>Ga0310695_10004052_pt1 | contig 27600 bp, 23 predicted proteins | sample RumenRJG_04DNA_FD_203882 | JGI IMG/M metagenome (GOLD analysis project Ga0310695, IMG submission 203882) | Bovine rumen microbial communities from Lethbridge, Alberta, Canada - RJG_04 (v2) (version 2) | ecosystem: Host-associated > Mammals > Digestive system > Stomach > Rumen | place: Canada... | reverse complement strand
CCGAACCTCTAAGTCTCTGACACAGCGTATCAAGAATCTGATAAGACTGTGGAAAGCATATACTGGCGTCTATTTTTCTGCACCCCTAAAGTATTCTTTGCCTTTCTTCTCCAACAGACTGATAGCTACTTGTAAATGGCTGTTTAAATAGATTTCACCACAATGGTACTCTCAGTAATCTTCGACAAGTCGCACGTGGTCTTGATACCGCTGATTTCTGAATAAGGGAAGAATTGGTCGTGAGCAGTCCTGGCTATACCTACCTTATCTATATCTGCTAACTTATCTCTAAACGTGCTGTAGAAGAATGCTGGCGAATGCTTCTTGCTCTTCATCATCTTTACCAATGAAAAACCAACGGCAGTAACAAAGCGTAACATACCTGATTTCACACGATAGGTCATCGCGTAGAACAATTGTTCACCCTTCACCTCACCTTCAGTGACGGTATCTTGCCATCTGTTGTGTGCAGCACACGCAGGCATATTAAAGATGGCACCAGCCCCTTTGATATAGCGGAAACCGATCACCTGAGAAAAAGTATTGTATCCAGGAGGACACATTGGTCCCTCGGGTATTCCGTGGAAGTCATAGTCCACAGGCTTAAACTCCGGATTCAGATAGCGTATGCGACTAAAAGTGTTACCATAGGCATTGCCCTCGCCACCCATCATATCGGCAAAATGACAGTAAAAGTCGATATCATGAAACTGGCTGTCACTGGTATGACAATACATTTTCAATGCCTGATGGCCATCATACCCCTTTATTTTAACATACGCCACAGTAACACTGCGACTATCCTGCACGTACAACGGATTCGTAAAATTGGACAGGACAACGTTCTCGACCGACGAATGGGCAGCACGCTTCAAGTTGATTCCATTCCATCCATAGTCCATCTCCTGCGTTTTTGCGACACTATAATACAATGGGAAGCCATGATGTCGGAAGAGACCATTCCAACGACTGCTTATCAAGATGTTGCGTATATGGATATCCTCCAGCATCTCCACATTGAACACCTGTGGCTCGTACTTCATAGAGATATCACACAACAGAGGAGTGCACAGTTCAATCGTATGTGCATCAACAACGCTCTTTACTTCCACAAGCCACTGGAAGGAAGGAGCCACCTCATCTCCTGCCCTAAGGGCTGTATGCCATTCTGGTCTGAGTTGTTGAACACCCAACAGTTCCTTTATCAGACTTCCGCTTTCATCAGTGTTAAACATACCTATTAAGATATATTTACCCACCAGACTGCTGTCCTCAACCTGTAGCCGAGTGGCACCTTTCTGAGCATCGGCAGTAATGCCTGTGGCCAAAGGGGGCGTGAGAATCTTACCATCACTGCCTGGATCAGAAAGTGAACTGCTCTCTGAATGAATATGCTTGGGGTTTCTGAAGTCCAGACCAAAGAACATATTGCTGGGCTGCAAACCTTCTCCAGTAGTAATAAAGAAAGGAGAAATCCATGGATTACGACTACCCTGCACCAGATTTCCACAGTTAATAAATTCTGTCAGCAGTTTCCCATCCTCATCACACTCTCCTTCAATAGTGATATGAGGATGATTGATTTGCAGGAACGCCTTTTTGCCCTGCTTATTGAAGAGATAGCGACCACGAGGAAAGAAAAGAACGCCTCCGCCTCGACGTCCAACCTCGTCAATAAGGTTCTGAACTCGTTCTATCAAATCTTCGCTCGTATCGGGGTTGATGCCGTATGTTGTTACATCAATACGTGAGTTCTTTTCCGTCATCGTCTTGACCACATCTGTTTCAGGGAAACAGTCATTCGTTTTCCGTTTCATCCTGGAAACAAGAAACAACGGTTTTCCATGAACTACGCCAAAAGGAGAATTGCGCAAAAACAGGCCTGCTACGACAAAGGGCATTAGTGCTTTCATGTCTGCTAAGCAAAGAACCCGTGTCGTCACGAATATAAAGAGGATTCTCAACAGTAGCGAGATGAACAGTTTATGTGGTGAAAGTATTGAGAGAATCCACTCCCATACAGCGTATGTCAATGTCACCCCACAGACAGCCAACAGCCACGACATACTGACGGAGTAATTAAAGATATCGTATGCCAACAATAATACAGACACCGCAAAAGATATAAAGGTAACATACTGCGGAGTCATTAATTTATAGTTGTAGTGTCCTGAAAGCAGACGCATCTCCCTTAGTGCAACTTGTGCACCAAGGAGCCACGCAACAATTGCTGAAAGAAAATATATCGTCATCTATGTCTCACAATTAACTGAATAGGTGAGCAAAGTTACATACTTTTCTTTGATACGCCAACGTTTTTCGTAGATTTTTGAATAAAAAGGGCATAATATGAGATTTTTGTTGTACCTTTGCAGCCGCTAAGCGAAAAAGTAACGAATGAGACCAGAGTTAGTATCAGTTATCATGCCTACCTACAATGCCGGCAAATATCTTGCTGACAGCATTGAGAGCATACTCTCACAGACGTATGCCAATCTGGAATTGCTGATTACTGACGACTGCTCTACCGACGGCACCATTGACATTCTCAAGGACTTTGCCCAACGCGACAAGCGTGTCAAAGTGAAATATCTCAAGAGCAATGTCGGTCCAGCTATTGCCCGCAACCGTTCTATCGAGCGTGCCAAGGGCCGCTACATCGCCTTCTGCGACTGCGACGACCGTTGGATGCCTGAGAAGCTGGAGCGCCAGATAGCCCACATGCGTAAGCACGACTGTGCGCTGTGTAGCTCGTCCTACATCATCTGTGATGATGACAACAAGGAAACGGGTATCTTTATCTCTCCGTCGTACATTACGCTGGGCATGTTGAAGCGTGACAACAAGATTGGCTGTCTGACGGCCATCTACGACATCAAACGCCTGGGCCATAAGTTCTACATGCCTGCCATCCGCAAGCGTCAAGACTGGGCACTGTTCTTGAACATCCTGAAAGAGTGCCAGATATGCTTCTGCATCACAGAGCCTCTGGCCTACTACCGCAATCGCCAGAATTCGGTGTCGAGCAACAAGCTGTCGCTCGTCAAGTACAATGTCAACGTCTATGAAACGGTATTCGGCTACACATGCATACGTGCGTACATCTATTTCTTCCTTATATTCATGCCGACCTACCTTGTCAAGGTACTGAAGCGTAACGCTGACAGCAAGCGTTTCCTTCAAATGAAATAATCTATATTTATAAAGAACTTCAACTAACACCTTAACCATAGAAAAAAAATCTCGGATGTGCACAATAAATAGACGCAGGCGTACGTTCCATTATACAGAAGACTGAAGCACACAGACTATAGTTCATGAAACAAGAGTATACGTATATATATGATGGCATGACCGCTTTTGAAAAAGAAGTTAAACGACTGTGCGATTTCTTGACGGCACTAATATGCCTTATTGTCTTTTCCCCATTATTTCTGCTCTGTTATATCGCCATCAAGCGCGACAATGACGGACCAGTTATCTATAAGCAGATACGCATAGGACGTTTTGGACGCCCATTCTATATCTATAAATTCCGCAGCATGATTATCGATGCGGAGAAGAATGGCGAGCCACAATTGTGGAATGCTGAGACTGATTCACGACTGACAAAAACTGGTAAGTTCCTGCGAGACCACCATTTGGATGAGTTGCCCCAGTTCTGGAATGTACTGATTGGCGACATGTCGTTTGTTGGGCCACGTCCTGAACGCAAGTTCTACATCAACCAGATTATGCAGCATGACCCACGCTACGAGTGTCTCTATCAGATTCGTCCGGGCATTACCTCAATGGCTACCATCTACAATGGCTATACGGATACCATGGAGAAAATGCTGACACGCTTGCGAATGGATCTGGAATATCTGGAACACCGCTCTTGGTGGCTTGACATCAAGATTGTCTTCCTCACCTTCGTGAACATTGTCTTCGGCAAGAAATTCTGATTTGCAGAAAAGAAATCCACCAATACTAAAATGTTATGAGACACTATCTACTATGGGGATTCTTTCTCAGCATCAGTTATATATCTTCTATCTCAGCACAAGACACGCTCTCAACCCATGTCAACTATGACTTGTCGACAGAGATGACTGTGGGCACGGGCGACTTCACGGGCTACCAGTTAGTAAGCAACCGCCACCATGTGCTGGCTACAAGGCCCAACACAGGCTATGTGAGAGGAGCCATCAAGGCGGAGCACCCATTGTCTAAGTACTTCACGCTGACAGGTGGTGCAGACCTCCTTGCTTCTGTGCATGCCGACCACAAGGTCTACCTGCAACAGTTGTACGCCAGTCTGGAATACGACAAGTTTTTCTTTGAGGTAGGTGCCCGCGAGAATGACGCCATCCTGCGTAACACTCAGTTGTCATCGGGTACCTTCGCCAAGGGCACTAATGCCAAGCCCATCCCACAGGTACGCATCGGAATTCGCGATTTCTGGACAGTGCCCTACACCAACGGCTGGCTGCAGATTCACTTTGAGGGTGGCTATGGAAAGTTCCTGGATAGCCAGTACCGCAAGGATGTCTATAACGACCACACAGACGTCAACTACAAATACGCCACAGGCATCTGGTACCACCAGAAGCACTTCTACTTCCGCACCAATCCAGAGAAGCTTTTCTACGTGACCGCAGGCATTGAGCACGTGGCACAGTTTGCCGGCAACAAATACGGCATGGAGAACGGGCAATACGTGGAGAAAGAGCATCCCGTGAAGATGAAGGACTTCTTCGACATTTTCCTGCCCTTTGGCGACAAGAACTACTTCGAGAACGGCGCTATGGAGGACTGGGTCTATGGCAACCACCTGGGGTCGATGACTATCCAACTGAGTTGGAACATCAACCACGACCACATGGTGCAGGCCTATCTGGAAGACCCGTTCGAGGACGGCTCAGGCATGCGCAAAGGCAACGGATGGGATGGACTGTGGGGCGTCGAGTACGTCAATCGTGCCGCTGGGCACCAGTGGATACGTGGTGCAGTCATCGAGTATTTCCAAACCACTAATCAGGGCGGTCCTTTGCACTACGACCGTGGCGACTACCCCGACCCTATTCGCTCGCAGATTACCGACAAGGTGGTGGGCAACGACGAATACTACAACCACACCTACTATGGCAGCTACGCCCACTACGGTATGACTCCAGGCAACCCGCTCATCACCTCACCTATTTATAATATGGACGGCTTCAACATGTACCGCGACAATCGTGTCAAAGCGTGGCATGTAGCTCTGAACGGCGAGTTGACAGACCACATCTCCTATCTTGTCAAAGGTTCCTATCGTGAGGGAATGGGCACATACAACAAGCCCATCTACCCCAAGCACCATTCCTTCGACGCCATGTTACAGGGCACCTATACCAAAGGTCCTTGGCAGATGTCGGCGGCATGGGCTTTCGATAAAGGTAACATCTATGGTGACTGCTCAACGTTTAACTTAAAAATCAACTATCATGGCAAGATTCTCTAAGCACCTCATACTTGTTACATCTTATATCTTCCTTCTTACATCTACCCTCTCTTCCTGTCAGGAAGGCGGCAATGCGGGCGACCTGTTAGGACAGTGGCGACTGGAGGGTTATGAAGACATGTATGTCAGCTTCTCAGGCACCATCACGCAGTTCCGCAAGGCCAATGGTCAGCAGGTCTTTGCCAAATTCCAGCACGTAGGTGACAGCCTGTTCATGCAGTGTTCATCCATCTATCAGGAGAAGACAGACACCATCATGGTAGAAAACGAGTTCGGCATGAAGCCCTTCACCAATATCCGTGTCAGAATCGATGCCCTCGATGGCGACCACCTCACACTCAGCAAGAACGGCCAGCACTGGCTTTTCGAGAAATACTAATTATTGAAAGTGTTATGAAACGATTACTTACCATCGCACTCATGGCGATAGCCGCCATCAGTGCACAAGCACAGCAAGAGATTTACGAGACCGAGATGGCTGTCCTCGACGCACGGGGAGAGACACTCATCAAAGAGTATAGAGAACTCATGAAGAGTGACCCCAAGGGAGAGAAGGCTACCACGCAGAAGAGAGTCACACAGCTCTCTGCCATGCTCGACTCCATCAGCGTCGAGCAGATAAAGCTCGTCAAGCGCATCATCCGCGAGAACAAGGACAACCAACTGCCTGCCCGCTATATCAAGGAGGCCATGTATGACTTAGGCTACGAAGGACTGAAAGAGGCCCTCGACCCTACAGCCGCCTACTATAACAATCCCGATATGGAGAAGCCTAAGCAGTTGTTGGCAAGCTACGAGAAGCGCAAGCCCGGCACGATGTTCCACGAGCTAAGCATGAAGGATATGAACGACCAAGAGGTACATCTCTCACAGTGGGCCGGCAAAGGCAACTACGTAATGGTTGACTTCTGGGCCTCATGGTGCGGTCCCTGTCGTCAGGAGATGCCCAATGTCATTCAGAACTATGAGCGCTACCACGCCAAAGGCTTCGAGGTCGTCGGTGTGTCCTTCGACCAGAAGAAGAATGCTTGGGTGAATGCCGTTCAGCAGATGGGCATGCGCTGGCCACAGATGAGCGACCTGAAAGGATGGCAGTGTGCCGCCAGCGATATCTATGGTGTACGCAGCATCCCTGCCAGCGTGCTTCTCGACCCGCAAGGCAAGATTATCGCCATTGACCTGCGTGGCAAGGCACTGGGCGAAAAGCTCAAGGAAATCTACGGAGAGTAAACGGGCAACCGGAACTGACAATACAGAGACAGACTAACCAACAAAACAACTGACATGAAACGAATACTTTCTTTGGCTGTCTGCGGCCTTCTTGCTGTGGGCAGTGTCGCACAACAACAGTTAGGCATGCGCCCCCGCGTGCAGTCGCCCGTAGTCAATGCCGACGGCACAGTGACCTTCAATTTCTACGACCCGACGGCGCAGGCGGTCAGTGTCTTTGGCGACTTCAAGGAGATTAGTGGTCAGCAACTGGATATGACCCGTCAGGACAATGGCATTTGGAGTGTTACCACAAGTCCGCTGGCGCCAGAGCTCTATTCCTACAGCCTGACGGTCGACGGGCAACGCTTCATCGACCCAGCCAACAGCTACGTCAATCGCGACATCTCTACCCTCTCGAACATCTTCATCGTGTCGAAGACGGACAGCGACAAGGGCCACCTCTATACTGTCAACAACGTACCCCACGGCACGCTGTCGCGCGTCTGGTACGACAGTCCCACGCTGGGACAACAGCGTCGCATGACCATCTATCTGCCGCCCACATACGACGGCAAGAAGCGTTTCCCCGTCATGTATCTGTTGCACGGCCACGGTGGCGACGAGACAGCGTGGAGCGACCTCGGTCGCACGTCGCAAATCATGGACAACCTCATTGCTGAAGGCAAGTGTGTGCCGATGATTGTCGTTATGCCCAATGGCAACCCCACCTGCAATGCTGCTCCTGGCTGGTGGCACGAGGGCATGTACACCCCCGATGGCAACGCCTTCAACCAGCGTGGTGCCAAGTCAACGATGGAGGAAAGTTTCATGGATATTGTCAACTTCGTAGACAACCACTACCAGACCATCCAGAAGCGCTCTGCCCGTGCCGTCACGGGTCTCTCCATGGGTGGTGGCCACACCTTCGGCATCTCGCGCCTCTACCCTCAGGTGTTCGACTACTACGGACTGCAGTCTGCCGCCTGTCGCATGCCGAAGGAGCTGATTCCCAACACGCCTAATTCCAAGCTCAACGACGATTTCGACGGCCAGATGGCGCGCCTCTTCGCTTCGAAGCCCAAGCTATTCTGGATAGCTATTGGCAAGGACGACTTCCTCATGCAGATGAACACTGAGTTGCGTCAATACCTCGACGCCCACCACTACCCCTACGAATACTACGAGAACGATGGTGGCCACATCTGGCGCAACTGGCGCATCTACCTCACCCTATTTGCCCAGAAGATTTTCAAAGAGTAATACAAGCAAAAAAGGACTCACGGTGATGAGTTCTTTTTTAAATGGGTATAACTAATCTTTATTGGGAGGAATATCACTTTTTGGTGATTATATTTGGTCGTTTAGTGAAAAGTAGTTATCTTTGCATAAATGATTTGATATGACGTTTAAACACTTCTGTCTGCTATTCCTCCTATTGCCACTCACGGTGAATGCGCAACAGGAAAAGTTGTCTGCATGGCTTAGGGAGAGCATGGAGGCAGGTCATGATATTGGAAACATGAGGCGGACAGAGGATGCGAAAGAGATGCTGACCACCGTCTTTGTGCGCACCAGCGAGACACTCACCGAAGACTCTCTGCTGAAATACGGGGGCATCGTCTATGCGCAGTTGGGCGATATCTACATTATCACCATCCCGTTGTCGCAGGTTGGCAAACTCATAGAGCTCTCTACGGTACTGCGCGTGGAGGCCAACCGGCGCGCCCGTGTAACCCTCGACACCGTATCGCGAATCAACAACATACTGCCCGTCTATGAGCAAACGGCGGAGCATCGTGCATTCACGGGCAAAGGCGTTGTCGTGGGAGTGGAAGACGTGGGCTTTGACCTCACCCACCCCACCTTTTATAATAATATAGGGCGTAGCGAATACCGCATCAAGGCCTTCTGGGACCAGCTGGCCAAACACGACGAGGCATCCACGGGTAAGTTGCCTGTCGGCAGGGAGTTTGTCACGGAGAGCGAGATTCTTGCACAAGGCTGTGCCACCGACGGCAAGGAAGAGTCACACGGCACCCACACCGCAGGCATTGCGGCAGGCTGTGGCTATGATGCGCTTTATCGCGGAGTGGCCTACGAGAGTGACATCTGTCTGGTGGCCAACGCCGTGACCAGCGACACCGCCTTTATCGACAAGCAGGACTACTATCTCTACACCTCGGCAACGGATGCGCTGGGGTTCAAATACATCTTCGACTACGCTGCGCAGCAAGGTAAGCCGTGTGTGGTATCGTTCAGCGAGGGCTACACGCCGTATATGGACGACGACGACATGCTGTATAACGACTTCCTGGAACGGCTCACGGGGCCTGGGCGCATCTTCGTAGCCTCAGCAGGTAACGAGAGTCGCGCACTGACCTATATCGACAAGCCTGTGGGCAAGGAACAGGCGGGCGCATTCCTCAAGACAGAAAACAAGGACCCGCTGTATCGCATCAAGAGCAACGGACCCGTAGCCCTGATGTTCTATGCCTATGCAGAGGGCAACACGCCTACCCATCAGTTGCAGATTGCCGCTGACGACGAGCGTTGGGCTGGCGTGCTGATTGACACGCTCTTCGTAGGCAACGACACAGTGGCAGTGGTCATCAACAGCTATCCCTCAGCGTTCGACCAGCAAGGCAGCATCTCGATGGTACAGCTGCACGGCAATAAGGAGCTCAACCAAATGCCGCCCCTCGCCATTGTCATTGGTGGCAAGGAACAGCAGGCGGCAGTCTATGGCTCTTCGTCGAACGCACTGGCTAACCTCGACACCGACCCACGATGGAACGACGCCACGACGAGCCACAACATTTTCAGTCCTGGCTGTCTGAAGCCTACCATCACGGTGGGATCTACGACGCACCGCGAGACTTTCCGCAACATGGAAGGCAAATGGATTAAGAACACGTACCAGAACGAGGAGGCTGGACTGTGGAGCCCATTCTCGTCCGTAGGTCCTACCCTCGACGAGCGCACGAAGCCTGATATCTGCGCACCTGGCAGGAATATCATATCCGCTTACAGCAGTTACTACCGCGAAGCACATCCCACAGAAACGGGCTACGACGTGGCTCATTTCGACGTTGACGGTCGCACCTACGCGTGGCACTCAGATTCTGGGACGTCCATGTCGTGTCCCGTAGTGGCAGGCATCATTGCGTTGTGGTTACAGGCCAATCCAAACATGACGCGCGACGACATCATAGGCGTACTGCAACGCACCAGTCGCCACCCGGAAGAAGGCCTCAGCTATCCGAACAACAAATACGGCTATGGCGAGATTGACGCCTATCGCGGACTGCTGGACATTCTGAGTGCGACAGGCATCAAGGAGATTAGCCAGCACGAGCCCAGCGATGCACGCATCTGGGCTGACAATGGCCTGTTGCATATTGCTTTTGCCGATGTGCCCACAACGCCCGTCGCCGTCACCATCTACACCACTGGCGGTGCTATCGTCCATCAGACAAACGTCAATGGTGGCCAGCAAAACATCACGATGCCCTTGCCCACATTAGGCAAAGGCATCTATATCGTCCAGTTGGGCCACAGCGGTTCTACGCTGATTAGAATCTAAAAAAATACTATTCGACCTCGCTCTTTTGGTGGTTAAGATATGTTAAAGTTTTAATGAATGTTGATAAATATGGGAATTTTTCCTTAATTTTGCACAAAATAATATGGATTAAACCAACTTTTGCTTATGAAAAAAAGTTTTTTATTTGCAGCAACAAGCTTATTAATATTGGCCAGCTGCTCAAAATCGACCGATTTCGCTGATGCTCCCCAAAAAACATCTGCAACTCAGGAAGAAATCAATGCTAACGTACAAAAAATTTTTGGCGTTACGTTCGACCCTAACCATGACTGGTGTACTACAGCCTCTGGTCAGGTGACTATTACTGGTATACCAACTGGTACGACAAAGGTTCAGTTATATGCACTTATCACTACAGAAGCGAAAGATGACGAGGATCAGAACACAATTGTGACATCACTCTTGAAATTGAATGAAGACACTGAGATTAGTGGTTCACAAGCTACTCTTGTGTACGACGCTCCATCGATGAACAATGGTATTTTTGCTGCCATTGAGTGTGATGGCAAACGATTCATGAAGTTAGTAAATAATGGTAATGCCAATTTCTCTAACAGCAAGCATGCTGCCGCACGAAGAGCGCAATCTAACGTTGACTTTGAAAGCATGACCCTGACTGATGAAGTTGAGTCATTTGCCAGTCAACGCGGATGGATTCCAGACCAAAAGCTCTACGGTATGAGCGATGAAGCCTATCAGAACTTGAAGACTACGGCTGAAGGATATTCTAATGATTTTACTCAGTTGTTCAGAAACATCGTTTTCTCTTATCTCAAGAACGGAAAGAAACATAACAACCTGCCTCTGATTAAGGAGAGTGAATACTATAATGATAAAGTATATCCTGTAACAACAGGTACAAGCAACATTGTTGTTTCGCCAGTCTACAAGTGCGATGGAAATACAAAATATGGTAATGAGGTGTGGAATTCAGACCTTTACTATTATTACTTTAAGGAGGCAGACCTGAACAACTATGTAGCAGGCGGTGGTACAGCAGCCGACTTCCTTAATGCATTGCCCAAGTTCAAAGCAATCCCCTTCAACCAGCACTTTGGAGAAACAGAGGATGACGTCATTCAAAAGCGTGCATCATATACGTTGATCTATTGGGGTAATGGCACACCTGAGCTTGGTGCAACAGGACAGCCTTTCCCCGCTGGCTATAAGATTGGTTTCATGGTTCGTGCAAAGACTGGTTTTATTGAAGATGGAAAGCCCAGAAAACAAGGTGAACTTTATGCTGATGGCCGTCTAAATAATTGGATTAACAACTATTCTGAATGCTACTTCAGCAGCTCCCTTAAATGGTCTGATAACATGATGAAGGTTGATGGTCCGCGTGCCGGTTGGTTTAATCTTGAAGACAGATTGTTCATGTGCTTTGAATCAGGTACTGATGCAGACTTCAACGATATCATTCTAGAGGTTGAAGGCGGTATTGAGCCCATTATGTATATTCCTGAGTTTGAACGTGACTTCTATACCTTCTGTTTCGAGGACAGAGAGTTAGGAGACTATGATATGAATGATGTTGTCATCAAGGCAACGCGAATCAACAAGACTACCGTAGAATATAGCATTGTGGCTTGTGGTGCATACGACAAACTGCAAATCAAGAATATCAACGGAACAACGATTAATGGTAGTAAGGAGGTTCACAGCCTGTTTGGTGTTCCCACTAACACATTTATAAATACGGTGAAGGGTGAACAGGTCTACGACGCGGTAACCGAACGAATTACTGTGGATAAAGACTTCAGTTTCCTGAACGAAGCCACACAACCCTACATCTACAATATAGACCAAGGTAAGGAAATCAAGGTATCGAAAAAAGGTGAAGATCCACACGGCATTATGATTCCATACGATTTCAAGTATCCATGGGAAAAAATATGCATCAAGAATGCCTACGGCCGATTCAACGAATGGGGAGCTAACAGAGTGAACAGCACAGACTGGTATAAATACTACACTCAAGGTAAAGTCTACATCGTAGAATAACCAACCTCTATATGACAGAATAATTAATAATATCAGGGCAACGATTTGCAAAAGCAATTGTTGCCCTGATATTTTTTAATTGAGTCTGAACACTACTTATTCTTCAGGAAATTGTCTGGAGCATCCTCGTAGTGGTCGGTCTTGGAGAACAGGCGACCAACGCCATAGAACTTCAGACGGTGCCACATGGCGGCAAGAATCGACTTCTCCTTCAGTCCGCCATAGCCTGTAATGACGCGGCAACGCTTGTCATAGACAAACTTAATCTTGCCATACTTCTTCATTGACAGGGCCATCGAGCCGTCCTCGCCACGCAGCAACTCCACGCGATAGCCTTCCTTCAAGGCGTTCTCTGTGTAGTAGCCGAAAGCCAGTCCACGAACGGTGAGCTCAGGACGATTGATGTTCTGAATCTTCAAATAGCAATCGCGGAAGAACTCGTACATCTTCATCTGCAACTTAGAGTGGTCCTCATTGGGATAGTAGCTCCACATAGCAGCAACGGCAGAGGTGCCAGGCTGTTGCAGGTTGTCAACCATCAGCTCGATATAGTGAGGCGGGTACATCGTATCGCAGTCTATACACATCGTGATGCGACCCTTGGCCTGGTTCAGTCCACACTGGCGCGCATAGCCACAGGTGTGCTGGTGCTCTGTATAATAAGGTACGCCAAAGGCCTGATAGATTTCTGCCGTGCGGTCTTTCGACTCATTATCCACACCAATGAACTCGATGGGATACTTGCACTGCTGCTCGCTCAACGACCACAGACAGGCAGGCAGACGACGCTCCTCATTATACGCCACAATAACAATTGAGACTAAGGGTTCGTTACTCTGCAACTTAGCCAAACGCTCGCGACATCCCTCAACAACAGTCTGAGGAACTTCGCTGTAAGGCTTCTCATAAATACTCAAATATTTGTCGTACCACTCCATAATGTGTAGATTTTTCATGCAAAGATACAATTTTTTCCTGAATTTGCAAGTGTTTTCTATTTTTTTTCGTATCTTTGACCCGTCCAAAGACAATCTAGACGATGAAGTTAAGTATTATCGTACCAGTTTACAATGTTGAAAAATACATCAAACTTTGTATGGAGAGCATCTTCAAACAAGGGTTTGACGAGGACGATTATGAGGTAATTATTGTCAACGACGGTACGAAAGACCGAAGCATGGAGGTCATAGCTGACATCATTGCAGCCCATCAGAATATCCATGTAATTAATCAGGAGAATCAAGGTCTTTCCGTAGCACGCAACAATGGCATTGCTGCAGCGAAGGGGGAATATATTCAATTCCTTGACAGTGATGACTTGTTAATTGATAACAGCCTTCCATATTTATTAGACAAAGCTACTTCGTTAAAGGCCGACTTGGTAGTTGCTGATTTTATCATCATGAATGATGAGCAAATTTCACAAATTAATAACAAGCCAATTGTTCAAACAGACGGAACTATTCAAGAAAGAATCAACGAAGAATTATTTGCTTATGATCTCAATCCGCATTTCTGTTTTGTCTGGAATGCTTTATATAAAAGGGATTTTCTGAATCACCATCAACTTAGATTCATACCGAATATCTATTTTGAGGATATTCCTTTTACTCACCAATGTTATATTAAAGCCAACCACTCTATAAGGATAAATTGGCAATTTATTATTTACAGAAAAGGACACGAATCTATTACCAGCAAATTTAGCATCAAAAAAGCAATGGACTATTGCGAAATCATTGCTTATCTATGGGAACTTTCAAAAGATAAAGGTTTAGCAGAATCTATAAGACAAAAGTTACGGGACAGTACTTTTATTTCTTTCTCTATGCTGTTCTATTTTCTTACAACTTGTAAAGTCATTTCTTACTCCGAGAAAGTGAATGTATTAAATGTACTGAAAAAAGATATTCCAAACTTGTCATTCAAAAATGGACTTAAGCAGAGAATTGTCAATATCTTATATCATAAGATCCCCTATACATACTTAACACTTCGAATATTCTATGCGGACTACCTACAACATATTTGTTGGGCTATTGGAGACTTCATTAGAAACAAAAAGAACACAATAAAACTATCATGACTAAACTATCTATCATTATACCAGTGTATAACGTCGAAAAATACATCAGACCTTGTATGGAGAGCATCTTCAAACAAGGGCTTGACGAGGACGATTATGAAGTAATCATTGTCAACGATGGGACACCAGACAAAAGCATGGAGGTCATCGAAGACATCATAGCCGCACACGCTAATATTACCGTTATCAATCAGAAGAATCTCAGTCTGTCGGTAGCCCGCAATAACGGCATTGCTGCAGCAAAAGGCGAATATATCCTCATGCCTGACTCCGACGACTTGCTGATAGAAAACAGCCTGAAGCCATTGCTTGACAAAGCGCTGCAAACGAAAGCAGACTTGGTGGTTGCAGACTTCTTGGAAATGGGCGATAAAGAGATAGACAATCTGAAGGAGATACCGCAAAAAGATTTTCAAGTTAAAGAGAAAACTGGTTATGAGCTGTTCATGGAAGATTTGAATCCACGTCAGTGCTACGTTTGGCGAACACTCTACCGTCGGGCTTTCATTACCGAAAATCACCTAACATTCGTTCCTGGCATACGATATCAAGATGTTCCGTTCACCAACGAGTGCTATCTCAAAGCAGAAAAATGCCTGAGAGTATCGTGGCTCCTGAACATCTATCGTAGAGGACATGATTCAGCTACGGCTTCTTTTGACAAAAAGAAAGCTTATGATTTATGCATCGTCATTGCCAGTACCTGGAAACTGCGTCAGATTAAAGAACTTCCGCATGATGTAAGGCAAAAGCTGCTCGACAATATTTTCACCACATTCACTCTGCTAATTTACTTTATGCTATACGGCATAAAAGACATTGCAGACAGAAAAGATATTTTTGCTTTCTTGCATAAGCAAGTACCAGACTTGAAGTTTAACAATGGAATGAAACAGAGGCTTACTTCGTTCTTGTTCCGATATAGTCCACATTTCTATTTCTACATTCGCATAGTACTCAAGTGCTATACGCGCAAGCCCAACTTCGGATAAAGTATTAGAACAGACTTTCGAATAGTTGTTTCCACTGATTGGCGATTTCATCCATTTGGAAACGCTTAACATTGTGAGTTGCTTCTACTGCCATTGACTTTCGTTTCTCAGGATGTTGTATCATCCAAATCATAGCTTCTCCTAATTTTTCAACATTGCCACTTTCAACCAATAGCCCATCTACACCATCATGAATAATGTCCTTAGGTCCACAGGGGCAATCAAAGGAAACAACAGGAAGACCACATGCCATAGCCTCCACAAGTACCATACCAAAGCCTTCAAATCGCGAACTCATCACTAATAAAGAGCTTTTCAAATATTCATCTTGTATTTGTCTCGTAGGTTCTAAAATTTGACAACGGGACTTATCTAAATTAAGTTCATCAACCATCGCCTCATATTCTGAACGATTCCCATCACCCCTTATAGTCAATGTCCAATCAGGACATGTTTTCTCCACAACCGACCATGCTTTTAAAAGCATGTCAAATCCTTTCTGATAGGCATATCTTCCAACAGCAATTACACGTTTTTCTGTTAGTGGACTAATTTTCTCGGGCATAAATGGCAGAGGATTATGAATAATGGCCACATTATCTAATTCCTTCCAATTACGACGATCTTCTTCTGTTAATACAATAAATTTATCAAGACGTTTTAAATGATTTACTAAATTATGCATCCAGAATTTGGCAAAGACTTCTTTGAACACATTAGTGTCACCCTTTTCAAAATTACGATAATTAGATCTATTGACATGCAACTCACCTATCTTCATGCTGCCGTCTTTTACTTTATTAATAAAATTGATTTCACGACGTAGCAAAGATATTGTTATATCTGGTCTTAAGCGCATAAGTTCCTGAGTGAGTTGGCGCTTAAATACTCGTTGCTTTTTAATATAGAGAAAAACCTTTTTAATAAATGACTGATGCCATAATTCCTCAAAACCAAGATTGAGATTTATTACATGAATCTTGTCTGATAGAGGATAAAACGGTTTTTTATCTTGTCCTTCTGTAATAATGATAGTAACATCATATCCAAACTGCTCTGCAAAGTAGTTGGCTTTCATTGTCAATACACGTACCGCTCCATCAGCCATATAAAGCTGAGGGGTAAGATAAACGATTTTCAAGGGCCTATTCATATTCGTTGTCTTGCTTTGCTGCAAAAGTACAATATTTTTTTCAGAATGTTTGCATATTGCGGATATTTTTCGTACTTTTGCGAAAAATATTACCACTATTATGAAATACGACTATCTGATTGTTGGTGCAGGACTCTATGGTTCCGTCTTTGCACACTTGGCTACGAAGCAGGGAAAACGCTGCTTGGTGATTGACAAACGTCCACAGCTGGGAGGCAACCTCTATTGTGACAAAGTGGAGGGCATCAACGTCCACAAATACGGTCCACACATCTTCCACACTTCCAATAAAGAGGTGTGGGAGTTTGTCAATAGCATTGTGGAGTTTAACCGCTTTACAGAGTCGCCTGTAGCGTTCTACAAGGGCAGAGCCTACAACCTACCCTTCAACATGAATACCTTCAGTCAGATGTGGGGTGTACTGACTCCCGACGAAGCCCGCCAGAAGATAGCTGAACAGCGCAAGGAGATGGAGGGCAAGGAGCCTACGAATCTGGAAGAACAGGCTATTTCATTAGTAGGTCGTGATATTTACGAGCGTCTCATCAAAGGATATACGGAAAAGCAGTGGGGACGCAAGTGTACGGAACTGCCGCCATTTATCATCAAGCGTCTGCCCGTTCGCTTTGTCTATGACAACAACTACTTCAACGACTCTTATCAGGGCGTACCCATCGGTGGCTATAACGTCTTGATTAACGGACTGTTGAAAGGTGTGGATACAAGAACCAATTGCGACTTCTTTGCCAACAGAAAGGAGTATGAAGCTATGGCAGACAAGATAGTCTTTACTGGTAAGATTGACGAGTTCTACGACTACCGCTTTGGAAAGTTAGAGTATCGTACCGTCCGCTTTGAGCACGAAGTACTGGACACGCCCAACTATCAGGGTTTGGCACAAATCAACTATACTGATGCTGCCATTCCTTATACGCGCATCATTGAGCACAAGCATTTCGAGTCGTTTGCCGCTGATGTGGAGAAGAATCCGAAAACTGTTATCAGTCGTGAGTATTCTGTGGAATGGGAAGAAGGAATGGAGCCCTACTACCCCATCAACGACGACAAGAACAATACCCTCATAGAGAAATACCAGGCGCTGGCACAACAGGAAAAGAACGTTATCTTCGGTGGTCGACTGGCAGAATACAAGTATTACGATATGGCTCCTATTGTGGAGAAGGTCTTGAACAGTTTCTGCGTTCACTCCTGACGTAAGAGACCTTCTAACAGCGTCTTCCACTTGTTCATCACTTTCTCTACGTCGTAGTGTTTGGTACGTTCCACAGATGCCTCTGAAAAGCGTTTCCGCAGCGATTCGTCCTCAATCAGACAGCATAGCTTATCTGCAAAAGTAGCCACATCTCCATTATCTACTACAAAGCCTGTCTGATTGTCAACAACCACCTCACTAGGTCCGAATGGACAATCAAAAGTGACACAAGGCAAACCACTCTGCATCGCCTCTAACAAGACTAGCCCAAAACCTTCAAATCGTGACGACAGAGCAAATATAGAACTGTCAGAATACTCTCTATCAATCGCCGACGTATAAGGATGAATAGTTATGACCTCCTCAAGACCGTGAAAGGCAATCAGCTCTGTTAACTGATGTTGCATGGTACCCGAACCGAAAATATGCAGATGCCAATCAGGATGCTTGTCATGAACCATAGCCCACGAGGCTATCAGACAATCAAAACCCTTTTGCCATTCCAGACGCCCTGCCGCCATCACACGTTTATTCTGGCAGGTACTTTGCCGCCAGACTGGCATAACAGTGAAATTAGGTATCACTTCTACGCGCTTAGCTTTCATCCATTCTTTGGCCTCGGCATCCGATAGAGTAACGATCAGATCAGCCTGACGCTCGACCTGTCTTAGGTAATATTTCCTATACAATTCCATGTAGGCTTTTGACAAAAAGGACCGTTTCTCGCCCTTGCCTAACATAGAGAAAGAACGGGCATCGTGAGACTCTACCAATTTGACAGCTCCACATGGTATATCTGTCACCACATCGGCCATGAAGTAGCCAAGGGCCACCAGCACATCAGGGTCTATCTGTCGGACGGTGTCCCTCAACAATTTTATCAGACGGCGATAGATAGTCCATTTAACCCATAGCCGATGAGGGTAACGATAACGATACTGCCTGTAATAGGAAATATTCAGATTTATCTGACTTACCTTCTCAGACAGATAGTACGTATTGGGATCTTTCTGCTGATTCTGATAGCAAGTAATGACATAGACGTCATAGCTATAATGTTCAGCCATGTAGTTCAACTTGTCTGACACTATGCGCTCGGCCCCACCTTTACTGGCCAACGAGTCTATAACATATACTATCTTCATCGTTCTAGACTTGATGATAGTTTATCGACCTGTTTGACAACTTCTTCCATCTGTATTTTCCACGACAAATGCTCCACAGTCTTTCGTATCTCTTCAGGCTTCATCTGGAAATGGTCAACAAAATCTATAATCTGCTGTATGTCAATAGGCGACTCGTCAGCAGGAGCTTTCAGCACATAGGGCTGGTGATCGAAGTCTGAGTCCTGCTCGCTATAGATAAACGGTATTCCCCGCGTAGCATACTCGCGATTCTTCAAGGTCTTGATCACTGTGATACCACTACGATGACGACCTAATGAGCCTATGGCAAATTGGCACTGGTTAAACACCTCGGTCAACGCATCACCAAACAACTGACCGTGAAAGACAATCCTATCCTGTATGCCATATTTCTGGATAACAGGCAGAAAGAAATTCTTCATGTGATTCGGAAGAACACCTCCAACAATGTGAAACACCAAATTACGAGTGCCACCATGCTTGTAATACTCTCCGATACCAGCAATTACTCGTTCGAAAGCATGCCAAGGATGCACCTCAGCGACGGCAATAAAGCTCAACGAGTCACAACTCACAGGTAACGGTTGATGCAACGGTGTGCTATCAAAATCGACGCCATTGCTGATGCGGATGGTACGCTGTCCGAAAATCTCCTCAGCATCAGAGAAGGTGACCAATGCATCCATGTGCTTATACAAGCTATGGCGGAACAACTGGTCTATCCGCAATCCCAAACGTTGTTCGAAGGTTAAAGTTTTGAACTCCTCGTCATAGGGATAAGTAGGAATCTCTGTTACTGCGTGGATGCCAGCTTTCTTCAGTCGTTTGAAGAAACGGATAAGCCACGGATTGGCGTTCATGAAGCAGCGGGCATAGACGAATTCGATATGTTCACGAATGCAATAATCATAGATGCAGTCGAAACTCATACGCTGGCGGATAGCAGCCCACGAACCCTTGCCGTAATCCTTTATCACTGTATCATCAATATAGCGGCAACGATGACCGTCAGAAGCAATGTCGTAATAGCACACATGCACCTCATGACCATTCTGCCGCAAGCCCTTGATTTGTGCCAACATCTTTTTCGAGATACCGCTGGCCTCCTCAAAACCGTGATAAGTCAGGAATAGTATCCGCATTATTCGTAATTTTTGCCACAAATTTACAAAGAAAATTTGGAATAATCAAGATTTATCCGTATTTTTGTACGCAGAAATGAAAAGAATATGCTTTCTGACTGACTCCATCTTCTCGTTTGGCGGTGTTCAGCGAGTGACGGCAGTGATTGCCAAGGAATTGGCGAAGGACTATGATGTGACCATTGTCACCAAGGACAAGCCTGAGCAGAAAGACACTACGTTCTACGAACTCGACAAGGCCAATATCCACTATCGGTTCTTTTCATTTCCTGAAGTTTCACGATGGAAATATTACTTCTGCAAGGCCTACAGCTACCTCTATCGACGCTACCTGCCACAGACACTTCTGACATCCAATCTCTATGCCTGCAGCTCGTTCCCACATGAACAACGCAAGGCATTGTATAGGGAGTTGAAAGAAGGGAACTACGATGTCATCATCGGAGTACATGCACCACTGGCTATACGTCTGGCCAGTTGCCGTCGTCATCTGCGAGGTACACGCCTCATTGGATGGATACACAACTCCTACGAGGCGCTCTTTGGCGAAGGTTCGCTATACATCGGTCCTGAACTCTGCAAGCACTATGAATTCCAGTTGGCCAAACTCGACCATACGATAGTGCTCTGCCGCGACGATGCCCAGAAATATCATATCCCTACAAAAGTCATCTACAATCCACTGACACTGGTGCCTGGTCCACCCTCAGAGGGTACCTCGAAGAAGTTCCTGGCAGTAGGTCGTTTCTCACGTCTGCACAAAGGGTTCGACCTGTTGATAGAGGCTTTCCGCATCTTTGCACAAGACAACAAAGAATGGACGCTCGACATTGTGGGTGAAGGCGTAGAGGAACCTCTCTATCGCAAGTACATCAAGGAATACCAGTTGCAAGAGCGCATTCACATCCATCCCTTTACCAACAACATCCAGCAATACTACCATGAGGCACAGGCCTATGTGCTCTCATCACGCTGGGAAGGGTTCGGACTGGTACTGGTCGAAGCGATGGCTCACGGATTGCCAATCATATCGTCGAACCTGCCCACCAGCAAAGAGATTTTGGGCGACTTCGGACTCTACTTCGTCAATGGAGACGTCAACGGTATGGCGCGCCAAATGCATGCTGCTACCCAACTCGACTGGAACAGCACCTCAAGGAAGGCCATTGAGATAGCCCACCGTTTTAATCTGGAAACCATCAGCCGCCAGTGGCAACAAATCATAGAAGCATGAAAGACAAAGAGCAACTACGAGAGGGACTGAAGTCGAGTCCAAGAGTGAAAAGATTTTTGGACTACCTCATCATGAACCAGCGCGACGCCCGTCCACGATGGTATATCCGCCTGTTGGCACCATTCTATCAGCATCGCGGCAGTCATTCAAAGATATACTGGAGCGTCCGCCTGGACACACCACCCTATCGTCGCTTCTGGTTAGGCAGGCGTAGCGTTATCGAGTCGTATTGTTGCATCAACAATGGTGTTGGCGATGTCACCATTGGCGACTACACCCGCATCGGTATTCACTGCACCGTCATTGGTCCTGTCTGCATTGGCAATCACGTCAATCTGGCACAAGGCATCACGGTGACAGCCCTCAACCACAACTTCGAAGACACCACGAAACGCATCGACGAACAGGGTGTCAGCACCCAACCAGTGGTCATTGGCGACGATGTATGGATTGGTGCTAATGCCGTCATCCTTCCAGGTGTAACTATCGGTCGGCATTGTGTGGTAGCAGCAGGGGCCGTCGTCACCAAAGACGTACCCGACAACACCGTTGTTGGTGGTGTTCCTGCGAAAATAATCAAAAAGCTATGAAAATAGGTATCGAGGCTCAGCGCATTTTCCGCAAGAACAAGCACGGCATGGACTATGTCGTCTTACAGGAAATCAAGGAACTGCAACAGATGCAGACCAACGACGAGTACTTCGTCTTCGTCAAGCCTGGCGAGGACCGTTGTGTACAGGACTCTGCCAACGTGCACGTCATTGAGTTGCATTGTCCCTCCTACCCGCTCTGGGAACAGTGGGCCCTGCCTCGTGCTGCAAAGAAATATGGGGTGAAACTGCTCCATTGCACCAGTAACACGGCACCTATCTGGTGTGATATTCCCCTGGTGCTCACACTCCATGACATTATCTTTCTGGAGCCTCGCGACAAAAACAACAAATCGCTATATCAGAATCTGGGATGGTTCTATCGCCGACTGGTGGTACCACGCATCCTGCCGAAATGCCGTCGTATTATTACCGTCTCCAACTTCGAGAAAGACAACATCATGCGCAAGCTGGGCATCCCCGAGGAGCGCATGGCGATGATATACAATGGTTACAACGACTGGTTCCAGCCGCTTAGCTCCCCTCCCCTTCGGGAGGGGCTGGGGGTGGGTTACTTCTTCTTCCTCGGCAACACTGACCCCAAAAAGAATACAGAGCGTACGCTGGTGGCCTATTCTAAATACTTGGAGCAGTCTGCAATCAAACGTCGCCTGCTGATGGCCGACCTCGACAGGAACTATCTCAACGACATTGTCAGTCGTAACCACATCGAGAATATCCTACCCATGCTCGATATGCCTGGATACATTCTCAATAGCGAACTGCCCAAGATTTATAATAACGCCTTCGCCTTCCTCTACACCTCACTCCGTGAGAGTTTCGGCATCCCCCTGTTGGAGGCAATGGCCTGCGGTACTCCCGTTATTACCAGCAATACGTCGTCGATGCCTGAGATTGGTGGCAAAGATGCTATTCTCGTCAATCCAGAAAATAGCGACGAGATAACACAAATGATGCTACGCCTGGAAACAGACCAAGCATTCTATGAACAACAAAAAGCGGTGGGATTGGAACGCGCCAAACTCTTCTCGTGGCGCCAGACAGCCGAACAACTGTATCAGTTATATCATTCCATCAAATAGGTCGAGCGACATGTCTTCCTGCAACGTTGATGGTTCGTCGCTAACAACTGTTTCGTCACGAAACAGAAGCATCAGCTGTTGTGCATCCTTCGACCCCGTTGTATTCAGACGGTAACAGCCACGCTGTCCTGTACTCTCGATAAGCGACTGTTGCGACTTGGAATTCTTCAACAGATACTGCTGCACGTAACTACGCACCTCTTCATAGTCTGGCTGATGGAAAAAGGTACAGTTCAGGTTATAAACGTGCCTACTGATATTCTGCACGCTTATACCTCGTTCACCAGCCTCGGTGAGTATTTTCAGTATCTGTTGGTCGTACGTCATTAAAAATTAAAGTTCAAGATTATCATCTTTCATCTTTAATCTTTCATTTTTAATCTAAAAAAAGGCTGGCAAGCCTTTTGCAGCTTCCAGCCCTTTTATGCTTTCTTCTAATTGATTAAGCAAGTGTAATCTTCTCGTCAGCAGCAGCCAGCTTGCCCTCCTTGAAGAGCCAGCCCAGACCCAGCAGAGTTTCCTCTTCGCTGATCTTTGCAGCCTTAGCGATTTCCTTAACAGTCAGTGCCTTCTCAGCAGCAGCCAGTGCCTGATAAACATCACCAGCCTTGAAACCTGCGTTCTCAGCGTTTACTGTGAAAGCTGCCTTTACTGCCTTCTTAGGAGCAGCAGCCTTCTTAACGGCGGCCTTCTTGGGCTCCTCAGCCTTGGGAGCAGCGGCCTTCTTTGTAGTCTTCTTTTCTGCCATAATTGTTATAAAATTAATACGCTTAAATAGTTTCCTATCTTTGCGGTGCAAAATTAACTACTTTTCCCGATTAATTGTCTACTTAACAACTATTTTTAAGAATAATTCGCTCAATTCTTGACCTACGTCAAGTGGCTCAAAACTTTTTTGGCAGAAATTAGTTTTCTGTATCCTCAGTTTGCAGCTCCACCTTCAGTTGAAGTTCTTCCAACTGTTTGGGGTCGAGTTCACCTGGAGCATCAAGCATCACATCGCGACCAGAATTGTTCTTCGGGAAGGCGATGCAGTCGCGGATAGAATCCAGACCAGCCATGATGCTGACAAAGCGATCAAGTCCGAAGGCGAGACCAGCGTGAGGGGGTGCTCCGTACTTGAAGGCATTGATCAAGAAGCCGAACTGTGCCATTGCGCGCTCGGGGGTAAAGCCCAGAATCTGGAACATCTTCTCTTGCAGCTTGCCATCGTGGATACGCAGTGAACCACCGCCGACCTCAATACCGTTGCAGACGAAGTCGTAGGCCACCGCACGTACCTTTTCTGGAGCGGTCTCCAGCAAGGGGATATCGTCGGGATTTGGCAGTGTGAACGGATGGTGAGTAGCCATCAGGCGCTGTTCCTCGTCGCTCCACTCGAACAAGGGGAAGTCCACAATCCACAAGCACTTGAAGGTATCCTTGTCGCGCAGACCCAGACGGTCGCCCATCTCCAGACGCAGTGTGCAGAGCTGGGTGCGTGTCTTGTTAGCCTTGTCACCACTGAGAATCAGTACAAGGTCGCCATCCTTGGCACCTGTCTTCTCCTTCAGTTTCTGCCAAACCTCTGGCTGGTAGAACTTATCGATAGACGACTTCACAGTAGCATCTGCATTGAACTTCACATATACCAGACCCTTGGCACCTACCTGCGGACGCTTTACGAAATCTGTCAACTGGTCAAGTTGCTTACGAGTATATTCAGCACAACCAGGAACCACAATACCACCAATATATTCAGCCTCGTTGAAGACAGGGAACTCACCCGTACCCTTCAGCACGTCCATCAGCTCTACGAACTCCATACCAAAGCGCAGGTCGGGCTTGTCAGAACCAAAGCGACGCATAGCCTCGTGCCACGTCATGCGTTCCAGCTTAGGCAGCTCTACGCCACGTACCTCCTTGAACAGGTGACGTGCCAAGTCCTCAAAGATGTTCAGCACATCCTCCTGATCGGCAAACGACATCTCGCAGTCAATCTGCGTGAACTCAGGCTGACGGTCAGCACGCAGGTCCTCGTCGCGGAAACACTTGGCAATCTGGAAGTAACGGTCGAAACCACTGACCATCAGCAACTGCTTCAGCGTCTGTGGACTCTGGGGCAGTGCATAGAACTGACCAGGATTCATGCGTGAAGGAACCACGAAGTCGCGGGCACCCTCAGGAGTCGAACCAATCAGAATAGGTGTCTCCACCTCGATGAAGTTCAGGTTGTCCAGGAAGTTACGAATCAGGATGGTCATGCGGTGACGCAGTTCCAGATTCTTACGAACACAGCTGCGGCGCAGGTCCAGATAGCGATACTTCATACGGATATCGTCGCCACCATCGGTATTGTCCTCAATGGTGAAGGGAGGCGTCACACTCTCGCTCAGCACATTCAGCTTCTCAGCCAGAATCTCAATGTCACCCGTCTCCATCTTGGGGTTCTTAGCCTGACGTTCACTGACCGTACCAGTCACCTGGATACACCACTCACGACCCAGCTTGTTAGCCTGTTCACACAGGGCAGCATCCTTCGACTCGTTAAATACCAGCTGTGTAATACCATAGCGGTCGCGCAGGTCGACGAACGTCATACCACCCATCTTACGGGTCTTCTGAACCCATCCGGCCAGCGTTACCTGCTGACCAGCATCGGTGAGTCTCAGCTCACCACATGTCTTTGTCCTATACATTATTTTATATATTTATTCGTTTTCGACCTGCAAAATTACGAAATATTTATGTAATTCCGCAAACAATAACCAAGAAAATACACAATGGCGACAAAAAAGCCCTGCATGCGTGAGGCATGCAGGGCTGATGATTCTTGTGTTTTGCCAGCGTTTATGCGATATCAATCTGGCGAGAGACCTTAACTTTCTCCTCTACCACCCTGGGCAAGAAGAATTATGACTATCTATCTTACAGCGTCTTTATCTGGCGTTCAAACTGCTCACGATTTCCGATAGCGCCATTCTTGATGCGAGCACGGTAGTTATAGATTGTATTGACGGAATAATGCAGGAACTCGGCAATCTTCGAGGAGTCTTCAATGCCCAGACGGATAAGGGCGAAGATGCGGATTTCAGTTGTGAGACGATTATCCTCCTTGGGTTGTACACGTACCTCAGGCTGCAACAAGTCGTTGAAGTCGTTGACAAAGTTGGGGAAGAGGTGCAGGAAGACACTGTCGAAGTTAAGGAAGAGTTCTTCCAACTCTTTCTCCTTGAGCTCCGTAGATTTGGAGAGGAGGAAGAGTTCTTCGAGTTCCTTGTTCTTCATTTTCTTATTCACCATCTTGCGGTAGTTGTCAAGCTTGTCGATATACTGCGAGCAGAGACTCATGAATCGTCCGATATACTCTTCCTTGACGCGGTTGCTCTCGGAGAGTTGGGAGTTCACGGTCGACAGCTGCGCGTTGACAGACGACAGTTCTGCATTGACAGAAGACAGTTGTGCATTGACAGAAGCCAGCTCATCGTTGGACTCTTTTAGGGCATTACGGGCAGTAGCCAGCTGTTTGTTTCGACGATGCAGGAACAGAAGGAAACCAAGAATACATAGTAGGAGGACACTAATGATAACGAGGGCCACCCATAGCTGGGCGGTATTGCGCTCACTCTGAGCCTTATAGTTCTTGGCAATGGTAGCCAGCAGGGGGGCTATTTGCCAATTGCGCTGACGGGAGCCATAACGGTTGGCACAGTCACTGGTGAAACTAATATAGCTTGACGCCTTGTCAATGTCGCCATGCAGCATCAGCTCATTGGCCAGTTCCCACATAGACCCCTGATCCATCGCGGCATTACGGATATCAGCCAAGACAGACTCTACCAGCCAGTGAATCATCTGGGTACTGTCACCACGTAGCTTATACTCAATATAACGGTAGAGCGCCACGAGGGCATAAGGGTGAGAACCAGTCTCAACAGTCTTCATCCACTCGTCGTTGATACGCATGGCCTCATCGAGTTTGCCTTCAGCCTGAGCTCGTTGCTCACGACGCAGAAAGCACGACTCGCTGGTGGGCGGCAAGATAGCCAGCATCAGTTGCTCATAATATTCAGACTTGGCATGATAGAACTGCTGCATGTTGTCGAGGTGGGTATAATAGGCCAACTCGCTATAGACATTGTTGTAGGCCTCGTAATAGGTGCCAAGGGAAAGGGTGTCTATATTTTGGACTTTTATGGAGTCAAGGATATTGAGGGCTTCGTCATACATACCGATATTCGAGCAACGAATAGCCAACAGCGAACGGCAACGGACGGCAGACGACTGGTCGCCAATACCATCAGCCAGCGAGATGCACTGACGCAGGAAGTACATAGCAGAATCGCTGACAAAGGGCTTATAGAGTTCATAGAGACGATAGTTCTGAGTGTATCTCCCTTTGGGTGTAGTCTGCAATGTCAACGCGCGACGAGCTTCGCCAATCTTCTGCTCATGGGCAGCAATATAGTCCTGCGAGTGGGCGATGGCCTCATCTATCTGCAGGCAATATGCCGCCAGGTCCTTTTGTCCAAAGACAGAAGGAGTGATAAGAGAAAAGCAACAAGAGAATATTATCAGTAGTTTCTTCATCCTAGCTTGGTTTCTGCGTGCAAAGATACAAAAAAGTCTGGAAAATATCACTACTTCCCAGACATTTT
>Ga0310695_10004047_pt1 | contig 27629 bp, 23 predicted proteins | sample RumenRJG_04DNA_FD_203882 | JGI IMG/M metagenome (GOLD analysis project Ga0310695, IMG submission 203882) | Bovine rumen microbial communities from Lethbridge, Alberta, Canada - RJG_04 (v2) (version 2) | ecosystem: Host-associated > Mammals > Digestive system > Stomach > Rumen | place: Canada... | reverse complement strand
TTCCGAGATTATATGCCTATCTTTGTTCATGCTAAGGGGTGCTATATTTGTTTGTTTGGCGACACTAATATAGTGATAATCAATGAGATATGCAACATTTCTCAAAGAAATCAACCTTAGCATTTTTTCGTTTTTAGCTACTTGCGAAACTTAAATCAATATCGATAATCAGTTGCTCTCCTATCTTATTATCACTGAGACCTTCCCGAGTCATCTTCACTTCAACAACAATTTCTTCATTTTTAAGCAAAAAATCCATACGCTTACACCCGCCAGCATAAGAAGGCACCCATTCCTCAGACCTAATATCATCAAAGAACAGTTTTAAAAGAGCCTCCAATAGATCTTGGACATCGTATTCATCATTTATTTTAATTGTTGCCCGACCCGCATGCCTTCGCAATAATTGCCCCGCTACAACATGGAATTTCCCAAAAACCTGTTCCAACGTTGCTTTATAGTCTATTTCAATAATACTTGACGGCTGAATTGCATCAAACGCGAGTAGAATAGAAACCAGTTCCCCACATTCTGAAGCGAAATGATCAGATTTTTTGACGATGCTCTCGAAATCTTTTGTTTGAGGATGATTCGGATAATGTGTTTGTAAAAACAATAAGCTAAGCCTCGTCCACCTTTGGAATTCAGAATATGGCACATAGGTAATACCATATTCGTCTTGATATTGCTTAGAAATCAATTTGTCTGCCTGTAAAAGCAGATCCTTTAAAGAAACAGCCATTTTAATATATTTTTTACCAAAGATAGTGATACATATGTAATTAATGAAATCATTGACGATTAGATTAGCCCATCAAACTTCGTCATCGACGATGCCTTGATAGAGTCCACGATATCTATGTAGGGCATCATGGCCTTGTAGTCGGAGTGACCGGTCCATTTCATCACGATGTTAGGGGTGATGCCCAGGGACAGTGCGTTGACGATGAAGGTGCGACGGCCGGTATGGGTACCGACGAGTTCTCACTTGGGCTGGATCTTGTCGGTGTGGACGTTGCCCTTGTAGCTTGTGACGCGGATCTCTTCGTTGATACCGGCGAGCTTGCACAGCTCCTTGATGTCGCGGTTCATCGCCTGGTTGGTATAGTTCGGCAGGGCCTTGTTGTCCTTGAAGGGGGTGTCCTTGTATTTCTCCAGAATATCCCTAGTAACCTTGTTCAGTTCGATGGAGATGCTGTCTGCCGTCTTGACGGTCGTGACCTCGATGTGGCAACCAACAGCAAGCTTATCTCGATAATTATAATCGTCCAGACCCACGCCTTGAAGGAGAGCCAGACGCGTCCTGATCAAGACCTGAAATACTTATCCAGGAATTCTTTCTGCTCTTTGATCGAGAGCCTCTTTTTCATGGCTTCCAGAACGGCCTCATACTGCTCGTTTTTCTTCGAGAATACCCGCCTTCTTTCCTGGCCATCGATTGTTGCGTAAAGGTGGATGTTCCCTGAGTCGGTCATCTCGAACCTGATCAGATCAGAAGTGGCAACAGTCGGAGCAAAGACATCCGGAGAGAGTTCGTGCAGCCGTGACTCAATGATATCGATGAAGAGGGGAGCGACACCATTTGATGTCGCCAGATCCCTGAAATCACGAAGCGCATCCTTCACCTTGTCTATGTACTTCGCAGGATTCTTGATGTCGTTCTGAGTAGCGAAGGCCAGCAGGTCCGCGGTGGTTATATCCTCGAACTTCCCCCGCACGGAGAATTCGTGCCGCTTTTCCGGGGCTGTCGCATTCTTCAAGATAAAGCATAGGTCGTAAGCCGGAGAAAGATGCCAGGAGCCGTCCTTCTCCATGATGAAGGAGAAGTTCTTGGCGTGGTCGTCCGTGTTGTTGGACAGGATGTTGAACACCATCCGTAGATAGAGTTCATTCAGTTCATCCTGGGGGATGGAGAGCTGCCTGCAAGTGGAGAACAGATCCTCGTAGCAATATGCCTCCGGATTGACTGCGGCGAGCGTCTGCGTGAACACCTTCTCACCGGCGCGACGGTCGAAACGCTCCGTCATGAAATGGCTGATGCCTTCCACCTCGATCAGGCGGGAGGGCATCATCGTGATCCCGGCCCGGGTAGCCAGGTCGTACCAGGTCTTCTCGATCTCGGAGAGGCAGAACTCGGGGGTGTTGAACTTGAGAATGTAATATTTCCGATCATCCCTCGCAGAAGTCTGGCCGGAGAATATGTTCCCACCTTCGTCCATAGCGATGATAGCTTTCTTAAAGCGTCCGCCAGCGGATGTTCCGACTGCCATCAAGGCCTTCTGCGTAAGTGTCTCTTCCGGGGAAATGATGGCGTGTTCGCGGTCCTGCTCAATCTTCTTCGCCAAGTCGTATAGTTTCGGGATCATCAGCTTCTCGTTCGAACTGAAAGCGTCCTCGCTGCAGGGAATGAATTCGAGCGCACCCATGGCACGGCTCCCGACGAAGGATAGTTTCGCCAGGGGAGTCTTGTCTTTTTCATGATAATGATGCTCCGCGAACCACTGGTCAAAAAGGGTGTTGCCCCAATCATCCGGAAGCGAGTCCGCAATGAACGGTGGGAGTTTCTGATATTTCGCGGAGTCCGTGTTGCCATAGATGGCGAAACGGGCAGCAGGACTCTTCGATGATGCGGTCAACGGTGCGATGTCGAGCCCTGAAGAAAGATATTCGGGCGAAAAGAAAAAATAGGAGTTACCTTTCGCAGGGTTCCAGCAGAGCTGTCCGATTTCCCGGCCCCAGAGCATGACACTTAACCTGCCGCTGTCTATATTCCTAGCCATTGTTCTTCCTCCTTACTCTTTGTTGCTGATGTTCGGAGGCCGTCAGATATGGATTTGCGGGCTGCTCCGGAATCAGGTCGTCGAACCGTTCCAGCAGGCCTACCGGCCGGAGCAGGGCCATCAGGTTGGTGACGTTCATATTCGTGATTGTGCCCGTCTCGAACTTATGGACGGTGGAGACGGAAACGCCCGCAGCCTTGGCTAGGTCTCCCTGGGAAAGGTTCATTATCAACCTGTAATCCTTGAACCGCAGCCCAAGCATTTGCAGGATCTGGGTATTTGAATACTTCTTCAAGTCCATATTGCATCAGTCTTTTCCGACGCAAATGTAATTAATTATAGTTAAAATTCAAATAATGCGGTTAATCATTATCTTATTATAGCTTAATGCAGTCGTCCGTAGTAACATACAAAGTATAGGGAAGCAAGATATAGGTGGTGGCTTACCACCTTTAATGGTGGTGTGCTCTTATACGGAAGGAATGAGCAACCTTGGAAAAGCGGACAAAAACTATGAAAAACGCCTTGGAAAAACGGATTCTAATTGCGGGGGCGGGATTCGAACCCGCGACATAGAGCATATGAAACTCTCGTGCTACCACTGCACAACCCCACAAGTTTTCGATGCAAAGGTAGAGCAAGCCATCTTATCCAGCAAATCTCTGCAAACCTTGCAAAGATTTGGATATCTGAAAGTATTGTTGCATCTTTGCCGCCGCAAATAATTGGTAACTATAAAATAGACATGCAGCCGATACGACTTACACATAAATCCCTGCTCCCCGAACGCCCGTTCGGGAGAACGGATGCCTTGTATATCGGCCTCATGCGTTTATAGGTCGGCCTGGCTCCGTCTTCTCTGGCATAAGGAGCCCTTCCCCATTTTAAAATAGCATAAGCGCATGTATGCGCACCATCTGTCCGCATAGCCGGACACAAAGCCGATATACCAATGAATACGTACCAGTCAAGGGCCAAGATGGCCCAAATAGTCTGCGCAAACGGACACATTTCTTTTTCGGATTATAGGGCCATGGTTTACCTCAATCCCGTAGAGAGGACCTTGTATACCCTTTTCCTGAATCACCCGGAAGGAATAATGTCCGATGACCTGGTTATTCACTGGAAAGAGCTTTGCCAGATATACTCCAGGGAATCGACGTTTGGCGATTCCGATTTCAGGGAAGACAAAATTGAGTCCCTCTGCGCAGAATCGAAGACCGTGTTTTACGCAACAGTCTCCCGGATAAAGAGGAAGTTCTGCGACGCCGTGGGCAACCTGAACGCAGAATCCTTTATCATCAAAAAAGAAAGGGGAGGAAAATATAGAATCAGCAGCAATATCATTATAATGAAAGGAATATGAAACGGAAAATACCTGTATATCAATATCATGACGCCTGGCAAATCCTGGGCATGAGCTATCGGGACAATGGCGTTGTCCTTGATGCAGCAAGCGAAGAGGTCATGCTGCGGATTGAGCATGCAATGAGCCGACTCAAGGTGATGGGTGATGACGACAGCCGTTATTTCTGGATCTGGGCGCAGACAAAAAAACGTAAACGGGAATGGCTGAGAGTAAGGACAGCCCACTATAAGGACTTTCATTACCTAACACTCGGAAACGGAGGTTCCAGGATGGCTATTCTCCAGAATGCAGAGATTGACTATAGTAACAATGAGCAATACCGCGAAGATCTGAAGGCTCCGCTAATTGCCCTTGAGAAGCATGTGATTGCCGTCGTGGATTGGATATGCGAGGCTCCGGAGGAGTACAACGCTTATGTGGAGAGGTATTTGCCTTATCACAAGCGTAGTGGTGATATCCCTCGGAAAGTGCTGTACGGCATTGATCCGGGCTGGCACGACAGCAAGGATGACGAGAGGCTCATCAGAGGACTGGAGGCTGTCAAGGCATCAGAACCAAGTAAATATGACAAGATTACCCTTCGGGTATACATCTCTATTTGGTCTGCAGCCTTTCGCGTCGTTTCCAAGATTAGAGGAGAAGGAAGTGATGATCGGTATGATAAGCAGAGACTGAACGATGCAAAGACCATGACCGATGTCGAGCTATTCAAGAGATACGACAGCAAAGGAAGGCAAATCGAAGGACTTGATCTGGATAGCGAAGATGCTTATGAGGTATGGTACGGTGGGAATAGCGCATATCACTGCATGGATGTAACATATGCGAGAATCCATCTTGTACCTTGGAGAAAGGAGGATTCCGAGCCTTATAGGTTCCATCTTTACTTCGGAGTCTATGGCTATTACGATGATGTAGCCGAAATCGCTGTTGCTCTCCACGAACAGGGTATAACTCTTGTTGTTGACGAGATCGATTCCATCCTAAGGATCCTTCGGCAAGAAGACATGGTAGGATTCCGGCCTTGGCCTGACAAATATATGGACCGGGATGGCGTTACAAACCAGATGTGGCTCCCACACATTGGCGAAGTGACACGGGACGTCTACTGGAAAATCATTAAGAATACCACGTGGCACAAACAAAAAGAGGCCTGGCCTAATGAGTAACAAGATGCTTACATTTAACTACACAGATGCAAAATGCATCGTTATTTGCGGAGACATCCATGGCGCCTTCGAAGAGATGGTGTTCAAGCTGTGCGTTCAGTGCAGAATGACGGACACTTTGCTCATCGTTGCCGGAGACTGCGGTTTCGGATTCGAGAAGCCCGGATACTATGAGCGGATCTTCACGAAGGTCTCGCGTCGGCTGACAAAGGCTAATAATTGGATTGCGATGATTCGCGGCCTCATTCCGCCCAGACGGCTTGCTACTGGGCGGATGAGATGCCTCGATTTGACGAAGAGGCACTGGCAGAAATCAACGCTAAATACAAGGTTGATGCTGTTGTCACCCATACAGCTCCATCCTTCTCTGAGTTGATTACAAAGGATCCTTAGGATTTTAAACAAGTAACCTAGGGACCTTCCACTGACAAAGTAGAACTAATCAGTCAGCCTTTGCTTGATGAAAAACTGTTTATGACAAAAGCCATTCAATCGCCGAGATAACATGTATGGTCTTGCCCTCCAATTTAACATCCCGGGTATTTGAGAATGCAATTAAGGTCAGGTTATTGCAGTGGAGCGGTCCAGAGGCCTGAAGTAAGGCGGTTGTCTCCCGGCTCCATGATTTCGGTGTATCGATTTCATAGGCAACCTGAATTAGTTCTTGAGCCTGGTCTTTGTCGCAGATGACGAAGTCCACTTCCTTTGCCCGAGGATTAGCTTTGTAGTAATAAACATCTCGGAAATCATACGCGCATCGCCTGAGAAGTTCAATGAATACCACATTTTCCATGCGCCAGCCGATGTTCTCTCCAGCCATTGAATACTCACGGTTATTCTGGAATCCGGGATCTACAATATAAGATTTAGGGTTCCTGATCCTATTCTTGCTCTTAAAGGAATGCTTCGTCAGCATTTGAATAAGAAACGCCTGCCGGAGATAGTCCGTGTATTTCTTGCAAGTCTTGTCGCTGATACCAAGGATTCCCGACATATCGTCGTAGTTGATTTCCTGACAGGTATTGTTAATGAGATGATTTGCAATCTTCCTGAGAGCATCAATGTTGCGGATCTTGAAGCGACGCTTGATGTCTTTCTCCAGGATGGCCCCAATGAGACTCTCGATATATCCCCGTTTATTCCTGATGTTCTGGAGCTCTGGGAATCCTCCGGTAACGATATAGTCCATGAATGCGCTCTTGCGGGACGCATCGGCTTTTGTGGTAATACCAGTGATATCGACCTGATGGAAGGTGCAATACTCGATAAATGAGAACGGGAATAGGCGAATCTCGTTGTAGCGTCCGGTCAGGTGTGTGGCTAGTTCGCTGCTCAGGAGTTTGGCATTACTTCCCGTTACGAATATCCTCATCTTGCTCCTGAGAAGCCGGTTTACGAACAGGTGCCAACCGTTCACGTCCTGTATCTCATCCAGGAACAGATAAGGGATATCCGTCCCATAAAGTTGATATACGCACGAAAGAACGGTATTCAAATCACCCGCTTCCATCCCAAGGAGCCGATCATCGTCAAGATTGACGTAACCATACCGGACGCCATGTTCCAGCAGCACTTTGTGGCACAAAGTGGACTTCCCACTGCGCCGTACGCCGATGACAACCTGAGCCATAGTGCTGTCAAACTCGAACAAGGATTCTTCCCTTCGAGACACCCACTTTGAGGGGTCATATCCTTTAATTTCATCTCTTTGTTCTGCAAGGACTTGCAGGATTATTCTCTCTTCAATCATGTTTGCGATCTATATCGTTGATACAAAGATAGTAAAAATATCCGAATTCCGATAAAATGCAGAAAACAGCCCGTTAAACTCCGATAAAATGCAGGATTAGATCTCTTAAAATCCGATAAAATGTCGCCTCGTCTGCATTTCCAATTGCTTGAAATCCGATATAATGCCAATTTATCGTATTGTCCGCCCAGAATGACAGGTACGACAAATTCCTCATCCGGTTACGGAAGAGTAGCGTTGAACGGAATCGTTCCGTATAATAGATAATCATTTTCGATATGTATTCTTAGATTTCACAAATAATAGTAGGAATAAATAATTAATTCATAATTCTGATTAACAACCTCATGGATCATTCACTTTACCTTTGCATCCAGAAACTCATAAAAAATTCAACGATATGGAAACAAACAATGCAAAGGTGCTTCGCGCACGGCTCATGGATCAGCCTGAGGATTTCAAGAAACTGGGAATCAATCCGGAAAAAGTCGAAAAATGGGAGGACGGCCGCCGGACCAAGACCGAAGAGGTCGGCAGCGAAATCTGGTATTTCGACGGGACCATGGAGGACGGGACCAATTACATGGTGGGATTCCGTCCCAAGTCGCCGGAGGGAATGGCCAAGTTCGAAGATAGCCCTCATGTGAACATTTATATCAAGTCGCCTGAAGGGAAGGAGTTCCGCGATGATATCTGCTATGGTGCCGCTGAGGGCAGCTTCTCCCGTGAGCAGTGCGACAGCAAGTGCGGCCCCCACTGGTGCAAGGGTGACTTCAAGCAGTATGACATTCACTTCGAGCCCGTTCACGGTGTCGGCCTCGACCTGCATTATGACGCATTAACCGATCCTTTCCGCCAGGGGACCAGCCTGCTCGCCTTCGGTGACAACGACGAGTTCTATCACACTGATCTGGCCGTCCCCAAAAACCAAGTCAGCGGCCGTCTGTTCTATGACGGGGCATGGCACGAAGTGAAAGGCGTCGGTTACCACGACCATCAGTGGATGAACACCATGCATTTCGCGCTGTATCACCATTGGCTCTGGGGCCGCATGTACACCGACCTTTACACCGTGTACATCTACGATTTCGTGGCTGCCCGGCAATACGGCTACAAGCAGCTCCCGATGTTCGGACTGATGGACAACAAGACCGGGAAGGTCGTCTTCATGACAGACGGGCACTTCGAACTCAACACGATCCTGGAACCGGAGGCCCACAAAGGCCGGGAGTTCCCCAAGACGAGTCACTATGTATTCACGAACAAAGATGGTTCAAGGGTGGAATTCGATGTCACCTGGGAGGACCAGCTGGAGTTCTGGGACATGTACGAACTGGCCGGAGAGAACATGCGCAAGCGTTACGATGCCATCGGCATGCGGATGCAGTATTGCCGCTACTACGCAAAGGGCGGTGTCCGCTTCACTCCGGCGGGAGGTGAGACGAAGGAGGCACACGGCGACATGATCTATGAATATGCCTATATGGGCCAGCCCGATCCGGCTGCGCACGTCTGAACGACGCCGATAGCTGTTTGAATGAGCCTCACGCTTTACGGTACTGTCCGGGCGTGAGGCTTGTCTGTCTCTTGAAGAAAGCCGAAAAGGCCGATGCCGCCGAGAAGTTGAGCCGGTCGGCAATCTCGTATGATGACAGGTCGGAATAACGAAGCAGCACCTTCGCCTCGTGGATGATGGCGAGATTGATCCAGTCGGCCACCGTCCGTCCGCTGTAATCTTTCACGAGAGTCGACAGGCGGTTCGGAGTGATATGCAGCCTGTCCGCGTAGAACAAGATCTGGTGTTCCGTACTGCCGTACCTGCCCACCAGGTCGAGGAATAGGTTGAAGACTGTTTCGGAATGCGAGACGGGATTGGATGTCAGCGACTGGTCCAGGATATATTTCGTGTGCTTGAGATCATTGAGGAGCGCCATCTCAAGGTGCTGGACGGTAGCCTGCGACCACTGAGGTTTCTTCAGGACCCGGGAGATCAGATCAAAGTAGGCACCCATCCTTTCCAAGTCGTCGCCCTCGAGTTTCACGGCAGTCGGTTTTTCAAAGGCTGCCGTAGCCGGAATGTCACGGTACAGGAGAAGCTGCCCGTTGTAGTTGTCGCTGACATCGTTGATCTCGACGATCGTCTCGGCCGGTGTAACGAGCATATGCCCGGGAAACAGCTCATACCTTCTCATATTGGCCGTATATACTGCACGGCCCTCCTGGACAAGCAATATCCGGCCCTCCTGGGTTCGGAAAGGTTCGTTGAGATGGCTCCGGTATTCCCCGGACCGGCTGGTATCAGGTACGAACGGAGTCCCTTCCTGCATAAGAAGAACGGGAATCTCAGGCTCCTGGGCTTTTGACTTTTTCATCGCGGCAAGTTTGTGCAAAAATAAATCATTGCAGTAAATGTAGCACATCTTCCGGCAAGAAGGAGTTGCCGGCATCTTCTTCCGGACGTACTTTGGTGAATAGTTTATACACAATTTGTTTCCCCTTCGTAAATGGAAGCATTGGCGCTATCTTCTTCAATCCGTTTGTCAATAGACGACCATTCTCTCCGGTAGACCATTTGCACTCTCCGATGAGTATGGTCGAATGGTCCAGAGACTCCGCAACTACATCCAGTTCAATGTCCTTGCTTTCTGGCCTTCCTTCTTCGTTGACAACGTTAATCTTTCCCCACCAACGGCGAGCAATGCCGTAACTGATTCCGTCAATTATATTTCCGCTCAGGGCATCCCGACAGATGTGCTCCCACCAATAACCGACATGCCCGGGAAAATCCCGTTCAAAAGCCGCTTCAACAGGAGCATTGCGCCTAAGTTCGATGAAAGATTTGTTGGGGACGACAAACTTGTTGTAGAAAAGCAGGAAGGGATCGGCTATTCTATAGAGGCTTCTCTTGGAAGACTTTACAGATTCCCCAAAAGGAACGTCTTTCTCCAGGTATCCCAGATCTTTCAACTTGGCTAAGGGCCTGGACAGGTTCGTTGCCGGTTCGCCCAGACGGGAAGCAATCTCCGACAGGCGGTTGGTCCCGCCCCCGATGACGGACATGAGGGTTGATGTCTTGACGATATCCTTCATATCGTCCCGGAAAAGACGAAGCGGCTCCTCGTACAAGGCTCCCATGTCAGACAGGATATGTGTCCAAATGGCATCCTTCAGGGTAGCCGAGGATTCCGCCAGTTTCCAGTATCTGGGGACACCGCCCCAAACGGCGTAATGCTCGATGGTTTCCTGGGCATCCAGATTCAAGGCTTCTTGCAGATAGTTGACAGGTATTGCCTTCATCCCAAAGTCAGCATCTGTTCTTCCGTACAGCGGAGAAGACTCGTCGTGGGTGAGGTTGTACATCATCTGCTGGGAAGATCCACACAGAATCAGGTTGTATTTCAGTTTGTCCGTATCCGAGTCCAAAAGACCCTGGATAATGGACGGCAGCGAAGGCGTTCCTTCTGCAAGGTACGGAAACTCATCAAGGCAGAGGGTTATCCTTTCTGTCACACGATGATTTATGGCAGAGAGTAATGCCCGCCAATCTTTATACACTGCATCATCAAACCCTGGAATAACATGAGCTACCATACGGGACAGTTCCGCCATCTGGTTTACCGGGTCCGTCCTGTCTGCCTCATAATAGATATCTTTCTCGCATAGCACTTTCCCGATCAGAGTCGATTTGCCGATTCTGCGTCGTCCCCGAATGATAACGAAATACGGAGAATCGCCTTTCAGTAGCTGCTGAAGACGCGCGATTTCTTTCTCTCTGTCAACGAATCTCATTTCTGTCAATTATTATGCTCTGCAAACATAATGTTTATAAAGCATAATTCCAAACAATTCGGCAAACAATTCTATATCAACCCATCAAACTTCGTCATCGAGCTCGCCACGGCCGGCGGGACTGTTTTCCGGGAAAAGCACTATCTTTGCCCCTTGTGGAAAAGAAACGCTATGTAATACTCGATGCCCTCCGCGGCTTTGCCATCCTCGGAATCATCCTTGCCAATTTCCCGGAGTTCTCCCTGTGGACCTTCTCGGATCCGGCGGGGTGGACCGCCACGGACAAGGTTACCCGTGCGGTGCAGACCTTCCTGGTGGACGGGAAATTCTACACCATATTCTCCTTGCTTTTCGGCATGGGCTTCAGCATCCAGCTCGCGAACGCGGAAGGGAAGCTCCGGACCTTCTACCGCAGGATGACGGTACTTCTTATCATTGGTCTGGTGCATCTGTGCCTGCTTTGGAGTGGGGACATCCTCATGCTCTATGCACTTTGCGGGATGGTGTTGCCTCTTTTCCGGAAGCTTCCGACAAGGAAGCTGCTGCTTGTCGCCGCCGGACTCCTCGTGCTTCCTGTCCTGCTTGACGCTGTGTTCGGAACCAGCCTGGCCGACCCGCTCGAGAGGGAGCAGTGGCGAATATGCGCCATGTATGGGATAACCGAGGCCAATTTCGGGACTTGGCTCTCCGATGCCGGCAGCTACCGCGAGGTGCTGCAGTTCCTCCATCAGGGCGGGGTGGAACGGATGTGGGAGTTCGTCCTCGGGCACCGTTTCCTCAAGGTGCTGGGAATATTCATGATTGGATTCGCGGTGGGCAGGGAGCGCCTCTACGCCGACGTGAAAGGCAACTCCGCCCTTTTGAAGAAGATTGTTTCATGGGGGCTTCTGCTTGGCGTTCCCTTCGGGGTGCTCTACACCTGGAGCTCCATGTCCGGCTACCCGCTCGGCAGGGTGGCACACAGCGCCCTGTATTTCCTGAGCGTCTACCCGATGGGGTTTGCCTATGCTGCCGGTTTCGCCCTGCTGTTCGACCGGTGCGGGAACGCTCCTGGGTGGAAACTCCTTTCCAGTCCGGGCCGCATGGCCTGCACGAATTATCTGGGCCAGTCAGTCATCGGAATCATCCTCTTCTACGGGATCGGGTTCGGCCTGGGCAACAAGGTCGGACTGCTCGGTACCGAGTTGGTCGCACTGGGTGTGTATGCCTTCCAGATCGGCTTCAGCACCCTCTGGATGAAGTATTTCAGGTTCGGCCCCGTGGAATGGGCGTGGAGGATGCTGACCTACGGCAAACCCCTCCCTCTGCTTAAAGTGTCATTCTGAGCGCAGCGTTGAACCTGTGCCCCCTGCCGTTCTGAGGGCAGCGAAGAACCTACTCCACCGGGAAATCGAAGTAGGTGTCCGGGAAAGGCTCGTCGCGCAGGGTGAAGTGCCACCACTCGCTGTCAAGGGCCTTGAACCCGTGGCGCAGCATGGCTTCCCTGAGGATCAGGCGGTTGGCGAACTGCTCCGGAGTGATCTTCCTTCCCGCAGGGCTCGCGCTGCCGTCGCCTGAATATTCACGGGTCAGAGGGTCTCCGCAGAAGTCGGGATGGCTCTCCGGTCCGAACCAGTCGAAGACGCCTCCCATGTCCAATTCCTTGCCGGTGGCCATGTCCAGCAGCGTAAGGTCCACGGTCGAGCCGCGGGTGTGGCCGCTCTTTTCCATGATATATTCCTGTTCGAACAGGACGCTCTTGTCAAGGTCCGGGTAGAAGGCTTGTTTCATCAGGGTGTCAGCCCTGTCGGCGGCCCAGCGGACGAAGTGGTCCACGGCCCGCTGCGGCCTGTAGGCATCGTAGATCTTGAGCCTGTAGCCCTGACGCATGACGTCGTCGCTCACCGCCTTGAGGCTGTCTGCAGCCTCGCGTGTCAGCATCGCAGTAGGGGAGAGGTATCCGTCGACCCGCTTACCGACGAAGTTGTAGGTGCTGAAGTACCTGATCTCCAGGATGGCGTCCGGGACGGTTTCTGTGATGAGGACGAAATGCTCCCTCCCGGGAGCGGGGTTGCCGCAGTTGCAACAGGCTTCCTGCGCCCTTCCGGCGAGGGGAAGCACGGCCAGCAGCCATGCCGCCAGGATTGTCTTGAATGGTCTCATGTCAAAATACTCTTGATGATCGTCCGGGGTGGGACGGATTGCGCCGGTGGTTCCTCGCCCTTGGCGATGAATCCGGATTCCGGACAGGCTAAGATACAAATAAAAGTCGTTATCTTTGTAAGGACCGGCCGGCGGCGGAAGTTGCAAAGCCGGGTCGGAGTTGTACAGTCAAGGCAAATCTTTGTTAGGACCGGGCGGTGGCGGAAGTTGCGCTCGAAGCCGGACCGGAACAGGACAGTCAAGACAACGGCAGGGAGTTGCTACAGATAGGTTATGACCATGGATATCCTTCTTTCTTTTCTCGGAGGCATAGTCCTCGCGGCGCTGACGGCCTTTTTCATCTCGCGGAGTATCGTGAAGTCACGGGTGGCCCAGACGGAGAAGTCCGTCCGTCTCCAGGCTGAATCCTCTTTCAAGGTGGAGCAGGCCAGGCTTGAGTCCGACCTGGGGCATGCCAGGGAACGTGCCGAGGAACTTCTTGCGAAGCTCGAGGAATCCAAGGCCGAGGAGGCTGCCGCCCTGCAGGCCGCCAAGGACGAGGCTGCTGCCGCCCTGCTTTCTGCAAAGGAAGAAGCCAGGCAGCAAGTGCAGGAGGCCAGGGATACCGCTGCCGCCGCGCTCCAGGCGTCCAAGGACGAAGCGGCCGCCGCGCTGCAAAGGACCAGGGAAGAGGACGCTGCTGCCCTTCAGGCGTCCAAGGACGAAGCTGCCGCCGCGCTGCAAAGGACCAGGGAAGAGGCTGCAAGGCTTCTGGAGGAGACCAAGGCCGACCTTCGCAAACGCAGCGAGGAAGACATCGCCGCCCGCGAGAAAGCCCACAAGGATGCGATGACAGCCCTCCAGATCCGTTTCGACGAGACCATGGCGAAGATCAGCGCGCAGGTCAAGTCCGACACCTCCGACATGCTGAAGGCCCGCCAGCAGGAATTCTCACAGGCCAGCAACCTGAGCCTCGGCCAGATTGTGACTCCGCTGAAGGAGAACATCGCCGAACTCAGGAAGGCGATGGAGCAGGGCAGGGAGGAGCAGGCCGAGAGGAGCGGCCAGATGCGCGAGCACATAAAGAACCTCATGGAGCAGAGCGAGGCGGCCCGCAAGAGTGCCGACGAGCTGGCGGCCGCGTTCAAGCACGGCAGCAAGATGCAAGGCGACTGGGGTGAGACCATTCTTGAGGAACTGCTTTCAACCCAAGGACTTACTAAAGGCGTCCATTTCGACACCCAGGCAGTCATACGCGATTCCGAAGGACATCCGGTGAAGAACGAGGACGGGAGCATCATGCGCCCGGACGTGATCCTCCACCTCGACGAGAGGCGCGAGGTGATCATCGACTCCAAGGTGTCGCTATCCGCCTACGTGGACTATGTCAATGCCGAGAACGAGACGGACCGCCGGGCCTTCCTGAAAGCGCATGTCGAGAGCGTCAGGCAGCACGTGAAGGAACTCTCCCAGAAGGACTACTCGGCCTACGTCAAGTCCCCGAAGGTGAGCGCCGGCTATGTGATCATGTTCGTACCCAACGTGGGGGCGCTCTGGACGGCTCTCAACGCCGAGCCCGACCTCTGGCGCAAGGCCGCGGACATGAACGTGTACATCGCCGACGAGCAGAGCCTCTACGGTGCCCTGAAGATAGTCAGCATGACCTGGACGCAGGTCTCCCAGGCCCACAACCATGAGAAGGTCTACGAACTCGCCAACGAGATGATCGACCGTGTGGGGCTGTTCATGGAGAAGTACGAAGCTGTCGGAAAGGCGCTCAAGAAGGCGTCCGATGAATATGAAGACGGCCGGAGGAAACTCACTCCGCGCGGCCAGAGCATCATCAACACTTCCAGCAAGCTCATCAAGCTCGGAGCCAGGAACAGCGACAAGCATCCCATCAAGGCCCTTCTGGACGTTGACGACATCCCCTCCCTGCCCGGACCGGATCCCCAGCCCAACTCCGACGAAGACTCCCGGTAGCGGCCTCGCTGCGTGCGCCGTTTCCGGCCATAAAGCCGCCCCGTCGGGCCGCCCTACCCCAGCACCACGTCCAGGACCATCATCAGGGCGAAGCCCAGGGCGAAACCGATGGTTCCGACGTTCGAATGGCTTCCTTGGGAATATTCAGGCACAAGTTCCTCCACCACCACGTATAGCATGGCGCCTGCCGCAAATGCCAGCATATACGGCATTATCCCGGTCACGGCCGTGGTGAGCAGGAGCACCAGCGCTCCGCCCGCCGGCTCGACGATCCCGCTCAGGGTGCCGATGCCGAACGACCTCCACCGGCTGTTCCCTTCGGCGCGGAGAGGCATCGAGATGATAGCCCCTTCTGGGACGTTCTGGATGGCGATTCCCAGCGACAGTGCCAGTGCCCCGGCGATGCTCAGGTCTCCGGTTGCCGCCCCGGCTATGGCCACTCCGACGGCCATCCCCTCGGGGAAATTGTGGATCGTGACGGCCAGGGCAAGTTTGGTGGTACGGGACAGGCGGCTTCTCGGGCCTTCCTGGTCACCTGTCGGGTGAATATGCGGGGTGATGTAGTCGATCAGCAGGAGGAATGCGAATCCCAGCAGCAGGCCTATGGTCGGCGCGACCACGGCCGATGTCCCGGAGCCCATATCCATGGCCGGAATCAGGAGGGACCACACCGAGGCGGCCACCATCACTCCGGAGGCGAACCCCAGCAGGACCTTCTGCACCAGTGCGGGCATGTCCTTCTTCATGAAGAACACAAAGGCCGATCCGAGTGTGGTCCCGAGGAAGGGGACAAGAAGTGCAGTCAGTACAGAGAACATATCTTCCTTGTTTATATATCTATGATACATCCATGATGTATCCATGAAAATGCTGCCGCCGCTGCTCGGAAGCACTGCCGCCTAAGTTTGGAAGCCGCGGTGATGCCGGATGCTAAGTTAGGAATATTCCCCCGGACGGCCAAATCCCCCTGGCCGGCCGAATCCCGGCTCGACCGGCCGAATCCCCCGTGCCGTCCAGATTCCTCAGCCGGTTGAATTCCCCGGACGGCCAAATCCTGCCCCGGCCGGCCAAAGTCTCCCGTGCCGGCCGAAGTCCCCCTGGCCGTCCAGATTCCTCAGCCGGTTGAATTCCCCGCGCCTGCCGAATCCCGCCCCGACCTGCCGAATCCCCCGTGCCGGCCAAATCCCCCTGGCAGGCTGAATCCCGGCCCGAGCTGCCGAACCCCCCGTGCCGGCCAGATCCCCCGTGCCGGCCAGATTCCCCCGCGCTGGCCGAAGTCCCCCTGGCTGGCTAGATTCTTCAGCCGGTTGAATTCCCCGTGCCCGACGAAGTCCCCCTTGCCGGCCAGATTCCTCAGCCGGTTGAATTCCCCTGCCGTCCAGATTCCCCGGCCGGCCAAATCCAGAGTCCTTTCGTTTTATCTCCAAGTGTTTCAGTGCTATCCTGAAAGGGCTGCATAAGCGGCTTCCATGAACACCTTGGGGTAAGAGGTGGTGGAGAAGCCGTCCTTTGTTTACCCCACATTTTCAAATAGCTAACACACCCTAAAAAGATAGATGCTTCATTATTAACATATTACAAAACGACAGCGTGTGAAGGTCCCTCAAAATATAGCTCACCTATCACGTTAACGAAAATTAATACATTGATTTACAATCTATTGCAAAAACCAAGCGTGTGAGCTATTTGAAAAAAAGTTGACCAGGGCAACCGCAGATACCATATTCATCGATGACTCCGCTTCCGTCGTTGATTTATCAAGGAGTTCGCCCCCCCCCCTCGTTGGTCGGTACAAGGAATGTTTGCCAAACAGGCCCATGCCGGGTAGATTCTTCGCTTCGCTCTGAATGACTGCCTTCGCTCAGTGACGGTCTGCCCGAGCCATCCACGCTGATGGCCGGTTTTTGTGGGTGGCCCCCGCCTGGAGCCCCGCCTAGAGCGCTACCTGGGGCTCCCGCTGACCCCCCGAGCCATCCACGCTGGGGGAGCAATAAAAATTAGTATATTTGTATGCTACGAACGTATATTCATTTCGGAACCATACTGAAACAATGAAACGCAGTACCTTAGCTTGCATATTCGTTATCCTGGCCGCCTGTGCCTGCGGCAAGAAGGATCCTGAAGGTAAAGAAACTCCTCAGAAGGAGCAGGTTACATTTGAGGACCACAGCGGAAAGACCGTGAAGACTCTGAAAGAGCGGAAGGCTTTGGTCTATTGGGGCTGGGACACCCGCTGGCACGAGATCACCGACAAGGCGAACAGGGACAAGTGGAACTACGTGCGGGAGAACCTGACCGGGTTCTATACCAATTTCATCGACATGTGGTGCATGGTCTATCAGAACCCGAAGTCCGCGGCCGAGACTTGCAAGGCCCTCTACGAAACATTCGAAGGGAAGAGCGCCTTCTTCGAGGCTACCATGGAGACCAGGGTGAACGATTCCGAGGTCGGCTACAACAACGAAGAGACTGACAGGAGGACGATCGACCTTCTGACCGACGCCGGATTCAGCGTGGACTACGCTTCGGTCAACTACATGACTGTGGCGGATGCCGCCTACTGCAAGGAACGGATGAAACTGGTGGCGACCTACAGGGGAAACCGCAAGTGCTACTACCTGTGCGGCCCCTGGTGCTTCGGCGGAGACATATCCAAGGACAAGGATGCCATGGAGATGTGTACCTGGGGTGACGGCACCCAGACCGACGGTCCTCTGGGATTCTGGTTCTCGAACCAGAACAAGATGAGGGAGACCAGCTACTCGATAGTCAAGCATATGTGGAAGATAGGGAAGGAGACGGCGATTATGCTCGCTCCCTACCATGCCGGAGTGGCAGGTTACAAGTCCAGGAACGATTTCCTCAAGGTGTCGAAGGACTGCGTCCTGGGCCACGAGGATGCAGGGGCGATGCCTGAACTCTGGACCCTCTGGATGTACGGAGCTGACGGGATGGACCTCTTCCCGGAGTGCACCGGCACCGGGTCCACGGCCGCTCCGGCCTGTACCGGCACCGGTGTGGCATGGTGGCTTCTCAAGCATCTTAGTGAGTTCCCGACCCTCAACTGCGAAGGCAAGGCGGTGTCGGGCCAGGCCAGTGTCGGAGTCAAGGCAGGGGAGACCACGAAGATAACCCTCACTTTCTCCAACTCCAACTGCCCCTCCGTCGAGCTGGCGCCTGTCCTCCGTGCCGTGATGGACACCAAGGCGAAGGGATGGCACTACAAGTTCGTCCGCCACAGCAACGACTCCGACGTGACCAACGAAATCGTCTTCAACGGAGGGCTTGAGTGCAAGGGAAAGCTCCGGATCATGCAGACGGCTCCGTTGACCATCGACTTGTACGTCAAGGCGGACGAGGGCGCCTCTCCTCTGTCCATTGACATCGAGGCGATGAGCAATATTTCCAACACCGTCAACCGGAAGGTCATCGGAACCATCTCCCTGTCAGTGCAGTAGCTGCCTGCCGGCGGGCCCGGTTCGGTGAGTCGCCGCTGCGGTGCTGGCCCGGTTCGGCGGAGGCGTTTCGCTGCCGCAGTGCCTGTCCGGTTCGGCGGTTGCTGGCTCGGAGGCGAGGAATATTCATTCAAGGTAAAGGTAACCGCCAGAACGCAGGATGAATATGACAGCGCCATCCTTCAGCTCAGTTATGTGGTAGAAGCGGCAAGGCACTGGCCGTCATGGGAGGGAATGCGGCAGGTTGGCGTTTTTTTGCTATCTTTATGCCATTAACAAACAACCAACCCTGGATTGACATGAATCGATCTATCTTTCGCCTGTCCGCCGCTTCCATCCTGGCATGCATGACCTTGATGACCGGACTCATTTCTTGCACGAAAAGCGTCGAACCTTACGTAATATGCACCGGTGAGGACTACCGCGAAGGGTCCTGGTATGCCTTCCGCAAGGCTTTCGAATGGAAGGGGGACCCTTCAGAGGCGACCCTTACCATCGAGGCGGACACAAAGTACTGGCTATGGGTCAACGGCGAGCTGGTGGTGCGTGAAGGCAACCTCAAGCGCGGACCTAACCCGACGGATGGATATTTCGACTATTTCGACAGCCTGCCGGGGCTCGTGCGGGGACACAACGAGGTGGCGGTGCTGGTCAACTTCCACGGAAGGAAGAGCGTCAACCATATTACCACCCCTACGGCCGGTCTGATGTTCGACTTACGCACCCGGTCCAAGGCCGCCAAGGCTGCCAAGGTCGCCACCACCGCCCAAGCCACCGCCGCCCAGGAGGGCTGGGGTGGTTCGAAGGCCAGGGGAGAGCGGATAGTGAGCGACGGTTCATGGAAGGTGATCAGGCATCCGGCTTTCTATATTCCTGAAGGTGGGTGCCCCAACAGCAGGCTCTCCGAATCGAACGTAGGCTTTGACGCACGGAAGGATATTCCTTTCTACGAAGTCGGCTTTGACGATTCATCCTGGAGCCAGGCGGTTGCGCTGACACGTCAGCAGGCTGGCTGGGGCAGCAGCGTCAGGCGCCCCATACCTCAGTGGAAAGACTACGGGCTCAAGGAATATGTGTCCACCCGCATGGAGGGCCGCGAACTCATCTGCACCCTCCCTTACGACTGCCAGGTCACTCCCTACATCAAGGTGAAGGCTCCGGAAGGCAAGATCATCGACTTCTACACCGACCTTTACGGCATGCCCGTGATCGAAGGCGTGGAGCCCCTTGACGACCCCCGGTACAACCCCTACGCCGGTGTGGAGACCTTTATCGACGAAGCTACCAAGGAAGAGGGCAAGAAGCCGAAAAAAGTGGACCCCAACCACAACAGGACTATCTCCGAGACCCTTGCCATGACTCCGGAACAGTATCAGGAGCGGTTCATGTCGTTCCCGCTGTTGTGCACCCGCGCGCAGTACACTACCCGCGAGGGAGTCCAGGAGCATGAGGTGCCCATGTGGATGAACGGCATGGAGGTCCATTACAGCATCCCCGAAGGAGTGGAAGTGCTGGAGGTAAAGTTCCGTGAGAGCGGCTATGACACCTTCTTCGCCGGCTCCTTCAAATGCAGCGATCCTTTCCTCAACACCCTGTGGGAACGCGCTGCAAGGACCCTTTACGTCAACATGCGCGACAACTTCTTCGACTGCCCCCACCGCGAGCGCGGCCAATGGATAGGCGATGCCGCAAACGAAGCGGTCCAGACCTTCTATGCCCTGAGCCCTTCGGCGTTCCCCCTGACCGGGAAGGCTATCCGCGAACTTGCCGGCTTCCAGGAAGAGAACGGCTCCATGTACGGTCCCACGCCCGGCTACAACTACGGGGAGCTGGTCACCCAGACCACGGCGTTCCTCAGCCTTGCCATACCTGAATATTACCTCTACACCGGAGACATCACTCCCCTGCAGGACGTCTATCCCCAGTTCAAGAAATACCTGCCCCTGTGGAAGACTGGTCCGGACGGGCTGATCATGGAGCGCAATCCCGCAGAAAGCGAGACCCCGATCGCCAACTGGGGGGACTGGGGCGAGAACAAGGACATGATGCTTCTGTACAACGCCTGGAACACCGTCCTGCTCCGTACCGCCTCTGAATATGCAGCCTTGATGGGCGACGAAGATCTCAGCAAGGAGACCGCCCTCAAGCGCGAAGCCTTGATAGCGAAGATCAATGAGAAGTACTGGAGAGGAGGGTGGTACCAGTCTGACGGCTACTCCGGCTGTCCTGACGACAGGGGCCAGGCCGTGGCCGTGATAGGCGGAGCCGTGGACTCCTCGAAGTTCGAGACGCTGCGCCCCTTCTTCAAGAAGCACGAGCACTCAAGCCCGTACATGGAATATTACGTCCTCCGGGCGCTCTGCGAGATGGGCTACTGCCAGGATGCCCTGGACAGGATGCGCAAGCGCTATGCGGAGATGATAGCCTCCGACTACTCCACGCTCTGGGAACTCTTCGGAGACGGAAGCGGCAAGTCCGATTCCTACAACCACGCCTGGAGCGGAGGTCCGCTTACTATCCTTTCAAAGTACATTGCCGGAGTCAGCCCCGTGGAGCCTGGTTTTGCCAAGTTCCGTGTCGCCCCGTCGATGTGTGACCTGAATATGGTCTCGGCTTACGTCGCCTCGGTGAAGGGGGACATCAACGTCTGCTTCGAGAAGGATGCCGAAGGCAACGTCAAGGGCCTTGTCACCGTGCCCGAAGGGACCGAGTGCGAGTTCGTCGCTCCTGAAGGCCAGAAGATAGTGGCCCTCGACGGCAATCCTGCCGAAGGCAGTAAAATAAACCTCGCACCCGGAAGGCACGAGGTCGAAATGAAATCCGTCAAGGCTCTTTAGCCCTCCGCGCCCTCGAAGCGTCTCATCGCTTTTTCGTGTTTTTCGTTGATCCTGCGGAGCCTTTCACGGAGCTCCGGGTCGGGGTTTTCGCGCTCTGAGAGCCTGCCCCTCTCCAGATTGTGGCGCAGGTCATTCATCTTTACACGGATCGCCGTCCTGTTGCCGGACTCCAGGATCCTCGTCAGATAGTCGTCATAAGGCATTTCCCGCGGGCGGGTGCAAAGACGCAGGGCTTCGATCACCTCTTCCGGAACGCCCTCCGCCCGCAGGTCGTCGTAGGTCATGGCGGTGTCCTCCACCGTGTCGTGGAGGAAACCGACTGCCATCTCCAGGTCGTCGGAGCCCATCAGGCCGACGGCGAGGGGGTGCAGTATGTAAGGCTTCCCGTCCAGGTCCTTCTGCCCCTTGTGGGCGCGAAGGGCTATTTCAAGTATGTGCTGCAGGTCCAGTCCCGTTTCCATGATGTCGAGTCTTTGTAGTCGTTTCCGTCGCCGGGGGGCGCATCCTCCGCGAGCCTTTATTCCAAGTCTTTCAGGAAGCCCTTGGCGAGAAGGAACTCCCAGATGCGGTCCAGGTAGGTGTAGCTTCCGGTGCCCGGGCTGGCTGTCCTCTGGAAGCAGTGCTGCCTTGTGGCAAGGGTGTGCAGTTCTCCCTGGATGCCCATGCTCCTGAGTTTCTCCCAAGTCTTCACGGAGTTCATCGAAGCCCAGCCGTCGGCGTCTCCATGGACGAAGAGCATGGGGGCCGTGGCAAGGTCGAACGAGAACTCCGGAGCCAGGACGGCTGAGTCGTCGTTCCCGCCTCCTGTGTTGGGTGCCTCCAGTCCGTCGGTAAGGGCGTAGGCAGGATAGATACCCACTCCCCACTGGACGTTGCAGGGCAGTTTGTCAAGGTCGTCGATCGGCTCATAGGGCATATGCATGGAAGAAGTGACTCCCATCAGGGTGAGGTGCCCTCCTGCCGAGCTGCCCATGATTCCGATCCGGTCCGGGTCGAGGCCGCGTGAGGCCGCTTCGCTGCGGACAATCCTCACGGCACGCTGGAGGTCCTGCCATGCACGGGTGTGCTTCGAAAGGTCGGGAGTGGCTGGAGTGCGGTACTTCATGGTCACCACCGTCATCCCCTTGTCGTTGAGGAAGCGGCGTGCAGGGACGACTTCGAAGCCGTCGGGATCGTTGCCCTGGTAGGCACCGCCCGAATAGATGATCTGGATGGCCGTGGTCTTCAGGACCTTGGGAATATGCCACTCGATGTAGGGCTGGCACTGGGAGTCGCTCGCGTCGGGCATCTTGCCCTCTGGCCAGACGTTCTCGCGGATCACTTCAGCCCTTCCGTCATCGTTGAACCGGGACATGATGTCCACCTCGGGAGCGACCTCGCCAAGGAAGCCCATCTGGCGCAGGAACTCTATCCCACGCTCGAGGCCGTAGGCCCCGTGGGGCTTGTCGGGATAGAGGTGCAGCTCAGCGGGGACCTTCATCCTTCGGAGCTGCCTGTACACCTGAGTCGATCCGTTGGGTGAATACGGGTCGTTCCCTCCGTGGTGGAGGCTCAGGGGGCAGGTCTTGGCGTCGAACTTGAACACGGGGCTCAGGGCGACGTCGGTACCGTAGCCCTGGCGGGTTGCCGCTGTGCCAGCCTTGTCGGCGTCAGTGGTGACATAGGCCGGAGCGTTTATGATTCCGATGTTGACATGGCAGGGAATGTCGTCGATCTTGTCGACCCTCTCGTAAGCAGGAGTCTGCGAGCTCGTGGCCAGCAGGAGGGCAAGGTGGGAACCGGCCGACATGGAGATCACGCCGATCCTCTCGGGGTCGAAGCCGCGCTTCGCCGCCTCGCTGCGTACCATCCTGACAGCCCTCTGCCCGTCTTCCCATGCTGTCTGGTAGAAGGCGAGGCCTTCCTGGCGCGGAGTCCTGTAGACGAAGTTGACGCACTGCACGCCGGCTTTCGTGAGTTCCTTGTGCCAGAGGTCTATAAGGTGCATGTCGCAGGTCGTGTAGTAACCTCCTCCCGAGATCAGGATCATGCAGGAGCCGTTGCGGACATCTTCAGCAGGTGCCTCGAACCACTCCAGGTAGGGGGTACGGTGTTTCTTGGGGTTGAAACCCTCGGCCGAAGCCTCGTCGAGCATGGCCGCTATCTGCTGGTCGCTCTGGTGAGGCATCTTCCCTTTCGGCCAGATGTTCTCGCGAACCTGCGCACCTAAGGTCAGGGCGCAGAGGGCAAGTCCGAGACAGGCTGTCAAAAACTTTTTCATTGTATTGGATATTAAGTGTTCAATGGTTTCGTACGATGGGCCGGTCATGGCTTCGGGACCTTACGATGTGCCGCGGGACCTTACGATGTGCCGGTCATGGTTTCGGGACCTTACGATGTGCCGGTCATGGCTTCGGGGACCTCATCCTGCGGCTTCCTGCGGCCGAGAGATCCGGCCATGCGTGCACCGAATTCCCGGGACACGTAGTTTTCCATGCTTGCGCAGCAGTCGGAGGAGAATTCCACGGCACATTGGACCAGGGCGTCCCACTGCCTCTCGTCCAGGCCCTTCTCCACCTGATTCCGGGTGATTCCTTCCTTGACGAGGGCGAATGCTATCCCTGCGTTGAAACTGTCTCCGGCCCCTATGGTGCTGACCGTGCTGACCTTCCTTACCGGATACTCCTTGACGAATCCGGGGGAGCGGACCGAAAGCGGGTCGGCACCGCAGGTGCAGATGAACTCGCTGCAGCGAGGCCCGACCCAGCGGTCGTAGACCCTCGCCGGATCTCCTTCCTCGAAGAGGGTGATGAAATCCTCGTGGCTGCTGCGGAGGATGTGCGCGAGGCTGAAATTCTCGAATATGCTGTCCATGCACTCGCCAAGGTCCTTCTTGTGCGAGGGCCTGAAGTTGACGTCGTAGTAGAGGATGGCGCCCCGGGACCTCGCATATTCAAGGAAGGCCTTGACCTGGGGGCGGACAACCCTGTTCAAGGCATAGAAAGACCCGAAGACCACGATGTCGTCAGGGGCTACCTGGGGGTACCTGAAGTCGGGGTGGCTTTCGCGTGAATCACGGTAGAAACTGTACTCGGCGTCGTTCCTTGCGTTGAGGAAGGCCAGCGAGACGGGCGACTTGCCCGGAAGGGTGTTGATGTAGTCCGTGCTCACCCCGTTCCCGGCCATGAACTCCTTTATCAGGCTGCCTATCCGGTCGCTCCCTACTTCTGAAAGGAAGCAGGAGTCGGCTCCGCACCGTCCGGCGGAGATCATCGTGTTGAAGGTCGAGCCGCCTGGCACTCCTGCCTGCGGCTGCCCGTCCCTGAACACTATGTCGTAGACGGTTTCGCCTATTCCGATGATCTTGCGCATCTACTTGTTCTCTTCTTCGAGTGTGAAGGCCGATGACCCGTCGAAACAATGGAGGCACAGGTCTTCCCTGGGGAGGCCGATGCTGCGTACAAGGGTCTCGATGCTGTTGAACTTCAGGGAATCGAGGTTGAGTTCCGAGGCTATCTCGTCGACCATCCGTGCATATTCAGGAGTGGAGGAGTCGCAGTACTTGTCCACGTTCTTGTCGATGTCGCCTTCAAATTTCTTGATGATCCTGCGGGTGATGAGTTCCAGCTCCGTCTTGCTGGTGGAGAAGTTGAGGAAGGGACAGCCGAACACCAGCGGGGGGCACGCGATGCGCATGTGCACTTGGGTGGCGCCGCTCTCATGGAGCTGCCGGGTGTTGTCGCGGAGCTGGGTGCCGCGGACGATGCTGTCGTCGCAGAAAAGCACCCTGCGGCCTTTCAGCATGTCGGCGTTGTGGATCAGTTTCATCTTGGCCACCAGGTCGCGCATGCTCTGGTAGGAAGGCATGAAGGAACGGGACCAGGTGGGGGTGTATTTGGCTATGGTGCGCATGTAGGGCACCTTGTGGCCTGCTGCGTAGCCTACTGCCATTCCGATGCCGCTGTCGGGGATCCCGCAGGCGCAGTCGACCTCTATGTCGTCTTTCTCGCCCATTTCCTTGCCGCACCGGAACCGTGCCTCCTCGACATTCCTGCCATCGTAGCAGGATGTCGGGAATCCATAGTAGATCCAAAGGAAGGAGCAGACCTGTTTCCGGGGATTGGGAGCGCGGAGCTGTTCCATGCCGTCCGCCCTCAGGCGTACGATCTCGCCCGGACCGAGGAAGGCGGACGTGGTGAAACCAAGGTTGGCGAAGGAAGTGCTCTCCGAACTGACCGCCATGGCTCCGTCGCGGGAACCGATGGCGACGGGCGTGCGGCCCCAGGTGTCGCGGGCGACGATTATCCCGTCCTCGGTGAGGATCAGCATCGAACAGGAGCCCTTGACTTCCCTGAACACGTTCTCGATACCTTCCACGAAGGTCCTCCCGCGTACGATCAGGAGGCTCACCAGCTCGGTGATGTTGATCTTCCCGCTGCTGAACTCGGTGAGGTACATGCCCTCGTCCAAGAACTTCCTGGCCAGGGTCTCCGCATTGTTGACGCGGGCAACGGTGACAATGGCGAACCGGCCGAGGTGGGAATTGACCAGCATCGGCTGTGCGTCAGTGTCGCTGATGACACCGATTCCGGCGTTGCCTGTGAACTTTCCGAGCTCGTCTTCGAAGCGGCTGCGGAAATAGCTGTTCTCAAGGCTGTGGATGCCTCGCATGAAGCCACGCTGTGAATCGTAAGTGGCCAATCCGCCGCGGCGGGTGCCGAGATGGCTGTTGTAGTCGGTGCCGTAGAAAAGGTCGGTGGCACACTCCTGCTTTGAAATAGTTCCGAAGAAACCTCCCATACTTGAATTCTTATATGTTAAATCCGTCTTCGAAAGGAAAGCCGAATTTAATCATTTTCCGGCGAAAACCACTCGTTTTCCGAGAATATTAACGATCCTTCAGCCCGACCGCCTTGCGGGTCGCCTTTATCTTGCGGACGACCCATTCCTTGTCGATGGTCCTCACCGTCCTTCCGTCGGGGAGGGTGACCGGCTCGGCGGCGAAAAGGGAGTTCCACACCGCTTCGGCGGTAGCCTCTATGGTTGCGAGGAAGAGGCCCGACATGGCATCGTTGTGGAGGAGGACGGGTGAATATTCACCTGTGGACTCGTCGACAAGGTTGGATTCGCAGTTGGAGAATGCGATCACATAGTCGCCGCTCCCGTTCGATGCGATGCCGCCGGTGCGTGCCAGTCCGAGCATGGCCCTCTTCGCCATCCTTTCAAGGTTGCGGGCGTCCACCGGAGCGTCTGTCGCGACGACGATCATGCATGATCCGTCCACGTCCTGGAGGATGTTGTCCCTGAACGTATACTGCCCGGCAAGCTGTCCGATCTCGACTCCGGCGATATTCAGCACTCCGCCGTAGTTTGTCTGGACGAGGACCCCGACAGTGTAGCCGCCCATGGAAGAGGGCAGTACCCGGGAGGCCGTTCCGATGCCGCCTTTATAGCCGAAGGCGACCGTGCCGGTACCAGCCCCGACGTTCCCCTCCTCGACAGGGCCTCCATGGGCGGAAGCGATGGCCTGCAGGACATGCCCTTCGGTAACGGAGCGGGCGGCGATGTCGTTGACGCCTCCGTCGTTGGTCTCACCGACCACGGCATTGACGGACCGGACGCCTTCATTGCCTTCGGTGCCCAGGGTGTAGGTTACCAGTCCCCGGATACCTTCGGCCACATTGAGGGTGTTGGTCAGCACAACCGGGGTCTCGAGGGTGCCCAGTTCCTTGACCTGGGTGAAGCCGGCCAGTTTTCCGAAGCCGTTCCCCACGTAGACTCCTGCCGGACATTTCTTCCGGAACACGTTGCCCTCGTGGGGGACTATCGCCGTGACTCCGGTGTGTATGGTCTTGCCGTCGTCGAGGGTGACATGGCCGACGAGCACTCCCTTGACATCGGTTATCGCATTCAAGGGGCCTGTCTTCATGACCCCGGTGGAGATGCCCCAGTCGCGAAGGCGTTTCTGCGCCATCGTCCGGCACGGAAGGGCCGCAGCCAGAAGAAGGGCGGCGGCAACCGTGATCCTGTGAATCTTGTTCATCTTGTCCATCTTGTCCAACTTGTCCAACTTGTCCATCTTGCACTGTTGTTGGTGACAAAACAAAAATAAGAATTATCCGGAAGGATGGCAACATCCCGCCCCGCCGGACAGTCATGTTTCCTCCTTTCGTGATTTTAAGCTATCTGCCATCTCGGTCTTTTCTTCTTTCGTGATTTTAGCTATCTACAATCCCTGTCTTTTCTTCTTTCGTGATTTTAGTTATCTACAACATTAGTGTCCGGTAAAAAATCATAAAAGTTCTTTGAAAATATTGACAGTTAGGCAATTACAAAGGTTTATAGAGTCAACCGATTAGAAATTATCTTTGCCAGACTAACGTAGAATGGCACATGG
>Ga0310695_10004046_pt1 | contig 27631 bp, 57 predicted proteins | sample RumenRJG_04DNA_FD_203882 | JGI IMG/M metagenome (GOLD analysis project Ga0310695, IMG submission 203882) | Bovine rumen microbial communities from Lethbridge, Alberta, Canada - RJG_04 (v2) (version 2) | ecosystem: Host-associated > Mammals > Digestive system > Stomach > Rumen | place: Canada... | reverse complement strand
TCTTGTAACTTGACGATGGATTTTGCCGTATCGTTTGGGAAGTCATCCCCGAGTGTTTTCCCCGCGTCTTTGGTTTCGCTCCCAAGTTCGCGCATCTCTTTCTCGGTATCGTCCGTTTGTGTTCCCAAACGTTCCAACTGTTCCGTAGTTACCGACAGTTGGTCAGCGACTTCCCTCTGAGCGATACGGTGGTTGTTTATTTCGTTGGTAAATTCAGCTTGCTGCTGCTCGGTGAGTTTCCCGGTAGCGGCCATTTCCCTCATTCGGTTTTCGATGAGGTTTATCGCGCTCTCATGAAGGTCATACACCCTCGTCAGCTGACTGATTCTGTTTCTCAGTCCGTCTGCCGTGGTGCCGTTCTGCTCCATGCTCTTGTCGAGCAATTTAAGGGAGGAGGTAGCCTCTTTGACGTTGGACGCAATAGTCTTGAATTGGCTGGCGAACTCTTTACCGCCCGATAACAATATTCTAGTGGAAATAGATCCCGCCATTTATTTCATCCTCATTAATTCCATGAAGTTATTTGCGTTATAAGTAAACTTTTGTTTCGCGCCTTGCGCGATCAGCCAACAGGCAATCATGTTCATTATCTCCCCTTCCGTCCTTGCGACTGTTTCAGGGTAAGACAGGCCTGTTTTCATACCTGAACCGATAAGCCACGCAGTAGTGATTTTTACTGCGTGGCCTCGTCTTTTGGGTCCGGCTGAACTTCGACTGAGATGTTGTGCGACTTGATATAAGCGTCTGTTATCGCTTTCACAATGTCGCCTACCTCACGGTCCTCCATGAACAACCAGCAATCAGGGGACGGAAGGTCCTTTTCTTCAAGAAACGCCTCGATGTTCTGTTTGGAACGAAGATTTGCCGCTTGAATAAGGATCCTTGCTATTCCGATGATTCTCTCATACAGTTCTTTGTCACTTTCCACTTCAAGAAGGTCCTGAAGTTTGAAAGAACCGTATGTTTTTTCCAACTGGTCTTTAGCCCACAAAGTAAGTCGAAATTCATATTCCTTGCCAAGAATCGTGACCATTTATTCCTCCTTAGATGTTCAGGAAAGTTTTAAGAGCATCCTCTGCTGCGGTTTCCGTGTTGTAGCCTGTGTCGGAAGTATACTTCCAGTTATGGGACGCGGTGTCATCTCTCATGAAATTCGCCGTGAGTTCCATCGTCTGCCAGTCGATCTGGTCTTCCTGTGTTGCCATTTCCTCGCCATAGGGCTGAAACTTGCACTTCGGGAATACCACAGGGAAGTAACTTGTAACACCGTTCATCATTGTGCGGAAGATGAAACCAACCGCGCAATAAGGATGTGTTGCCTCGTCGCCAAACGCTACCCATCCGTCTGTTGCCTCGGGAAGCCCATAGATCAGGCGTCTCGCTGCCGCGTCAAGCCCGTCAACTGTCAGCGTGATCTCACCACCGGAGACAATGCCGTTCTCAGTCTCAGCAACGATATTGTCAGCGTAGAAGTTGTTGTCGTCAACGGTATCGGGGTCGACAGAAACTTCAACGCCCCTTGCAAGGACCTGACCGCTTGTGTAAGCGTTGGTTCCGTTGCTATTGGAATAGAGAGCAACATAAGGTTTGGAGAAACCAGTTCCTACGTTTGCCATATTTTAATCTCCTTCGTTAACTGCATTTTCAAGCCATTCATTAAACTCCTTATCCATGACCTCTTTGGCATGGTTTCGGGACTTATTCATGGCTTTCGTATAAAAATGAGTGGCCTTTATGGGAGGAACTCTTACCCCGTCTTTACGGGTATATTCCGCCCTTCCACTCTCAAGGGTCGCCGCTTTTAGGGGTTGCGGTTTACCCGGTTCGGTTCCGCCCCTTCTGTGATGGGGGACGGTATCGTAACCCATGAAATGAACGTTAGTCGCGGACTCGTTCGCATTTGACTCGATCTTGTCTGACTTCAGTTCATCTACAAGATGTTTTGTGTTTCTAGGATCGCCATGCCCTAACTCAGCAATCTTCAATTGCTCCTTAACGTGCTTAATAACAATTGCGGTTCCTGAATAAACGGTATGGCGCATGATCGGTACTATCTTCTTCGGGACTTTCGCCATTCTGTCCGCGAACTTATCAAGTTCTGAATAATTGATTCTTGTAGGCATTAACAGAACTCCGTTACCCATTCGTAGTGGATATATCCCATTTCCTCTTCATATTGGGCGGTGTTGAGATACCACCCGAACACATAAGGACCACCGTCTGCCAAAGTGTTGAAATAGTTTTCTATTAACTCTTTTGTTGCTCCGGTATCATCCTTTGTGTAGAGGGAAATGTAGACGATGGTAGTCTTTTCGGAATGACGGTTATTCGCTCTGAAGTAACTTTCATCGTCTTCCGCATAGACCCCATATTCATGGTCGGGAGCGGGTGACCATCCGAAGTGAACAAACCGCAAGCCCTCTTTAAGAGCGTTCAATCCGTTCGCTAAATCTTCAATCGTCATGTTCCGCCACCTCCCACAAACTTATCCACCTTCTGTACGGTCAAGTCGATTACCTGACCGTTTACGGGAGTGTAAGTCCTGATGATCCGATAGTACTGTCCGTTGTAGATACACAATTTCTCGCCCTGGTACTCTGAGTAATCCGTTAGGCGAAAGATAAATGAAGGTTCGATACCCTGAGCCAAAGCCTGATAAAACTCGTTATTTCTGACGCTTCTTATCTCGGCAAAGATTTCTCTCGCGTTGTCAGGGATCTCTTCAAAAACGCCTCTCGGTTCTTCGGGAACAAGGGTAATTACAGTCGCCCTTATCATTCGTTCCCCTCCCAGTCTGCGAGTCCATAGTTACTGTTTGATATGAGTTGAGCCTTCTGTTCATCGTAGGATCTCTTCAAATCTTCATAATCCTCAGGTGTTCCGAAGTTCATCCTCACATAAGTAATGATCGCCTGTTGCAACAGAGGGTCGGTAGTCTCGGAAGTTGCCGTAACACCGACAATCCCCAAGTCCGCACAAGCTGCGTTAATGAGAAGCTCGATTTCCGGGTCATACGCCGTAACCGTTATTCTCATAGCGATCTTCGTTAATTGCAGCATCTCTGCCATAGCGATTTCTCCTTAAAAAGTGGGGCGGATTTCTCCGCCCCTTTTAGTCTTATTACGCCTTCTTGAGAAGAGCGAAGTGTTTGTCTGCGACAACGCCAGTTCCGAGGAACCACTCACCGAGAATTTCAACAATGTTTGCTTTCTTCTGGGTGTAGGGGTCGAAGGTGTACTCAATGCCGTCACCGTTCGGAGCGGTTGCGATCGTTCCGTTGCGGAGGTCGCCGAGGATTGCGTAAACGGCACCGGAAGCAGCTGCGGAGTATGCCGGGAGTGCATCGGTGGTGATTACGTCATATCCCTCAAACGGGTCTGCGTAGAACTGACCGCTGTAAACGGCAGCCTTGAAAGCGGCCTTTGTCTGCGGGTTCATGATGAGAACCTTGCTGCCGGCCTCACCTGTGATAAGTCCTTCAAGCTGAGCAACTACGCCAAGAGCGGGAGCGGCGGTGATAGCACCAGCGGACGGAGAAGACGCGGTAGCGGTCTGAGGAAGACCGGCGATCTGTCCGATAAGGCGGGATGCCGCTTTCTTGATTACGCGATAGCCGATTTCGTCATACAGATAGTCGAGGAAACGTCTGCCACGGAAACCAAGTACCTGTTTGGAAACGCCCTTCCACTTTTTAATATATTCGGGCTTGATCTCGACTGTTCCGAGTGTCAGAGTTTCCTCATCAACCGGGTCGCCGCCCTCGGTGTGAACAACTGCGTCACTTGCGCTCAGCTCAAAGTTCACCTTGTAGTTGCCAACTCCGTCGAGCTTCGGAACATAACGCATGATCTCATCACGCTCCCAAGCGGTACGGACTCCCTCTTCTACGAAAGTAGGAACGGCAACATCGCCCTCTACGTTCTCGGAAAGAAGTGCTGCGCGGAGTTCGCTATCGTCTCCGCTCTTAACGGCCTCTGCATAGAGGTCAATGTACTTATCAGTGTTTCTGAACTCTTTGATATCCATGACGGATTCCTTTCTTTCTTCTGCTTCAAATGTTTCTACGGATTTGCCCTCACCCTCGGAAATCTTGTCGAGGATCGCGGACCTTTTTTCCTGTTCCTGACTTCTTTTTTCAAGTTCTTCGTTGATAGACCTTACCTCTTCATCAAGAGAGTCGAGGTCTGCCTCAGGAGAATCAAGAAGTCCACGGATCTCGGAAAGTCTCTCTTCCAGCTCTTCGCTGGACGTTGTTTTCAGTTCCATGATTATCTCCTTGTGTCGATCAGTAACCTGATCCGTTTCTTCTGCTGCTCCCTCTTAAGGAACTCCTCCTTCGCCTTCTCGATCTCTCCGTCTATGTAGGAACGGGCGGCAGCAATATCTGTGTTGGGGTTCGCGGGTAACGAAACGGCGCTTACGTCATATATGCGCTTTATATGGCGTATCGTTCTAATATGGTTGGTTTCGTCATACTCGTTCCGGTCTACCGTGAACGCCCAAGACATTTCTTTCACCATGCCGGAATCAATGTTCTCAAACATATTCCGGGCATCACTTGTTTTGGATAAGTCTGCTTCAACTTTCAGACCATGCTCATCTGTTGAGAGTTTCAGGGTTCCGTTGGACATTCTCGCGAACACCATCCCTGAATGGTCATACTGGAAAATAACATCAGACATATCCGTGTCGGCATCGATTGCGTTAGGATCAATCTGCTCCTTGTAATCGATTCCCTCATAAGAAAAGAGCGTGTATGGATCACTGAAAGTGGTCGCATACCCGCTCACTCGATATTCTTTTTCTTCGTTCCCTAGCATCCTTTCAAGGGGTATGGAACGATATTCTCTCTCATTCGGTAGGTAAGGCATCTTCGTCCTCCTCTTCTGTATCTTCTGTAGTTGGATTTTGTTGCGGCCCGACATAACTCGGTTTGCCTTCCTGGACGAAATAGTATTCGCCACGGATAGGCGACTTCTGCCCTTCTCCGTCGGGGAGAGGCGGCATATTGAAGAGTTCCCTGATCTCATCAATCATGGCAAGACCTCTGTCGGCCATAGCGTTCGCAAGTTTGATCTTGTTTCCGATACTCATGTTGGAAAGTCTGTTGGAAGATACTTCGATAATGTTTCCGTAAGACCTCTCAGTATCGGAAATCAGCATATTTGTAAGAACCTCCGCCAGCTGAATAGCGAAGGGTTCTACGGCACCCGCATAGAACGCATCGATTTCCTCTGCGGTGGCGCTATTCTGAATGATCTTCTCATTCACTCCGAAGTAGTCAAAAACGTTGGTCTGAATGAGTTTCTGCTGAGCGGCGTCTACCACATAAGGTTTGCTCTCGATCTGTTTAACGTCTTTATAGGTGTTCGGGAACAAGAGGAAACCTGAGTTATCTTCATCACTTGCGAGGTTGTATTCCGTGAATCTTTTTCTTTCAGCGGCAAGGTCAGCCGAGTTGGTGAAGTTCGTGATAGTCGCCATGAAGCGGTATGTCGAACTGTTCTTTACGCCCTCTTTGATTGCCTGGTTCTGCAAATGAATCAAATCGAGCGTAGGCCCGAGCGACTGAGATTTGTCTCCAAAGAAATCGGATTTCATCTGAAAACGGGTCATAATGCCGCATTTTTCTAATTCAACCGCAGCCCTCTGTCCGTCATGGAACTCGATTCTCAGATAAACCACTCCCTGATATTCCGAAAGTTCGCACCGTCTTGGGTAGATGGGATAAATTCCCGTTGTTTCGCCGTAACGGTTGATTACCGGAACAATGACCGCCGTATTCTGCGTATAGAGTATGGTGGCAAGCCTATAAAGAAACTGTGACCAGGTACTCCATTCAGAGGGTGCCCTCTTGAGTTTCTTCTGTAACGAAGGGTTGCCCGGTCCTCTCCATTCGACTTGAAGTTTTGAACAATACCTTGCGATAGCATCAATGGACGCTCTCACAAGCTCCTGTTCGTATAGTTCCCCTTGCCACGTTGTGAAGTGCGGTTCATAGGCGGTCAGCGTCTTAAAAGTGTTGCCGCCCACATACCTTTCTTTCTTGGGAAAGAGAAGTTCAAAAAGTCCCATGTTTTTACCTCATGTTTTGTAAGCGTTGACCATCTTCCGCCCAATACTTCTGTCTGCCTATCATGGCATCGATGATTGCCGCCATTCCGTCTATATGGTCTGTTTGCGATATTTTTACCAGTTTCACCCTCTCCGTCTGGCTTTCCATTTTTAAAGCCGCGTTGAGTAAGTGAACTTTCAGGAGATCGTTGTCTCCTATGTCAATTCTTCCGTCTTTTATCATGCCCTCAAACTCTGCGATACCGGGCGTCATGTTATAGCCCTGTGTGCAGTCATCTGTAAGGCATCCGAAGGACTCAAGGTCTTTTATCAGGTATTGAGCCGAGTACCTATCGTACATAACTCTCAAGGGATACAAGTGGTAGTGATTGATGATGTTCGTGATGTAGTCATAACAATCCTGATAATCAATCACGTTCGCCCCGGAGAGCTGTAAAAATCCCCTTTGGACGTAGATGTTATACGGAAGGTTATCTCTCGCCGTTGCCTCTTCCAATTTCTCAGAGGGCATGAAAAACTTACCGAAGATGTGAATGATGTTATTCTTCTGCACCAGCCACATCACCGCGCTGAGGTCCGTTGTGCGAGACAAGTCAATGCCTATCATGGCGTAGTGTTCGGAGTAATTCTCAGGAAGAACCGGCACTCCGGTGTACGCCCTTTCGACATCCACCGCGTTCAAAAATGCTTGGCTGGATGATTGTTTCACGTTGCAGTATTTGACGATAAATTCCGCTTTCTTCTGCAAGGATCCTTCCGCTACCGCAAGTTCCTCAAGAAGATAATCGAGCGTGACAGATACGCCCAAATTGGGATTGGATTTCTGCCATTCATTCGCGTCATTCCAAAGTCGAATATCGTCAATTGCATAGATAACAGGAAGAAACCTTGTTTCCCTTGAGTCGCCTTTTAAAAGCCTTGTAGCGCGTTTAAAGAGTTCATCGTACGGCCCCTCGTTCTCATATCCAGCTGAGGATATTGAGATAAGCAAGGGTTGTTTTCTTGCTCCCTGAGAAGATTTCAGAACTTCATAGAATTTGTTTCCGCCATTGGCCGAGTAACTTGCGATCTCGTCACATATTCCGAGAGAGATGTTCAGACCATCGGATTTCTTTGCACTAAACGCCAAAGGTTTCACAGAAGAGTTTGAGGACTCGATATAAACATCCGTTCTTCTCTTTTTGACCCTCTTCCTTAAAGAAGGTTCCTTGTCGCACATTTGGTAAAAATTGTTGTACCCGATCTCGGCCTGTTCCAATTTGGGAGCAACGAAATAGATCCTCGCGCCGTACTCCCCATCAGCGAAAGCGCAGTAGGCGGCAATAGCCGAAAGTAGTAAAGTCTTTCCGTTTTTTCTTCCCACTACAAGGAATATCTCCCGGAATTGCCTGTTACCCTGTTTATCTACAACGCCAAAAACAATGCTCAGAAACGCTTTCTGCCACAACTCAAGTTTTATCTTGCCGGGCGCTAAAGGCCCTTCCGCGTGGCGACAAAACGTTTCGATGAAGTCTATTGCGTGATTCGCTTTCTTCTGGTCAAAGAAAAACTTTTTATCCTGAAGTCCGTGGACGATATATTCATAAATCAGGGTGATCCAAAGACCCACCGTATAGGTTCCGTCTTTAATCCCCTGATAGTACTGATAGATATAGTTCATGAGTTCACGAACTTTTCAAATTCATCCTCAGGTTCCTTGACGGGTGCCTGAGCCAATATTTTTAAAAGGGTGTCCATCGTTCTGTTCGCCGAGTTGGAAGTATTGTTGTACTCCTTGACCGCCGGGTGAACATAGAAGTTCGGACGCCCTTTCACATATTCTTTTTCAACTATCGTGTCGGAGTTTTCGATTACCTCCTCCAACTTTTTGAGGTTCTTGATCTGCGTGTCATACCTCTCAAGGGTTGTCATGAACTTGTAGTCCTGGTCTAACCCCTTTTCCTTTGCTCCTTCCAACAACTTCTTGCGAAGTTTGTCGAAATCCTTTGCACTCTTTGCCATTCTCCTTTGCCCTTTCCTATTCCACAAAAAATTTGAACGTTCTCGCCCAGTTCTTCTATCCTAAGAGGTCGGGTCGTTTCAAGTACTTAACTACTCCAGCAACCCGGCGGGGCTATCGATCCATCCGATCCCGCGCCCGATACCTGACGCCCGCGCGCTTTTGTATCATTTTCCGTGCTGCTTTAGTCCGCTTTTGCTTTTCAGCTTTCCCCGGTCCTTTTCCGCTGCTGCTGCTTTTACTTTTCTTTTTTCCGCCGCCGCTTTTGTGCTTTCCCTGATACCGGGACCGGGCCGCGCTTGTATCCAGGTCCCGCGCTGCTGCTTTCCGATTGCTTTTCTGTTATCGCTTTTGCTGCTGCTTTCCTTTTGCGCTTTCCTATTCATCAAAAATAATTTTACTATTTCGCAAGAAAACTATTGATTAGCGTGTACTCTGCCGTCTTTATCTACCGTGTATCTTTTTGCCCTTGAATGTACTTCTGCGTGGCAATCTCTGCACAGGAGCATCAGATTATCCCAATTCAGAGTGATGTTCGGATCGTTTATGTTCTTGGGGGTCAGATGAATCTTATGATGGACCGTATCTCCCGGCCTTAATATCCCCTGATCCAAACACCTCTCGCACAATCCCCTTTTGTAGGAGATGAAACCCTCTCGGCATTTCTTCCATTGAGGCGACTTATAAAATTCTTTTGCAAATTCTTTCATATCTGTAAAACAAAAAGAGCGCGGGAGTCTAATCCGCGTTCTTTTCGTTAGGAGGGCACAATGGATTCTTGGCACTTATAATGTATCACCTCTCTCAGATGATATTCCATGATTTAAGGTGCCCAAAATGTCCATTCTCCCATTATGTAAGAGAAACATGAGGTATCTCTCGGTGTAATTGTAAATCTTCTCCAGAGTGGCCTTTTCTTCGTCCGTAGAGCAAATTGGGATGTCATTCACGTAATAGTCATACATGATCGCTCTTGTTTTGGACGGTTCTAAAGAGAGGATAAGGTTCTCTATCTCTTTTTCCGCTCTGACGAGATTTACCGCTCGTTCTTCTGCATCTTCTTGTAGAGTGACGATCTCCAGAGCGTAGTGGGCGACTTTTCCATCTCCGTTGTTCGGGGATTTGGGGGTCAATGAATAGGAGGGACTTACGCTTTCCGCTCTTGCTCTTAACTCAACCATTCTCCGGTTGATTGCCCTGAGTTCCGCTCTTATGGAGTGGGACCTTTGGAGGTATTTGATTAAATCTCTTTCAGACCTGATACTTTCCAACGTATTCGCCATAGCTCATCCCCATTTCCATCGCTTTGACTACGATTTCCTCGATGCTTTCCTTGTTCTTCTTTGCGCTCTCTATCACATTGGGAGGGATTTTACCTCTTGCCGCTGCTTTGACATGGGCAGGGCAACAGAACTTCTGAGTACCGCTATTAGGTACGAACATTTTGCCGCACCATTTACAGTATTTGATGTTCTTCTCCCCGGCCTTTGCTCTGCGCTTCTCACCCTCTCGTTTGCATTTCTTTGAACAATACATAGCAAGAGCGTTTCCCGGTTGGAACGTTTTGCCACATATCGCGCATTTCATTTCCAATTTTGTACCACCTCCCATTTCTGAAAATCCAAAATCCATCTTCGGGTGCATCTTCCAACCAGGTTGAAAAGACGATGATCCCGAACATTAAAATAAACGCCAAGACCGCATACACAACGTATTTCATTCCGCCCTCCTTATGAGGACCCACACACCGGGATGCTCTTTATCCGTAGTTACAGTATCGTGTATCTGAGTTACCCACTTTCTTGTATCGTTGGGAAGAATCTTCATCTCAACTAGCGCATCGAGAATGAACTTCTTGGAACTTTGGATGTTGTCCACATCTCTACGATTGTTGGGTTCTTGCCACGATAACTCTATAACCACGGGATAGTCCGCCGGGGTGAGGTTCGATATGGAAATATATGCTTCTATCAGCTTCTGAGTTTCCCTTTTGAGCATCGCGCCGGCGTATTTATTTCTTCTGTTCGCCTCGATAACCTCATTCAGGGATGGAAGGGTGCCGGGGATAAAGAATTTCATCTTGTACCCCCTATCACGATTCCCATGAACACCGCACCGATGACCGAACCTAAAACCAATCCTAACCAAAACATCATGTTTCCATCCCGTATTTCTGTCTTATCTCCATGATCTTGTAGGCGGCAACCTCGGACATGACCATGTAATCCTGAGACAGTTCTTCCTGAATAATTCGGTTTACTTCTTCTTCCATCTTCTTGAAGAACTCAGCTTGTTTATCTTCTGCGACATAATCATCCGCCGTGTTGTAGTACCCCAACAGGATTATTGCCATCGAGGTTATCATTCCTTTCTGATAATACTCGGTGAGAAGATTATTCACCGCTGCGCCATAGGATTGTCGCTTTTGAGGAGGGTGTTTAACTTTTCTCATCCATATCCCTCCTCACCAACTCCTTGATATATTCGCTCTTGTTCTTTTTCGCCTGAAGATGAGCTATCAGATCCTTGTCTTCGCCTTTCTTCATCACGATGGTGAAATTGGTGTAGTGATCTTTCACATATCGTTTCTGATACTCATATCTTGCCATTTTTCGCCTCTTCCCTACGCTTTTTTAGCAATGCTCTCGTCTTGTCTATTGCCTCAATGGTGTCGGGCAGTATAACCACTATTCCGTACCGAATAACCGTAACCGCAAAAAGTAGAACAGAGATTACACCTACTGCTACGCTCAAAACCAAGATAATTTTCATTTCATTTCCCCCATGTATGCTCCACAGTTGGGGCAATAGTATGATCTATCCGTTGTAAAATAACCGCAATCGGAACACAGGTACGCTAGACCCGGATAGTCTTTGTGTTCTTTCCAATGCCCATGCTTCAAGATTTCGGGCATCTTCTGTATCTCTTTAGCAAACACCACGAGCGCAGGCTTGATGCCTTTCTGCGTGGCTATCCGCACGGTCTTGTAATGGAGTTTATCAGCATCTATTATCTTCATCTGTCGCTCCCTGCCAACACGCAAGCGTAGATTACCATAGCGATCGCACCGCCCACGAACATACCTATAACAAAACTCATACTATTTCTCTCCATTGTTCATATTCTTCTTCATACGGCATGATGATGACCTCTGTTCTAGGGTTGGTCTTGGAATAAAAGGTCTTGGCATCTGCTTCGGCGATGATGTCTCGGTTGTCATCAGCGAGAACCTCGGCATCGACTAGAATATCCCACAAGGCTTCCTGTAGGTTGACGGTGTCCACTCTCCGTCTGCTCGGCATGAAGAACCGCACATCGATATGGCAAGGGTATGTGATGGGCGTGTCGGGTATGCCCTTTGCCCGAATGATTTTCTCGCAATCTTTGGCGTACTTCTTGTACCTCGCAGATTGAGCGATGAACGGTCTCTTGGTCTTGGGGTTGGTCAGAATCTGTTGGGAGTTCTTCTTACCCACAGGGGGCATCGGGATTTCGTAGACATAGTTAGTTGCCATCTGTCACCTCTTTCGGTTCGACAATGAGCGTTGGAATCCCCTCAACGTGTATCTCATATCTAGGCAACTCGTTGATAGATGCCTGTATCTCAATCGAATACTCTTGCGGTCGGTTCGCATAGACGAAATCCAATACCCCATCAAGGAACTTGCTGACATTCTCTTTAGTCACCACGACATTGTATTCTTTAGCCATTCAGCCGCCTCTCTCCTGTTTTGCGTGATTCGGTTATGGCACGCTCTACCTCATCAACGTCTATTGGCACATTGAAGCGTCTGCCGTCTCGGAACTCAATCCCACCCTCGCTTATGAAGGAGAGGTCATTCGCATTGACTAGGTATGTGTATCCGTTCTCGTCTCGAATCTTCAGCCATTCAACCATAATTCTCTCTCCTGTTCGCTAGTAATTTGTTTACCCCACGTTTCGCACCACTTAAGTATCTCTTTCACGGCATCGTAATCGATTTCTCCCCCCTCATTCATCTTTGAGAGTTTTTTCTCTAGTCCGTCAACGAAGACCACCCTATATCTGTTTTCGTCCATTATTCTCTTTCTCCTGTATGTCTGTATATCACGGTCTCGGTGTCGGTATCCTTGACAGGGATGTCGATGAACCCGACCTGCTCGATAATCTTTTTGATCTCGGCTATGTTCTGCGCTCTCTCCAATCTGCCTGTCAGTTTGGAATACTCGATGTCGGCATCAAACCTACTAATCAAATCTTCTAAATCGATATATCTTCTTTTCATCCGTTACTCCAATCTTTTTGGATTTGGTGGAGCGTAGTCACCGCCACGCTCCATCCATTCTTTCGTTGTATCCGTTTGCCACCCTAGCCTTGTAGGCTTCGATGGCTTCTAGTTTTGTGGGAGAGCCTTTGAGGTCATCCATCCAAAAGGCGGTAATCTCCCAATCGACACCGAAGAAGTATTTCCTCGGTTTACTTTCTTGCTCTTTCCACACCATGTGGGGAGCGAGATTGTTAGTATCTGTCATCGTCATCATCTCCGTTGATTATCCTGTCGGCTAGGTCGAACACAAGGCTCAAGATGAACCCGACCACGATGCCGTCTATGCACAGAAGACCTAGCACCTTGAAAGCGTTCCACAGAAAGTTAATTATTATTGTCATCTCCCACCTCTATCTTTTTGTTCTCAAACTTCTTATACGCATCGAGGTACAACTCGTGCTTGTCACCGTTATAGGTTACTTCGTAGTACATCCCATCGTACATATCGGTGCTTAACAAGGCTTTGTTATTCTGTAATGTCTTACACATCCACACGATATAAACGTTTATTAGCGTAGGTTGTAGATCGCTCTTGTCTAAATGTGCATACGCATAATCCAATACCGCTTGTTTTGCTATGTGCTGAAAATCAAATTCGTTCATTCTTCCACCTCATCCATTTTTGCTCCGCAGTTTGGGCAGTATTTCCACTCATTCCACCTATCGGCTTTAATATCTGTCACTCTGTAATATCCGCACTCGGAACAACATGCCCTGTACCAATGGTATTGATTGTCATATTTCCAATGCCCATGCTTGACAGGCTCGGCATCTACTGTCGGCTGTGCATCGATTATTTGCTCCATTTCATCAGCAGTAACAGAACCACTTTCATCCCATACGAGACAATCATCCCATTCATTGTGTACTGCTCTTTTTAATGCATCCGCATCAATCTGTCTCATCTTCTCTCCTTTCCCCCCATGAACAATAATGGTTTGACAATAAACCGCCATCGCTCCTTGACCAATAAGTGCGGTTGCAAATGTAGACGTTCTCCAAATCTTTATAAGGCTCATAAGTACAGAATTTACAATCCTTACACCTTACTACCTCAACGGCATCTACTGATGGTGCATTATCCACGTCATCTTTATAAAACACTTCTACATATTCATACCCACCATTTTCTGTGGGAATAATGACTTCGCCACTTTCAAGTTTGTCAGCATCAATCAGCCTCATTTTCTTTCCTCTCTTTTAATCATGAATACTGCCCACAACGCCACAAGCAAGTCGATAACCATACCAACCCACAATGGTGTAAACACCCATATCCATCTCCAGTTAATCACCTTGCAGAGTTTAAGGACGAGGAATACTAACTGTAATACTTCTAAGAATCCTATTCCCTTTATAGTGTTTGAATTATCTTTCATCTTCTCTCCTTTCTCCCCATGAACAGAAGCCGTCGTCATCCATCGGTGCGTCAAGATATGTGCATTCGTAGATGTTACCATTCCACGGATATTTCCTTTTATACCATTTGCAATCTTTACACCTCACCACTTCTACTACATCAGCATCGCTTGCGTCTTCTAACTCAACTTCTCCTATACCTATCACTCGCACACGGAAGTAAAAATATTTAGGTAATTCCATCTTCTTTTCTTTCTCCCCATGCACAGTAGAAATCAACTGGAACATCATCATGCCATTTCAGGCACTCTGATATTGTTTCATACGGCACTCTATCATTTCCTAAAGCATAGAATTCACACGTTCTGTGCCATTTGCAATCTCTGCACCGCACGATCTCCGGCATCTTTCTTATCTCTTTCGCAAACACCACCAAAGCGGGGCGAAGTCCTTTCTCGGTTTGGATGTAGACCTGCTTATAGTGGAGTTTGTCCGCGTCAATTATCTTCACGTTTTCCCTCCGCAATAATTGCCGACAGCGTAAATATCGCATCTTCGTAACGGTGCGCCATATCACGCCAATAGTCCGCTTCTTTCTGGAGTTCCCTTATATCCCTTGCCAACTCTCTATAATCATCGGTTGACCACTCTACCTTTAAGGGGCCCTCCGCTTTAATCTCCATCCTTCAAAATCCTTTCCAAAATTTCTTTCACCGCGCTGGTGTGATACAGAGAGTCCTTTTGAAGCTTCTCAATCTCTGCCAACACTCTCGCCTTGTAATCAACTGTTTTCTCAACTGTCTTCTTAACGGTTTTCTTTTCTGCCATTTTCTTTCCTCCAAATCACATAAGGTACAATCCATAGCGGGCAAGTAATGAATAGAATTGCATCTCTAAGGGCGAAATACACTATCAGGAGAAACAAACAGAAAGCACCCGCTACTTTTTCTGTATCTCCCATATTCACCCTTAAAGGACTGTTAAACGTTCTCGCCAGATCGATTATCTGTTGTAGCATTTAGAGCCTCCACCGTTTCGTGGTCATATGCGCCCGTGAACACCTGAACGAAGTTTCCCCATGGGTCTTTGGTATACGGCCACTCCGTCTTGCTCAAAGCGTGTTCCGGGTCTGCGGTGTGCAAACATTTCTCAAAACAATGTTCGCATTTCTTCCGGTCACAGAAATAAAAGATTAGGTTCATTGTCTCAGCTCCTCCATTACATCCTTCTGCGTCTCGTCCGTCTTCGTGGTAATGCGCACCATCGCCTTGTAGAAGACTCCGTCAGGGTTCCATATACAACACTGTTTCGTGTACCGGATGTCTTCCACAGTCGGTGCGCGGAATCCCCATTGTCCCGTCTTCCATTCAGCGAGAGCATCCACCAACACGTTCACCTGGTACTTCTGGAACATCCGCCACCATTCCTCCGGTTTCACCACCGCATCAGGATAAACTTCCTTCAGCCTCTTGATGAACTTCTGCAATTCAACTTTCGTCATTCTCCATGAACCTCCGCAGCTCTTCTTCGAACTCCTCGTCCGTCTGTGTACGTTTGCCTTTTGCTTTATCCTGGTCACGCTTCTCCCATGTGATGATGGCGGCCTTCCAGTCCTTCATCTTGTTCTTCCCCACCATCCAATCCTTCGATTGATAGAAGTTTATGAACCGCTCAGGATCTACGTTATTGCCCCTTTGATTGCAATAATCAGTAACTTCCTGGAGAGAAGGAGGCGTGAAACGCCTCTCTCTATTACTCCCCTCTCCTAACCTATCCTTACCTATCCTATCCTGTGGTGCCATTTGGTTGCCATTTGGTTGCCAAGTGGTTGCCAATAGGTTGCCCTGCTCTGTATATGAGCCATTTTCTTTGAGGCAAAGCATCTGATACTCTTCCTGGTATTGGGTAGGATTGTATCTGTCTTTTCTCAGGAGATTGTGCATCCTCCAGTGTTTGATGACTATAACTCCGCTCGCAAATCCAAGAATGAACCTCTTTGCAAACAACAATTTGAGATCATCATCGGACGCCCCAAGCATCCTTTGAATCTTCTTCGGATTATTCACAAAGCCATCATCATCCGCTCTCATGTTCAGATGGAAATAGAGACATTGAGCTGACAGAGGCATGTCAAGGAAGGCATCACTATCAACAATTTTCTGCGTGAACATCCTTCTCTCTGCCATTTGCTTACTCCTCCGGAAAACTGTATCTCATATAGGTCGTTAACTCGCCAAAGCGGTTGTACCCGCTGATGGTTTCCTTCTCGATCGCCACGCCTTTGAAGCGGATGATCTCGGAGATCCTGGTAGCGAGTTTGGTCACTCCCAGATACTGGAACGCTTCCATCGGCGTGATGGACCCGTTATCCTCGATATACTTGAGAATGGATTCGCTCTGTGTCATGGTCGGCCTCCTCCTTAGAATTCATAGTCGTCGGGGATGTCCTCGTCATCTCCCCACATGCGTTTCTGATACTCATCGGATTCACGGATGCGGTCCTGGATCCATTGAGGCATCAGTTCCATCTTGTCCAGGTTCTCTGCCGGATCCGTGATGTCGAAGAGCAGATTCTCGTTCATCTGCGGAGGACAGGTCATCAGATTGGGAAGTTTGGAGACCGACGCAATGGTGTTGTAGGAACCGGTGTCCTTGTCTTCCCTGATGATGTTCAGCAGACAGGGAGTGCCGACCACTTTCCTCAGGTCGAATCCCTTCAGCTCTTCGGCCGTGAACTTCTTCCCTCTCCACGCTTCCAGTGTCTTCCGGAGATTGCTCTTCTCGTTGAATGACCATGTGTAGGTCTTGCTGAATACCTTCGGCATCGTCTTCTGCTCGCCATCCTTCTCGGTCGTGAATGTCTCGGTGGGAAGTTCCCACATGATGACCACCTGTGTGGAGGCCTTGCCGAACTGCTGATTGAACTTCGTTCCAATGATGACCAATCCATAGCAACGTGCTGCGTAGTTGTCCGGTTCAAGCAGCTCTCTGCGTGTAGTGTTTTCTGATAAGATGAATGACATTTTTGAATCCTCCTGTGTTATCTGATCTGAATATTGTTTGTCTCTTCCAATGAGGCATACGGCAACTCCTTGCCCTGCTCCAGTGCTTCCTTAACGGCGGTCTTGTTTACCTCAGGCTGCTTCTCGCGGAGGAAGTTTGTTTCGCCGTTCTCGATCGCCCAATAGATGAAGTTGTCATCCAGGACGACCTTCTTGCTCTTACGCCATCCCACGGAGACTTTATCCGTCTTCAGGGTCGCTCCATCCAACAACATGGACAAATACCCTTTCAGCCTGGACGCGGCGTTCCTGGCCACCTTTTCGCGCTTTGCGAAGATGTCCTTCTGCACGGCCAACGCCTCCGCGTCCGATTCAAGGTTCTTGATCTGCAAGGCAATGTACTCCTTGCCGTTCTCCAACCTCTCTGCCAATGCCAGGTATTGCTCTTCGTCTTTGAGTTCACCTGTCTCCTGGTCGATTAATTCCTCCATCGCTGATGGAATCTCAAATAACTTCATTCTTCTGACCCTCCTGTTGATTGAATGAACCGGACATCCCCGGTCTCGATGTAAGGGAACTTGAATCCCTTTATCAGCTCGTCATATTCGTCCGAGATCTTCTGCATCCCGCTCACCACTGTGAGGTAAGGTTTCTGTCCGTAAAACCCGACAGTTATGTCAGATATGTCCACCGGACCGATCGCCCTGTTCATCTCCTCCAGAAGTTCTGACAGATGCACTGCCTCCTCCACCACGGCGTGGAGCAATCTCATTTGCCTCTTCTCATCCATCATCCAAGTTCCCCCGTAACTACTCCGAGGAATGCAATGATGAAGTTCAGCACTCCCAGTCCGATCAGCTCTGCTATTATGGCCATCGGTATGCCGATGAAGATGCGACGAAGCACATATTTCCTCTCTGTTTTCATGATCTAATCCTCTCCGAAACTTTTGTTAAACACAAGTCAGTCTGCAAAAAAATAAGCGTCTACGGTTTCCAGGTCCAATGCCACCTTCAGGATCCTCATCTCCTTAGGAGAGAAATCCGTCTTGCCGGTCATCTTATTGTTGACCGTAGTCAGCGATACACCGAGCATGGTTGCGATCTCTTTTTGAGTGAGACCGCGTTCTGCGAGTCTCCCTCTCAGTTTCGCGTAAGGCTTGCTATCCTTCATCTTGTCTCCTTTCCGATTTCCAAAAATAGTTCCGGCAGATCCTGTTCAAGGGTCCGTCCGTAATCCTTCAGAAGGTACTGACCCACCTCATAGATGTACCCTCCCCTCAGCACAAGCTCCAGACGATAGTAGACATGGTTCGGTGACGAGATCAGCACGTTTGCGTATTGCTGTGCATCGTCTGTGTACCATATGTCCAGAACCCTTGCTTCCTTTTCGAATGAATCCTCCCGTATCCACTGAATGATCTTACGAGCGGTCATTCGCTTCATTTTGACCATGTTGCCCTCCTTTAGATTGCAAACAGAAGATATTTGCGGACGATAATTATTCGCCCTTCAAACTACCCTCTGAAGCGGAAGCCTTCTTTTTCTCCCAATATTTGCGATTGGCTTCGGCCAACTTTGACTTCTGCTCTTCGGATAATGTTCTTCCGTTCTTGTTCGGGTCCTTGCCGAACCGGAACGGATAGAGCGAACAATCCTTGATCGTGCAGAGCTTCACCTCATTGGCTTGACCCATGCAGCAGTCCAGGCATTTCGCCCGGACCGCGTTCAGGACATCTTTCTTCATGATTTATTACCTCCCATCCCATTCTTCTCATCGAAGTCATCCAAGATCGTGAGAATCTTATCGTGGAGTTCTTTCCACTTATGAGCATCAGATGCACACGCCACCTCTGCACAAGCCAGAAGCAGATCACACACTTCTGAGCGGGTGAGTTTCAGGTTAATGGTCCTCTGGTTATAAGTCATTAGAATTTCCTCCCCTCATTCCATTTGATGTTGTGCTCTTTGATGTAATCATTGAGCGCGGTGAGCATCGTCTTGTTGAAGAAGATGTCTTGCTGAGCGCGGAGCGTGTATTCCCCAAGCATCCTGATCGGATCCTGTCCGAACGTTTCGATATAGTCGACCACGCTCTCCATGCAAGCCTTGTAACTGTAATCTGCCATTTGTTCATCCCTCCGTGAACTATTGAGCTTTGTTTTATCGAAGTTTTGATATTCTTATCTTACGCTTCGATTTTATCGAAGTCAACCCCCTCTTGTAAATAATTTATGAGATTCTTCACTTTTGTTGAAGCCGGTGTTAAACTTATGTTAGGAGGTAACTACGATGGAATTTAAAGACGGATTCAAAATACCACTATTTTTGAATTATTAATACACACCTAATACACACCATGATACACACCAAATAAAAAAGACCACCGAGTGGAAAGGAGTAAATCCCCGGTGGTCTTTTAGCATGAGATTCTTATTCAGTTTTTCTCGACAATCACTCGCAGCTGCTTTTCTTCTGCCATATCCAGCAGATCGTCCCTGTCCCCTTCGCTCACATACGGGAACAGAATCTTGTACGTCTGAGGAGCGGATGCCTTATAGAATGTTACTCCACTTACACCGGCACACCATTTGTCTTTGTCGATATTGTACCAGGTATATCCCTGATAATCTTCCGTGTTCAGGACATTGTAGTAACCTCTCGCAAGGAATCCCAATCTCTCCTTGTCCGTCCCCGCCCCGTTCCGGCAATTGAGGAAGTCCAGGTCAACCAATATCTGGTCACGGGTTATGTCTCTTGCAACAGGATCCACAGGAGATACCTGCCTGTATCTGATTCTCCCGTACTCCTTTGAAGCTGGATTCACATAGATACTTTTATCTTCTACATAGAGATAATCCAAAGGGTCGATACTGTTCGCCTTTGCGTTCGCTCCCTTGCGCAGTTCAAAGTGCAGATGTTGACCGTTTGAGTAGCCTGTGTTCCCCATGTAGCCTATCACTTGTCCCTTGCGGACTGTCTGCCCTTTGGTAACGGTGATGCCTTTCAAGAGGTGTCCGTACATGGAGTACCAACCGTTGCCGTGGGAGATGTTGACGTAGTTTCCGTAGATGCGTTTGTTCGGGTAAGTGTTGCCATATCCGTCAGCGCACCCGACTACCGTGCCGTCCTCGATTGCTACGATTGGCTGATTGCAGTACGCCCCATCATTCCAACCGAAGTCCACTCCTAAATGTCCGCTCCAATAGACCTGGGTTATCTTGATGTATCTGCTCAAAGGATAGATGAAGTTCATCCCTCGCCCACCTCGTTGTTGTCTACTTCTGTTTCGTCTTCGGGCATTGGGAGAGAGCCGTCTTTCTTGTAGTAGTTGTTGGAAGAGATGCCAAGGAGAGAGTTCAAGAACAGGTCGATTGCCGTGATGGTGAGAGGGATTTCCTTTGTAAACGGAAGATGCCATATCTCACCGAGGGTTGCATACAGTACGGACAGAGCAGGAAGAGCCACTCTGCCGATGAAAGCCAAAATATCATAGGTCTTGTTGGAAAGTAACATAGTCATATCTCCTTTATGCTGATTTTAAGACTTCCACATAGAAGTCAAAGGTCGCTACGGTCTGTCCACCGCTCACGATGGCTATCTCCGTGGGCGTAGTTCCCTCGCAGGTGTAGGTCGGGAGTAATGCGGTGATGGTGTTTCCGTCTATGGTCGAGGTCGAACTCTCCACATAGGTTTCATCCATCTGTTCCGCATGGACGGATGCGGTCGCACCGCTTGGCACTTCCCACGCTACTCCGTCATTGAATAAGGTGACTTCCACATAGCGTGAGGTATCGCCTACTTTGCTATAGATAACTTGACGGACAGGAACGGTGAGGTCTTGCGTGATTGATACTGTAGTAGTCATGATTCCCTCTCATTCTTTTTCACATTCAGCGTGAACGGCATGGAACTCACTCCGTTTTGCTCCACATCACAGTAGCATTTGCCGACTACGGAAGTTGCATCGGGCGGTATCTCTGCCATCAATCCATCGTAGAATTCGGGAACAAGCACCGCATCTGTGGTCACTTCCGTTCCGTCGGGTCGCAAGATGCGAAGCGTTCCGTCCTCTTCCGTCTGATCTAAATGGATGTTCAGCACCCTTGCCGTGTCTCCCTCTTTTGCGTAAATCTGTCTCACGGACGGTTCTGTCATGGAGAGGTTCACTTGCGTGTTCACCGTCTTGCTACCCATGTCCGTGTTCTAGGTAGTCTCATGACCGACAGGCATGGGGAAAGCATTAGAGGAAAGAGTGTACCTCTCCGCTCCGTTCGGGTCTACCCATTGAGGATTGGTGTAGGTGTCAGCGGTTTCCGTGGTGGGTGAGGCAAGTTCGTAGACAACCGCCAGCGGTTTATTCGCCAAATACGCCTTCAAATCATCAACGGTCGTAATTCCGTCAATATGCACATATATCCAGTTTTGACCTACGCTAACACTATTGTTGTAGTATGCACTAACCCATGATGGCATTTCAGAAGTAGATCGGTCTCTCGCCTGTCTCTCAACAGGTAAATAACTCGATACCATGCTCAATTTATAATCAGAGACTCTTTTAACAGAGTTCATGGAAACATATCCATTGTGCGAAGTGACATTCATTCCCCATGATTCTGACCCATTCAAGGTAACAATTCCATACTTCCGTGTCACCGTGCCGTTGCTCTCATAACTATCTCCGTCATAGTAGAGTGCGTTGCCGTTGAGTTTAGGCAATCCTCGCAAGGTCACATCTCCGAGAGGATAGGAATGGAGAGTGTAGGGTTCGTACTCTCCGTTGCGAGATGAAGAGAAGTTGATGCAAATGTCGTGGTTGTAAGTGTTGCCATACGCCGTCCCCATATAGAACCTCAAAAATCTAGTGTTTGCGGCGGTTGTAAAGGTTGTAGGCGATGGAACAACACGGATGAAATTTTTGCCGTTGTCGTACTCAAAGATGTTTCCGTTAAAATTTTGACGGCAAAAATAATACTCTGTATTCGGTAACGCTGATATAAAGTTGGTGCTTCGGATGTTCGTATTTAAGCCAACATCGGAATTTACTCCCGTGCTTGTGTTTATCGTACCGCCTTCCCACTCCTCATCCCACAGATTGAACCCTGTCATATCATGGCTGACGAGGTTGCTCACGCTCTTGAGTTCGCCACTATTGTAGTCATAGTAGTCTTCCGTGAAGAATCCGTAACTCCGCAGCCATGCGAGTCCGCTACCCTGTGAGGATTGCTCAAGCGAGTAGACGTAATCTGCGATGGTAGAACCAAACATGAGGGTGAGGTCGAATATCTGAATGTCTCTGAATTTTACGGAACTTGCATTGTTAAAGTAGAAGATAAACGAGCCACTATTGGTTGGGCTTATGACTGCGGAGCACGCTTTTTCGGTGTTTGCCGTGAAACCGCTCTGTACCTTGTAAGAAGTATCTGTACCAAACATCAGATTTGTAGCAAGTGTATTAGTTGCTTTGACAAAAATCAGATATTTATGGTTCGGAGTCGATAAAATGTTTGCTCGTGGAGTATAAACACCGAGCCACGATACTGATGTTGAATTTGTAACGGTAAAAGTGTTTGTTGTACTGTCATACGTTTTAGTTCCGGCGTTTGAATTAACTTCATTTGCTCCAGATTGGAATAACTGATTCCACGCAATCGTGCCACCGACTAACTTGTCAATCTCTTTATCCCCACCGCCACCGCTTCTGCGATACAGATAGGGTGCATTGTCATGTGTAGTAAACGCCATCACTTCTGCTCCTTTATCCACTTGATGTCGGTCTTCATTTCCACTATCGCTTCGGTGAGGGACGCAAATTTTTTCGCATACGAATTGTGTGAGTCGAGCCGTTCCTCTATCCTCTTCATGCGATCATCCATCTCTTTATCTCTTGTTGCCTGATTCCGAAGAGCCTCATCCTGTTGCTTACGCATGGTGGAGATTTGATTCAGAATGCCGAGGATGCCTCCGATCACACCGATCAGGACGGAGATTGTAGTCAAGTCTAATGTCATTTTTCTCCCTCCTTAAAGAATACAGATATATGAGCCTTCAAGGTCGTTTTTGGAAAATGATTGTGTGGGATAAAACATGAATCGCCCATCCGTTTCAAGTACTGTCATTCCGGCATAAGTTCCGTTGAAAGTCCTTACAGCATTTTGTCTTGCACCCCTTGCTGATGGTGCTTGGCTTAACGTTCCCAATGTCACCCACGTTCCTGAAGTTACCGATGCAACACCAAACGCATAGGAGATGATGATAAACCCATCAACAACCCTTGCTTTGAAACTGTTTACAGTAGTGACCGTACTCGTCTTGGTGAATGTTATTTCTCCACCACCGACAGAGTGAATCGTTCCGTCTGCATCTATCGTGATGGTACTTCCATCAGGCTTCACAAGTCCGAGATCGGATGTTGTGGCAATATCTGTTGTGTTCACCTTGCCATCTAGTGCGCTTTGCAATTCGCCTACGTCCTTTTGCAATTCGCCTACGTCCTGGAGTATCTGGTTAATCTGCGGTCCCGTTTTGCTCAGTTGATACCCTGCCATCTTCCGCCTCCTTGCTCTTGATGAATTGAATCAATGCCATGAGGGAGTTCATGTTGTCGAACCCCCTCACTTCTATCTTCTCCAATGTTGTAAGAATTGCCCTTACTTCCTGTTTTGTTAATGTCATTCTATGCTCCCCAAAACGTGATATGTTGTGCCGCCAACTGTAATGTCATACAGTCGAAGCGTTCTTCGGTTCGTGCCGTCAAAGAATGTCATCCAGCAGTTATCGCCCTGATGGTGAAGCCCTAATATCTCTCTTGAAATCTTTTTGCCGCCGTTGTCCTCTTTTCCGCTATAAAACGCTATCTTACCGCTTGCGCCGTAGTTGGAACTTTGCCATACCTGAATATCCAAGTCGGCATCAACGTTGTCAACGTTTCTCAACCTGAAATCGGAGTTCGTGGTTTGGTAAACGGGAGAATAGGTCGCCGTAGCTTGTAACCACGGAAATCCCTTATGAGGCTCATAAAGGTTCATCCCTGACCACTCCACGTTGTTGTAGTCTTGCTTATACGCTTGGACGGCAAAGACTTTTTTCTCTGAAGTCGGATGATACATGAACAGATGTACTTCCGTGTCGCTCTCGGAATCCGCGTCCAGAAGAACAACACCGTTCTGCTGAACCGACAGTTTTGACGCGAGAACGCCGTCCCTTGTGATTGCGTTGGTGTAAGTAAGACCGCCATCCTGTGATATTCCCATTCCGCCCGCAGTTATGCGGAGAAGTCCGTTTCCGTCTGCATCATAGACAGTAGCACCGCCGTTCGTTCCGTCACCGTTATCAATCCATTCCCATGTTCCTTTGGTGTTATTGATAACATCCGCAGCCTTTTGGTTTCCCATCTGCACCTCCGTCTTGGTAGCACTGGTCAACGTAAGTCCGGCAATCGTGTCGGCAATCGTGGAGCGCGGGTCGCCTATCTGCACGGAGTTATATCTCTCCAAAAGAACATCCGTTTCAATTGCGATAATCTTTGCTTTAACAGAGATTCCATAAAGAGGAAACTCCACCGTGACCGTATCACAGAGGTCGCACTTCTCCACTTCTTTCAGGTAAGAGTATTCAGCGGTCTGTCCCAAGTGAACGAAAGATACCTCGATGGAAACTTTGGGCGCGCCAAGTCCATTGTCAGAGATGTATTTCTCGGCTCTCTCTTTGAGTTGTTCTTGAGTAGGTGCTTCTTCAAATTCGGAGGATAAGTCCAAAGGAAGAACATTGTTGAATGAGAATGGTGTTTGTGCGGTGAGATAGTTTCCATTGGAGTCTGTGAGATATGCACCGCCCGCTTCAAGGAGGTAGGTTGGATTGTTCGGGTCATAAATCTCGATTATCTTTTCATCCAACTCAACAAGCTCGTCGCCGTCCACGTTCGCCCAATATGGGTAAATCCCCGTGACAACGCTCTCAAGGTTTCTCTCCATGTTGAAGTCGGTTATGTTCACTCCATAAGCGAACTTTACGCCATTGTCTGAACCACGGTTCAAGTGGAGATAGATATTGAACTTATCGAACTCATATTCTCCCTTGCCGTACACGTCCAGAATTGAGCCTTCCTGGCCTCCTAAACACGCCCTAAAGGAAGTTGGTACTTTCAAGGTATAGTTCCCTGTGACCAATTTATCTGTGTCTGCGGAGAAAGGATTGGTGACCGCTGAATGTGTGACCAATCCACTCAAAGCCGCCTTACAAGTCCCCGCCGTAAAAGGCGAAACAGGAATCCCTGAAAGGTCATAGGAGATATGATGAGCGTGAATCGTGACTATCCCGTTCAAGGGAGATTCGATGGAATATATCCTGAAGGGTTGCGGAGTACGATACGGAGAGGGTATCGCCATTATGATTGCCCTGTCCTCTATCTCGGAATAGTGTATTCCTCCAACAGGATATTGTAGGGTCAGTTCATACTCTCCGTTGCGCTCCTCCACTACTGTGCAAGATACGGCGTCAGAAAGCACTCCCAAGCCCTGATTATTAAATGAAGTTGCGGTAGATGAATACAGAATAGGTTTCATTATAGTGTCCACCACCTCGGCACCATTGTGCATGATGCGTTGTTAAATGTAATTTCGTTTTCCCCCGATTCAAGATAAGGGAAGTCTCCCGTTATCCGAATATCGGAGTTTCGATTCTCTGTGCCTGTGTATGCGTTTTGAGTCTCGCAGTCGATAACGATGGTCTTGTTGAGATTGTTGGAGATAGCGATGGAGTTTCCGTTGACCGTGAGGGTACCGCTCCCTGTTAAAGAAAAGATTGGATAGCAAGGCATCCATGAGTTGTTGATTGTCTCGCCGGAAGTCAAGGTTTGTTCGTATTCCCCACTCTTCAGCCATCTCTGAGGTTTGCAATCGAACTTAACAGTTGTTCTCCCCATATACCCCATGAAGTCCTTTAGTCTCTCCTGGTCGGCAAGTAATGCCATTCTGTATATGTCCGGGTCATAACTGTCCTCAAGTCTTAAATATCCCCTTGAACTAAGCAACCACCTTAAAATGTCCTTTGAAATCTCAAAAAAGCCCTCTTTTTTGGCGTTGAAATAGATTTCGTATTCCATTTCGACATTTGAAAATGCCCCGGTATCCAAAAGAAGGTCGCCATTCCTTCCGGGAACGGAAACCTTCTCCACTACTCTTGTCGGCACTTCCAAGTTAGGCCATTTTTCTACTTTGATGTTGAACTCCTCGGAGGAATGTCCGTTGTATATGAAATAGTTTACTGCCATACCGCCTGTTTCCTCCTTGTAGCTTCTTGCATCCTCGCCATGACTACATCCGCGATCTGATTCTCATTCATTCCCGGTGCTGCGTTCACAGTAAGGTTGATACCGCCATTAAAGTTTGTTGTTGAATAGTTTGTAGCGGCAGCCATAGCGCCGGCAGCATTAGAAGCAGCTCTCTGCACTTTCCACACGTTATCGTCAATGCCTTTTGCCAATCCTTCCATCATGTGAGGCATCCACTCCTCGTAATCCCTCAAGGGTCCTTCGTCAGGACGGGAGAAGTGCATATATCTGCGTACCGCAGCGGCAGCCGAAGACGCGGCCCTTTGGATCGTGCCGATTGACCCGCTCAATCCACTCGCGAAGCCTGAACCGGCCTCACTTCCGTATCCTGACATCTCACTGGATAATCCTGAGACACCGCTCTTTGCCGCCTGGCCTAAACGTGTTGAAGCTGATTGTGTAGGACCGTACTGTCTGTCGATGGATGTAGGGATACCTGCTATGGATTGGTTGACCTGTGAGGTCATGTCCCTGACGTTCCTTACAACCGGCACGGTTCCTTGCGAGAACCTCAACTCGTTGTCGTATGCCTTCTTAAAGGACCCCGCCATTCCGATATATCCCTGTGATACATCGTTGGTGACGCGTTCGCTCACGTTGCCCCAGTCATCAATTGCTTCCTTGATGGTGACATACGCTTCGGCGACTACGCCGATGGTCTCTGCAAGAGTCCCGAAAGTTGTAGCGGCCAACTCAGCCGCGTCCGACATCATAACGCCAAGAGCTTCCCAGTCTATTCCCTCGGCAAGTTCTTGCGCTTTGGGGATAATTTCATCTCTCAGGGTATCATTGAAAGGCTGAAACGCCGTTCCAAGTCCGTCTCTGATGGTAGTCTTTAGTACGTTGTATTTTCCTTCAAGAGTTGTAGCGCCAACCTGTGATGCCTCAAAGAATTTTCCGCCTTCCTGAGTAGCAACGTTGAGGGCGTCAACAATCATATCGAAGGTGATGTCCATCTTCTTGAGTTCTTCAACGGTCTTGCCCGTAGAGTCCGCAAGGAGAGAATAAACATCAACGCCCGCCATACCAAACTGTTTCATGTCGGTGGCGGACGCTTTTCCTACGTTCTGTATCTGTTGTAAGTTCTGGACCATACGGGTGAGTTCATCATTTCCCCCGCCGGTGGCGACAATTGCTTTCGCTAAAGAAGATACCGCCTGTTGTGACCTTGTTCCGTTTATCCCCGATGCAATCAGCATCTTGTTGGCATCAATGAGAACGTCCGCCCCGATACCAATCTGCGTTGCAAGGTCCTTCTGGTTCTGAATCAAAACCTCGGTGTTGTGCTGAGCCTCTTCTGCTCCCTGACCCGAAGTTCTAAAGAACGCGGAGATCGTCGCGGAATATCTTTCCATTTCCGCGTTGTACTCTACCGCGTCCTTGCCAACGTTCCAAATCCACTTGCCTACTGTTTTGGCGACTTTTACAAGTTCTTGTAACTTGACGATGGATTTTGCCGTATCGTTTGGGAAGTCATCCCCGAGTGTTTTCCCCGCGTCTTTGGTTTCGCTCCCAAGTTCGCGCATCTCTTTCTCGGTATCGTCCGTTTGTGTTCCCA
>Ga0310695_10004042_pt1 | contig 27653 bp, 20 predicted proteins | sample RumenRJG_04DNA_FD_203882 | JGI IMG/M metagenome (GOLD analysis project Ga0310695, IMG submission 203882) | Bovine rumen microbial communities from Lethbridge, Alberta, Canada - RJG_04 (v2) (version 2) | ecosystem: Host-associated > Mammals > Digestive system > Stomach > Rumen | place: Canada... | reverse complement strand
TTCAACAACCACCGCGAGGCCATAGCCGAGATCTTCGGCATAGAGATCGAGTGCAACCGCAGTACGAACTGCTATTTCATCCGCTATGGAGAGGACGCCATCGACCGCCAGTCATCCGTGGGATGGCTCATCAACACATTCACGGTCAACAATCTCCTTTCCCTCAGCCGCGAACGGCTGACTGGCCGGGTCTCGGTCGAGAATATCCCTTCGGGGCAGATCCACCTCACCGGTATCATCTCGGCGATGAAGGATGACCGCACCCTGGAGATATTCTACAGGAAATACGGCGAGGAGGAAGGCGAGATGTTCCATGTCGACCCTTACGGCATCAAGGAATACCAGCGGCGCTGGTACCTGCTCGGATACTGTCACGAACGCGGAGCCGAGCGTGTGTACGCCCTCGACCGCATCACTTCCCTGACTGCGACGGGATGGACCTTCAAGATGCCCAGGGACTACGACATCGACGATCTCTACTCCCAGACCATAGGCATATACCAGGACGGAAAGACTGAACCGGAGAGCATTTACCTGAAGGTGACGGAACACGAAGCCAATTTCCTCCGCGACCTGCCACTTCACCCGTCGCAGTTCGAGATCGGGCCTGAAGGAGAAGGATATGTCAAGTTCCGAATCCGCGTGATCCCCAATGAAGACCTGCTGATGGAGTTGAAACGCCTCGGTTCCGAGGTGGAGATACTCTCCCCTATCTCCCTGCGCAAGCGCATGGCGGAGGAGCTGCAAGAAGCTGCAAACAAATACAAATAACCATATGAGAACCAACCTTTTAGGCGCAGCATTCTGCGCTGCCGCAATCCTTTTCAGCACAATGAGCTGCAAACAGAAACTAGAGAATGAAAGCGGGTATATCGGACCTTCCGACATCACCGTGACGGACGGTCTCATGACCCCGGAAGTGATGCTGTCCCTCGGGCGGCTCAGCGACCCCCAGCTCTCCCCTGACGGGACCAAGGTCCTTTACGGGGTCAGCTACACATCCCTCGCGGACAACCGCAGTTGCCGCAACCTCTTCATGAGCAACATCGACGGCTCCGACAAGGTCCAGCTTACCCGGTATGCCAAGAGCGTCTCCAACGCACGCTGGTCGCTCGACGGCAAGGAGATATATTTCCTCCAGGGAGGACAGGTCTGGAAGGCTCCCCTGCAGGGCAACAAGCTCGGCAAGAAAGTCCAGATCAGTGACGTTCCTGCGGGCATTGGAGAGTTCAAGCTTTCTCCCAACCAGTCCAACATCCTGTATACCAGCACGATCCATAGTGCTGTCCAGACCCCGGTGGACAGTGATCCTGCCCTGGACAAGGCTCAGGCCTACGCAACCGAAGATCTCATGTACCGCCACTGGGACCACTGGGTGACAGAGACACCCCGCACCTATGTCGCCCCCTTCGCCGGAGCGATGATCACTCCGGACAATTCCTTCGACCTTCTCGGCGATGAGCCTTACGAGCTCCCTACCGAGCCTTTCGGCGGTCTGGAGCAGCTGAGCTGGAGCCCTGACGGGCGCTTTGTCGCATACAGCTGCAGGAAGGCTGTCGGAAAGGAATATGCTTTCTCTACCGACACCGAGATATATGTCTATTGCATCCTCACCGGAGAATGCAAGCGTATCGAGATGGACGGCGGATACGACACCGATCCCGTCTGGTCTCCCGACGGAAGCCAGATAGCCTGGCTGAGCATGGAACGCCAGGGCTATGAGTCGGACAAGTCCCGCATCATGGTCCAGGACATAGTGATCAATGAAAACGAATTCAACTTCGGAAAACGCTGCGAACTGACCGCGGATTTCAAGTACAACGCAGCGGGTCTGGTATGGGCCCCGGACAGCAAGGGACTTTACTTCAATGCCCTTGCTGAAGGCCTGCAGGCCATTTACAAGGCTGAGAAGTCAGGCGACACTTGGACTATCAACCGCCTGACCGCCGACAATCTCTGGTTTGACTTTGATTCCCCTTGGGGTATCGTCGAGAAGGACGGGGTCACCACTCTTTTGGCCAGCTACTGTTCGATGGACTTCCCCAACGAGCTTGTAGCCGTCAAGCTGGACGGCAGCGAGCCGCAGCGCATCACCCGCGAGAACGACAGGATACTCGACCAGGTCGCCCCGCACGAGACGGAGATGCGTTATGTCAAGACCATTGACGGCAAGGATATGCTTACATGGGTGCTCTTCCCTCCTCAGTTCGACGCATCGAAGAAATATCCCGCCATCGAGATCTGCCTGGGAGGCCCGCAGGGCACTCTCAGCCAGGGCTGGTCATATCGCTGGAATTACCGTCTGATGGCCTCCCAGGGATATGTCGTGATCCTTCCTAACCGCCGCGGCACCACCGCATTCGGACAGGAATGGTGCGAGCAGATCTCAGGAGATTACAGCGGCCTGAACATCCAGGACTACCTGAGCGCCGCGCGCGAGATGAAGGCGGAGCCTTACATCGGCAAGATCGCGGCGTGCGGCGCCAGCTATGGCGGCTATTCCGTGTATTACCTGGCAGGAATGCACGAGAATACCTTCGACTGCTTCATCGCCCACGCAGGCATCTTCGACGAGGAAGCCCTGTATTATACCACCGAGGAAATGTGGTTCGCGGATTGGGACAACGGCGGCCTCGGCCGCGGATATCTCAGCGGCTCGCCTTGGAGCAAATATCCAGAGGCCGTCCGCCACTATGCCCACAACCCGAAATTGAACGTCGAGAAATGGAACACGCCCATCCTCTGCATCCACGGAGGAATGGACTTCCGCATCCCGTACACCCAGGGAATGGCCGCATTCAACTGCGCCCAGATGATGGGAGTGCCTTCAAAACTCGTCGTCTTCCCCGACGAAAACCACTGGATCCTCCAGCCGCAGAACGCACTCTACTGGCACAGGACCTATTTCGACTGGCTCGAAAGGTGGATGAAATAGGATAATGGATATATCCAGGGTCATGGAGCGGGCGGGTAAGCTGCCCGCTGCGGCGATAGCCGGAGACGTAGACACGCTGCTCATGGAGCATGCGTGTCTTGTCGTTACGGCTCCGCCCGGCGCGGGCAAATCCACCCTGCTGCCCATCACGATCCTGGAAGGGCTCGGAGAGGGCCGCGTGCTCATGCTTGAGCCGCGGCGGCTCGCGGCCAGGCAGATCGCGGAGCGTATGGCCTGGTTGCTCGGTGAACCCGTAGGGCGCACGGCCGGCTATCGAGTCCGTTTCGAGTCAAAGGTATCTTCATCCACTCGCATAGAAGTACTTACCGAAGGCATACTGACAAGGATGCTTGAGGAGGATCCTACGCTGGACGGAGTCTCCGCCGTCATATTCGACGAATTCCACGAACGCAGTCTGAATTGTGATCTTGCACTGGCATTGGCGCGTGAAACACAACGGGTTGTCCGACCTGACCTCAAGATTGTAATAATGTCGGCTACCATCGATACGGAGGCTATTTGCAAGGAACTTGGGGCGCCGGTCATCGAGGGAAAAGGAAGGATGTTTCCTGTGGAAATGCTCCGGACTGGTCAAGATGCAGTGCCGGACAATGCGGCGGAAGCCGTGGCGCACGTCGTACGCCAGGCTCACAGGGAACGGGAAGGCGACATACTTGCCTTCCTTCCAGGCGAAGCCGACATCAAGCGCTGCGCCGAACTGCTGGGAACAGCGCTAGGTGATACTGAAGTCTGCCCCTTATACGGCATGCTGCCTCCTGAAGCACAGCGCAAGGCCATTGCTCCTGGCGAGAACGGCCGAAGAAAAGCAGTCCTGGCCACTCCTATTGCCGAGACATCACTCACCATAGAGAATGTTCGCATAGTCGTAGACTCGGGGCTTTGCCGCAAACTTGTCTTCGACCCGCAGAGCGGCCTGAGCCAGCTGGAGACCGTGCGCATCAGCCGGGACATGGCCCGGCAGCGCGCCGGCCGCGCCGGCCGCGTAGCCCCCGGCACTTGCTACCGCCTTTGGAGTCCCGGCACTGAAGCCCGTATGGAGGAAAACCGCCGGCCGGAGATACTGGAAGCGGACCTGTCTCAGATGCTGCTCTCCATCGCCTCCTGGGGTGGATGTGAAGCCGAGGCGCTGCCGTGGCTGACTCCGCCTCCGGCGTTCAGCCTCCGGCAGGCGCGCAGCCTGCTGCAGGCGCTCGGCGCCATCGACGCAGCAGGTGCCATCACGCCTTGCGGCCGCCGTATGGCTGCGCTCCCCTGCCATCCTCGCATCGCGCACATGCTTGTCGAGGCGGTCAAGCCGGAGGCCAAAGCCCTGGCCGCTGACATCGCGGCCCTCCTCGAAGAGAAGGACCCGATGGCGCAGGACGGGACTGACCTGGCCGCTCGTATCTCAGCATTGCGCCGTGCCCGGCGCGACCATAGGGAAGGCCGAACATGGAACCGTATAGCACGTGTAGCGGAGCAATACCGCGCCCTGACACGCTGCGCGGAAGACAACTCCGATCCGGACCCTTATGCCGCAGGAGCGCTGGTGGCTGCGGCCTATCCTGAAAGGATCGCCAAAGCCCACGACGACGGCTGCGGCCGCTACCTCCTTGCAGGAGGCGGCCTCGCATTCGTCGACCGGGAGGACCCGATGAGCGCCTACGACTGGCTGGCGGTCGCCAGCCTCAATGCGCGCGAGGGCACTGACGGACGCATCTTCCTCGCCGCGCCGCTCGACCCCGAGGATCTCGGCGATATGCGCACAGAGCGCGACAATGTCGCCTGGGACTCCCGCCGCGGTGCGGTCACGGCGCAGCGCGAGACCCGCATCGGCGGCCTCGTCATCTCTGCAAAACCCATAAACGACATTCCCCGGGAGGAAATCGCACGCATCATTTGCGAGGCTGCAACGCGCGACGGCCGCAGCATGCTGGACTTCTCCGACGAAGTCGGAAACCTCCAGCGCCGCGTGGCCGCCGTCGCCGCCTGGCATCCGGATTTGGAACTCCCGGACCTGTCCACCGACAGCGTTCTCGCACACGCCGCTGACTGGCTACCCGCATTCATCGGGAAAGCCACAACTGCCCAGGAACTGAAAAAGATAGACCTGACACAAGCCTTGTGGACCCTGCTGGACTACGGCCAGCAGCAGGCTGTCGACCGGCTGGCGCCCACACACATTACTGTCCCCACCGGCAGCCGTATCCGCGTCGAATACCGCCAGGGTGCGGAACTCCCCGTCCTGCGCGTCCGTCTGCAGGAGTGTTTCGGCCTTGCCGATACACCCCGTGTAGACGACGGACGCCGCCCGGTCCTGCTGGAGCTGCTCTCCCCCGGCTTCAAGCCGGTGCAGCTCACGCAGGACCTGCACAGTTTCTGGCAGGACACCTATTTCGAAGTACGTAAGGAACTCCGCCGCCGCTACCCCAAGCACTCCTGGCCGGACAATCCGCTGGAAGCCGACCCGGTCCGGGGTACAGGACGGAAAAAGAATTAGGCTACGGCAGTTTTCTTTTTTGCGTCGATAGCATTGAATATCGAACAGATAGTCAAACCGCTGACGATATGCCAGACTCCCCACCAGGCAGCGATGACCAGTGCGCCACCGTGAGCCGGGAAACTCGCGAAGATCGGAGTTCCAAGCAGGAGCACAAGGGCGAGACCGCTGTTCTGGATGCCGGTCTCGATCGTGAGGGTGCGGCGGTCAGGATTGGACAGGCGGAAAGCCGTCGCCGTTCCGAAACCGATCGAGAAAGCGAGCAGGTTGTGGATGAGGACCACCACGAAGACATACTTGATGCACTGCATGAACGCTTCGAAGTTGCCGGCGAAAAGCATGACTACCATTCCGAGGAAAAACACTATGCTGAAGTACTGCAAGGGCTTCCTCAGTACCTTTGCGACCTTGGGCAGGAAAGTCGTCGTCAGAAGGCCCAGCGTAAGCGGAAGGCCGAGGAGGATGAAGATCGTTTTCAGAACATCCATCAAGGGAATCACGAGCTGAGGCACTTCGGCCGTCAGACCGGCAGCCTTGATGTAAAGGTTGCCGTACAGCCAGAAGTTGAAAGGTGTCATCAGAATAGACAAAGCCGTACTGATGGCTGTCAGTGAGACTGACAGCTCGATGTCAGCCTTGGAGAGCGAACTCATGAAATTGGAGATGTTACCTCCCGGGCAAGAGGCCACGAGTATCATGCCGATAGCCATAGTCCAGGTGATGCTCTTGCCGAAAACCAGAGTGAGCAGGAAAGTCAGCAGCGGCAGGAAAACCACCTGGCTGAGCATGCCTGCGAAGATGGGCTTGGGTCTCTTGAAGAGGTCTACGAAAGTCTGGGGCTTGATACCCAGTGCAACGCCGTACATTATGAAGGCGAGGACAATATTGACAGTGTTCATCCCACCGGCGTTCAGAGCGACGGAGATGCTGTCGATCTTGCTTGCGATTTCAGGTGCCAAAGTATTCAGGTTTAAGGTTCACGCAAAAATACGAATAATCTGCTTACCGCCAAATGTTTTCTCGCGAATGAGGAACGGTTATTGCAGCGGCTGTCCACATGCAATACAGGACTGACAAATACGGCAACCGGCTGTCCATACTCGGGTACGGTTGCATGCGATTCAGCCGCAAGGGTGCGGGGATCGACATCGACAAGACTGAGAAGGAAATACTCGAAGCATACCGTTCCGGAGTCAACTATTACGACACGGCATATATCTATCCCGGCAGCGAAAGCGCCCTGGGAGAGATACTGGCGCGCAACGGCATCCGTGACAAGGTCAACATCGCCACCAAACTGCCCCAGTACATGGTGCGGAGCCTCGACTCCATAGACAAGTATTTCAATGAGGAACTCTCACGGCTGAAGACCGGCTGGGTGGACTATTATCTGATGCACCACCTGACCGACATTGTCCAGTGGGAAAGGCTCAAGGAACTGGGCATCAAGGACTGGATCGCCTCCAAGAAGGAGTCCGGCGCCATCCGCAACATAGGATTCTCTTACCACGGCAACACCGCCAATTTCCTGAAAATACTGGAAGATTACGACTGGGATTTCTGCCAGATACAGTACAACTACCTGGACGAGACTTCGCAGGCGGGCGTCGCCGGCCTGAAGGCGGCCGCCGCCCGCGGCATCCCCGTCGTCATAATGGAACCGCTCCGCGGCGGCAAGCTCGTCAACCTTCTGCCCGAGGGCGCCAGGAAGGCCATCGCAGGCAATGCCCGGGGCTGGACCCCGGCCCAGTGGGGCCTGCGCTGGCTGTACAACCAGCCCGAGGTCACCGTAGTGCTGTCCGGAATGAACTCCGTTGAGATGGTCCGCGAGAATGTCGCCACCGCATCGGATGCCACCGTAGGCAGCTTTGGTAAAGAGGACTTCGCTTTAATCGACGAAGTAAAGCACCTGTTCCGTGAGAAGGAGAAGGTGGGATGCACCGGCTGCGGCTACTGCATGCCTTGTCCGAAGGGTGTTGACATACCAGGTAACTTCCTCAGTTACAACACTATGTATCTTGAGTCCAAGAAAGCGGGATGGTTCCAGTTCGGCCAGACCGTGGCTCTCACCAAGGAGCCGGCCTTCGCCTCCCAGTGCATCCAGTGCGGCAAATGCGAGAAGCACTGCCCGCAGGGAATCCCCATCCGCGAGAAACTCAAGGAGGCTGACAAGGCCCTGCGGCCCCTGCCCATCCGGATCGGCCTCTCCATCGTAAGGAAGGTGATGCTCCGCCGCGCCCGCTGACAATGAAAAAGCCTGCGGAAACCGCAGGCTCTTTCGTACCCCCATGGCGAATCGAACTCTTGCACTTACATGAATTCATGCGAAAACTCAAGGGGACAAAAAACACTGGTACACGCACACAGAACGAGCCTTTTTTCATTCCATATATTTTCATCCATTTCCAAAACATTTCATCCAAGTCGGCAAAAAGTCGGCAATTTTTTCCCTAAGTCGGCAAAAAGTCGGCAAAAAGCATTATATTTGTTTCGGAATTTTGGATCATGACATATGGCTACAATCATTCTTCGCCTGTCGGCTAAGACCGACAAAATCTCAGGCAAATCGGAGCTTCTTGTCCGCTTCTTCCATGGGAGCACTGACCTTCGGGCCAGGACCAGCTATTTCATTACACGCGAGTATTGGGACAATGCTACCCAAAGGCTTATTATCCCAAAGTATAGGCTATTGGATGACAAAGCGAGAGCGATGATCGCAGAGCTCTCAGAACAGAATGCCACTATTGAAGGCATTAAAGAGAATATCAGTCAAGCCTTCCTGGAAGCCGGAGCTGGAAGCCGCCCCCTTCAAGGATCATGGCTCACCGACACAATCCGAGATTATCTGTTTCCCGATAGAGACAAGCCAGAAAGCTTGCTGGATATATTCAGCCATTATATAGACCTTGCAGAAGTGGCACCAATAAGGAGGCGTAATTTCAAGGTCGCGTTGAGGACTGTCAAGAGATTCTTCATCTTCCGAGGAATGAGCCTCAACACGGCTCTTGAATCGGTCAATGCGGACACGATAAGGGCATATGTGGACTATTTGAGGAAAGAGCATACATATTACGCCATCAACAAGGATGAGAATGGCAAGGAAGAGACCATCTTCCTCGACCCAAGATTTGAAAAGGCATTCAAAGCTGTTCCCGAATCGAGACTCCCCCAGGAGAGAGGGCAGAACACAATCAATAATTTCCTCATTGTGTTGAGGACCTTCCACCGCTGGGCAGTTTCCAACGGATACACAACTAACAATCCCTTCAACCAGTATGAGATTCCGGCTTGCATCTATGGTACCCCATATTATATTACCATCGAGGAACGGAACCGACTCTATTGTCACGATTTCTCCGATTGTCCCAGACTGGAAACACAGCGAGACATCTTTGTTTTCCAGTGTGTTGTCGGTTGCAGAGTATCAGATCTCAAGAGTCTGACAAAACACAGCGTCATTGACGGAGCCATTGAATACATACCCAGGAAAACCAAGGAGGGGAAGCCGGTAACTGTCCGAGTCCCCCTGAATTCGGTTGCGAGGTCTATTCTGGAGAAATATAAGGATATCCCAGGATTAAAACTTCTCCCCTGCATATCTGACCAGAAATATAATGACGCCATTAAAGAGATATTCAAGGAGGCCGGCTTGACAAGATTGGTAACTATCCTCAACCCTACCACAAGAGAGGAGGAGAAGAGGCCACTCAATGAAGTGGCAAGCTCACACCTTGCCCGGCGCTGTTTCATCGGGAATCTCTACAAACAAGTCAAGGATCCTAATCTCATCGGAAAGCTCTCCGGTCACGCGGAAGGCTCTCAGGCCTTTGCCCGGTACAGAGACATTGACGAAGAAATGAGAAAGGAACTGGTTACGATGTTGGAATAACCCCTAAAACATACAATCATGAAAACTAAAAATTACACAATTGGCGAAGGAACTCGCCGCTTTCTCGATGCCCTTAGCTTATATAAGGAGTTTTGCGGAGCATTCATGGACGCTCTCACAGAAGAGTATGGTGAAAAACAGGGAATTAATTTCTATCATGAACACAATGAGCAACTGGAATCCATTGAGCGTATTATCATGGAATATCTGCGAATCAGATTCTCCTGGGAGATAGGGACAGATAAGGCAGAAATAACTCTCTGACATGGATGGCACAACCATAGAGGCACGCGTCCTGGACCTTAAACGCCGGGTAGATGAAGTGTTAGGCGCTGCCGCCTTTATTCGTTATAGCATTATAGCGAGAGAGCAAGGCGAGGCGTTGTCTATGAGGGATCTGCAACTCTCCAGGCTTAGATCTGCCGAACCGGAAGTAGTGCGAGCAGCTGGAGACTTAGAACATGAATTCTTCGAATACTTCAACCGCGAAGGGTGGAGGCAAGACTCCGTGGCCAGGGGATTAGCGGACAGTATGGTCAAAGCATACACCGCTATGATGAATCTCTCTATAAGCGCAGGGGATGAATTAGGCACGCACGGACCCTTTAGGAAATGCCTTTGGAGGTGGTTTGAGCGTTTAGATGCTCTCTTAGGATACCATTGCATAGACAGGGTAAAGACCGCGTTTCCACCGAAAAAAGAGGCCGGAAAAGAAGGGAATATCCATCAAAACCAGGTTAAGACAGATAGAAAAAAAGAATTTGTGCAAAAGGTCAAGGGAAGTGAAGAATATAAGGGAGGTTATGTTTTCGATCACCCCACTATCCCAGGTGTGTTTTCAATTACTTACGGATCTATCGAAGAGCTTGTAAGCAAGTTTTTGGACGATCTATGTTTCCAAACTGAGAATAGACATAACTGGAAACAGGCTGATAGATTATTCTACTTCAACAATGCCCTTATTACAGTCTCCCAACTTGGAGAAGCTTATAAGAGGTTAAGGAAAAACGGAAAATTAGAATAATACTGAATTGTTGACTCTTGACACCAACGGACACTAGTATTTGATTGGTGTCCGTTGGTGTCTATTGGTGTCCAGTCATAATGCAAACATTGAATAGTTTTGCAATGTCATTAAAGCAAGGGCCGTCAAACTTGATAATGACCAAGCGCCGAATGACTCCCTGAAGACGGTGGGGGAACAGAGGGGCGAAACAGTAATAACAAACAACAATGGAAGTCAACATTCTTGAACTTGCGAAGAATTGCCCGGGAGTGGCTATCACGGTCCGGGCTGAGGATCTGATCAATGCGAATGCGATGCTGATAGCCGAGACGCGGAGGGCAATGGAGAGTGAAGCCAACACAAAGAAGGAAGTCACACTCTTGACTTGTGAAGAAGTTACCCAACGCCTCAATGTCGCGCCCTCAACCCTATGGCGCTGGAAGAAGAAGGGATATCTGACACCGGTTGAATTCGGGGGACAGTTTCGATATAGGTCCACAGATATAGAGAGATTATTGGAGGGCTAAAGAATGAACCTCGTATCAATGTCAAGGGAGCAACTTAGAGTAATCCGGACATTACTTCAGTTGACCTCTATCTTTCGATATCAGACTACTGTCCTCAACATGCCGCTGGAAGATCAAAGGAGAATCCTATCCATATGGAAGGACCTGGAAAGTATCTGCACAATGACTCGGGAACAGGTATTATCGAAGCTTTGTATTACTGAGCATATGTTGAGGCAGTGGAATGATATCGGCTATTTAGTGCCTCTCCCTCCTTCTTTTGGAGAGCAGGAGAGATATATCTCTACAGATGTTGAAATCATTGGAATAATTGAAGGAACGCTATAATGGAAAGGATCCTAAACTCTGGAAGTCCAGCTCTCCCCAGGGGAGAACTCGATCAAGAAGGCCGGCGCCGGCTGGCATCTCTTATTTCACGCAATCAGAATGAATTTGAAGATATGTCCGAAGATGAACAGATCCGACAAATAGAAGCCTGGAAAAGGGAAATCATAACCGGTCAAATACACGAAGAGGATAAGACAGGCACAAGCGGCTCTCAGGTTCCCCAACCGTCATTCATAAATGATGCTTTGAGCAGCGCACCCACTATAACCCCGGACACTGAATTTACTCCCCAGCAAACTACAGTAGCATCAGTGCAAGCCGCTCCGAGGCCTGAATCCTTTGTATTCTATGAGTCATTCTTTAATGCTATAAAGAATCTCCCAAAAGAGTACCAAATGGAACTCTTTATCGCTATATGCGAGTATGGTCTTTACCGAAAGCCTCCCGTCTTTAAGGAGAGTGCTTTCCGGCAATTTGTTGAGGCAATATGGGAAAGTATTAGGCCAAGTATGGATGTCAACTACCAGCGCCGGCTTAATGGCCTTCGCGGAGGATCCCCAAAGGGACCAAGGCCGGCAATGACCGGGAACCAGAACGCGAGGAAAAAACCAAACCAACAACAACCAAAACAAAACCAAAACAAAACCAAATTAAAACCTTATGTATATGGAGATGTACATGAAGATGAGAATGTAAAAAAAGATAACCTTTCCTTTCCCTTCCTCTCTCCGGAATTCATAAGAGCATGGACAGTGTTGAGGGAGCAGCCCAACTGGAAAAAGAAAAGCAACCACGCCCTGCAACTCAGCCTCAACAAACTTGCTCAATTCCCAGAGGCATTCGCTATCCACCTGATCCAGGAGGCCACAGAACGGGGATGGACTGGAGTAGTTTTCGACTCTACTCCAGAGGCTTTCCAGAAATGGAAGCAGTCACACTCGGGCAGTAATGAAGATTTGATAACTTCAGTTGAGGATTTATATAAATGAGCACACGAAAGAACATCAACTTTGAATCCATCTCTATCCCTGATAACGGAGAGATAGAGCGCCAAGTACTTGCTGAGTTGGTTATGAGTCCGGAGCAAATTCCGCTGGCAAAAACCATACTCTCTGGTCAGATGTTCAGTGTCGAGGAGTATGCCTCACTGTGGAGAATACTGGTTGAAATGGACTCTCAGGGAAAGATAATTGACCTTATGACTGTCGGAGCAAGAATAGGAAATGTCAACGCCGCCAGAATAATAGGCCAGTCATATGGAATTGGAACTCCGATGTCGGTAACAGACCATTGTAACGCATTGCGAGAAGCCTCACTAAGACGGACAATCTTTGTCTCTTCGCTCAAGTTGCTGGAGTGCTCTGGTAGCAATTCTTATCGAGTTGAGGACCTAATCGGAATGCAGGATCAGCTAAGGGACCGCATAATAGAGGAATCTCAGGCCGGCAGCGGTACCAGAACTATAACCGATGTCCTTAATGGCCTCTCAGAGAGTCTTGAAGCAATCCAAATGAAGAGTAGGCAAGGCAAATCCCCCCGGGTGCCCACGGGCTTCCCTACCCTTGACTATCTATCATTCTCCGGATTCAACGCAGGAAATCTCATTGTATTGTCTGCAAGGCCAAGTGTCGGCAAAACGGCCGTGATGCTGCAAATGGCTAAGAGTGCAGCTTATTACGGCTTTCGGGCAGCTATCTACAGCTTGGAAATGACAAGTGAGGAATTATGCCAACGGCTTCTCTTCGCCACTGGATTTGTCACTCCTAAGCAGCTATCTGAAGGCTCTGCGCATTGGGAGAGTATTGAAAAGGGCAACGCTGAATTATCCACGCTTCCGCTTTATTTGAATGATGAAGCCCGAAGCATTGACGAGCTATCCACAGATATAATGATAAGCCACCAGCGAGGACGCTGCGACATTGCTTTTATAGACTACCTTGGTCTGATTCAATCAGGGAATACCCGTCAACCCCTATATGTCTCAATTGCGGAAAAAACTGGAAGGCTTAAGCAGCTGGCGAAAAAATGTCATATTCCCATTGTGTTGCTTTGCCAACTGAATCGCAACTCGGAAACAGATGGAAGAGCACCGGAACTGCATGACCTAAGGGATAGCGGCGCAATCGAGCAAGACGCAGATATAGTGCTGATGCTTGAGAGACAGACCAAGGATTTAAATGATCATAGTCTATATATGTGGGTAAGAAAAAACAGGAATGGCCGGGCAGGAAACATTCGAATATCATTGACGGGAAACGAAACATTTACTGAATTCCACGAAACAGACAGGCACCATGAAGAAGAAAGGTAATGGGCGCTCAGCTCCGAACGCCGGCCGAACTGTCGGATTTGTTCGACATTGGCACAACTTGATAGTATTTCGGAAGATCGGACAGAGTTGAAGGCCTCATCAATGGGGAGGGATGGTCAATGAGGGGTAGGGGGTCAAAATCTCTCGAGCCGTTATCGCTCAAGACCACGCCCCCAGTTTCGAAAACGCAAAGGGCATTTTTTCGAAATTGAGGGACCAAGGGCAGCGCTTTTGAACCAGCCTCCGGAAGCCCTGGGACGTTGATTTTTGTAACAAATTAGTTTGAGAATTAACATAGTTATGAACAAAGACAGAAAACGGACCGGCCCAGAGATCACAGACATCAACCAATGCCTGGGGGTTTTCGGCTATGATAGGCTGACAAAAGCCGGGAAAGCTATCTACAGAGCCCGGTGCCGGGAACTCATCAGCCAAGGATCGCTGATGTTTGTGGATCTTGTTGAGCTCATCCTCTATGCCCATTGTTGCACACGTTATTGGGAGGCATTCAAGGCCGTTGAGGAGCTTGGAAGCACACTGACCTATGTGGACCGCATGGGCAACACGCGCTACTACGCCAATCCTGCCGTAAAAGTATGTCGAGACTACTTAAACGATATCAACGCCATCGGTTCCCATTTCGGTTTCAATCCCCTTTCCAGGAAGAAGTTGGGAGTTATCATGGAGAAAGATGAGGATCCCGTTGAGGTTCTTTTGAAGAAGGTGAAAACCGATACATCCAAGAGCCGGAAGCCATTAAACTGACCTCCGGAATTGCTATATTTATTCAGTTACAGACTTTAACTTAAAGTAATATGTCAGCAAATCTCAATCTCAAGACGGTATTCGAAGCGGATACCAAAGATCTTACAAGAGGTGCACAGCAAGCTAAGAAAGATCTCAAGGACTTCGGCAAGACAAGCGATGAAGTCACATCAAGTATAGCAGATGCCTTTGGCGTCAATACTCAGAAACTGGAGCAACTATCAAACTCTACCAGGGATCTGGGGCGCCGACTCTCAGAATCCGGGAACACAGGAGTAGCAGCTTTTGGGAAACTCCTTCAGAGCATTGACGCTACAAAAACCGCTATCGCCGGGCTGGGGTTCGGAGCTGCAATCAGTGCCTTCAAGCTATTGACTGCAGAGGCAGAGAACTTTAGGAATACTGTCCAGGGAGCAAGGCTCGATATAGGGACTAATGCCTATCTGGAAACCTATTCCCAGGTCTTACATGATTTCAACGAGGAGACGGGCAAAGGCGTCGCCGAATTTGAGAACTCGTGGAAAGAGGCGTTTGGTAGATTCAAGTCAAACTTTTCCTCAAACGTTGTAAGCGTCTTGGCTGGAAAACAGCAATTTGGCTCAATGGGAGAATTGCTGACCTCATCTCTGTTGGGCAATACTCCCGTTGAGGGGGTTGCGAGGTCAAAGGGAGAGGAAGCTAAAAGATTGGCAATCGAGATTAATGAATACCAACGCCAGATAGAAAGATCATCTGTAGCATGGAGGGAGAGCGAGGAACGGGTTACAGAACTCCGGCGCATAGCAAAGGACGATACTGAAAGTTTGGCAGCCAAGAGTAATGCTCTGGCTGAAGCTCATGCCCTTATAGAGCAGCGATACAACGAGGAAGCCGCCCTGTTATCCAAGATAGCGGAAAATGCCGCGAAAATATCCGGTTTGGCCTCAGACTCCATCCCGGCTGAAGATGCGATGTTGGCCTCAAATCGGGCCGTGTCAGATATATTAATCCAGAAAGAAAATACCCTCAAAGCCATAGAGAGGGAGCAGCGCACCATTGGAAAACTTGTTTCTCAAGAGGCCGCTGATAGGGCCAAAGCTTTGGCTGATGCTAAAGCCTATGCAGAGGCGATGGCCAATGCTCGGGAAAATCTTGAGAAATGGGCACAGATGCACTCCGGAAGCGGAGCCTCACAATCATCAGGGAGCCTAACCGGGAAAGCGACAACTGCAATGGAAGTCACAGCACTGGTAAGGCCGGAAGTGGATAAAGAAGCAACTAAGGAGGCAATTCTTGACCTTTCTTCAGCCTTGAGTTCAGGAATGGCAGAGATGTCTGCAAGCATAGGATCTCTGATCGCAGACCTTGTGACTGGAGAAAACGCATGGAAAGGATTTGCCAACGGTGCTATATCCGCTTTCGCAGATATGGCAATATCAGTTGGTAAGATGTCCATCCAAGTCGGCCTTGCAACCGAAGCTATAAAAACCTCTCTGGAAACCCTTGGAGGCTGGGGAGCAATCGCAGCCGGCGCCGCCCTCGTTGCCTTGGGAACGGCGGCGAAAAGCGGCTTGAGCAACATTGCCAACGGAAACTATAGTGCGAGCTCATCTATTGCCCCAGCATCTTCATATGGGACATTTGGAACAAACGGAGGTGGCTATGCCACATCTGCAATTAGAGTTGAGCTGGTCGGTAAGCTCAAGGCTGAGGGCCGTGACTTGGTAATGGTCCTCAACCAGGAAACAACCCGCCAGGCTGTAGTGACATAGGAATTTCGGAATTAATCATTATATTTGTATCACATTATGGCAAATACATAGCCATCTGGCTCAAATCCAGAGTCTATGATCCCAATTCCAACAATCCCCCGGGCCGTGAGGTACCGGGGGATTTTTAGCTAAATCGGCATATTTCCGGCAAAAACACAAATAAAAAGAGACCAATATGCTTAATATCAACACATTGGCCCAAAACAATCGTACCCCCATGGCGAATCGAACGCCAATCGTAGGAACCGGAATCCTAAATTCTATCCATTAAACTATGGGGGCGAACGGGACTGCAAATATAAGAATATTTGGCGACGATTTCACAATCTCGGGCTTATTTCTTACTTTTGTCGGACTTAATGAGACTGTTATGAAGAAAGCATATGTTTTCCCCGGACAGGGGGCCCAGTTCCCGGGCATGGCGAAGGAACTTTACGGGCAGGACGCCCGCGCAAGGGAGATGTTCGACCGCGCTGACCAGATACTCGGATTCGATATCACGCGCATCATGTTCGAAGGGACAGACGAAGACCTCAAGGCCACGAAGGTTACACAGCCTGCGATCTTCCTTCATTCCACTATCCTTGCCGCTTGCACGGACGATTTCCGCCCTGACATGGTGGCCGGCCACTCGCTCGGAGAGTTCTCCGCGCTGGCAGCAGCAGGGGCCATGTCATTCGACGACGCCCTGCGCCTCGTTGCCATACGCGCATCGGAGATGCAGAAATGCTGCGAGGCCGTTCCCGGCACTATGGCGGCCATTATCGGACTGCCGGACGCCGCGGTCGAGGAAGCCTGCGCAGCGGTGGACGGCCTCGTCATAGCCGCCAACTACAACTGTGACGGGCAGGTGGTTATCTCGGGAGAGAAGGACGCAGTCGCGGAGGCTTGCGCCAGGCTGAAGGAAGCCGGCGCCAAGAGGGCGCTGCCGCTCGCAGTGAGCGGGGCGTTCCACTCCCCGCTCATGGAGCCGGCACGTCTCGAGCTCGGCAAGGCCATCGAGGTCACCCCGATCGTAGAGCCTGTTTGCCCCGTTTACCAGAACGTAACAGCGATGCCGGAAACCGATCCTGAGAAGATAAAGGCCAACCTCCTGGCGCAGCTGACATCTCCCGTCCGCTGGACACAGTCCGTCAAGGCGATGATCGCCGACGGCGCCGACACCTTCGTCGAACTCGGTCCGGGCGCCGTCCTCCAGGGTCTGGTGAAGCGGATTTCAGGCGCTGCGGGCGCCGAGGTGACAATCGAAGGAAAACAATAGCAATTATCCCCTCATAAGAGGGGATTTTTCGTTAAAAAGTGTTAACTTTGTTTGAATTTGCGTTTGGATTTAAATACAAACACTAAACGATAACATCAAATATGGCTAAAGAAAAGAAATTCGTCACTTGTGACGGCAACTGGGCAGCGTCGAACATTGCGTACCTGTTCAGTGAGCACGCCGCTATCTACCCTATCACCCCGTCCTCGACCATGGCCGAGAACATCGATGAGTGGGCGGCAGGAGGCAAGAAAAACCTCTGGGGAGAGATCGTAAAGGTAACCGAGATGCAGAGCGAGGCCGGAGCGGCCGGCGCCGTGCACGGTTCGCTCCAGGCCGGTGCGCTCACTACTACCTACACCGCTTCGCAGGGTCTCCTGCTCATGATCCCGAACATGTACAAGATCGCCGGAGAGATGCTCCCGGCAGTGTTCCACGTTTCCGCCCGTGCCCTGGCTTCGCACGCCCTCTCCATCTTCGGTGACCACCAGGATGTCATGGCTTGCCGCCAAACCGGCTTCGCCATGCTAGCTTCCGGCTCCGTCCAGGAGGCCCAGGACATGGCCGCCGTAGCACATCTCGCCGCCATCAAGGGCAGCCTCCCGTTCCTCCATTTCTTCGACGGATTCCGCACATCGCATGAGATCCAGAAGATCGAGCTTCTCGACGAGGACCTGCTCCGTTCCATGATCAGCACCAAGTCCCTCGAGGCTTTCAGGGCCCGCGCCCTGAATCCCGACGCTCCTGTGACAAGGGGTACCGCACAGAACGGTGACGTCTATTTCCAGGCCGTCGAGTCCCGCAACCAGGTCTATGACGCTATTCCCGACATCGTAGCACGCTACATGGGCGAGATCAGCGAGGCCACCGGCCGCCAGTACCGTCCGTTCGAGTATTATGGCGATCCCGACGCCGAGAACATCATCGTCGCCATGGGCTCCGTCACCGAGACCATCAAGGAGACCATCGACTATCTCGCCGGACAGGGCCGCAAGTACGGTCTCGTCACCGTGCATCTCTACCGTCCTTTCTCGGAGAAATACTTCTTCAAGGCCCTTCCCAAGAAGGTCAGGAAGATCGCGGTCCTCGACCGCACCAAGGAGCCCGGTGCCCTCGGAGAGCCTCTCTACCAGGACATCAAGACCGTATTCCAGGGATGCGACAAGGCCCCGCTCATCGTAGGCGGACGCTACGGCCTCTCCTCCAAGGACACCTCCCCCGCCCAGATCGTCGCCGTATTCGATAACCTCGAGCTTGCTGAGCCCAAGAACGGCTTCACCATCGGCATCGTCGACGACGTCACCTTCAAGTCCCTCCCGATCAAGGAAGAGATCTCCATCGTCAAGGCCGGCACCACCGAGTGCAAGTTCTACGGACTCGGCTCCGACGGCACCGTCGGCGCCAACAAGAACACCATCAAGATCATCGGTTCGCACACCGACAAGTATTGCCAGGCATACTTCGACTACGATTCCAAGAAGTCCGGCGGCTACACCTGCTCGCACCTGCGTTTCGGTGACCTGCCCATCAAGGCTCCGTACCTCGTCTCCACTCCTGACTTCGTCGCCTGCCACGTACCTTCGTACCTGCAGAAGTACGATGTCCTGAAGGGTATCAAGGACGGCGGCAGCCTCCTGCTCAACTCCCTCTGGGACGAGAAGGAGACTCTCGAGCGCATCCCTGACAATGTCAAGGCCATCATCGCCAAGAAGCACGTAAGCCTCTATATCATCAACGCCACCAAGATCGCTGCCGAGATCGGCCTCGGAGGACGCACCAACACCATCCTCCAGTCCGCCTTCTTCAAGATCTCCGGCATCATCCCTTACGAGGATGCAGTGAAGTACATGAAGGACGCCGCCCTCAAGAGCTACGGCAAGAAGGGCGAGAACGTCGTCAACATGAACTACGCAGCCATCGACCGCGGCGGTGAGTACACCAAGGTCGAGGTCCCTGCCGAGTGGGCCGAGATTACCGCGAAGTTCGTCAACCCCAATGCCAACCGCATGGCTCCGGCATTCGTGAAGAACGTCGCCGACATCGTCAACGCCCAGTGCGGTGACACCCTCCCCGTCAGTTCCTTCCTCCCCTACCAGGACGGCACGATGCCGGCCGGCACCGCAGCCTATGAGAAGCGCGGCGTCGCCGTCAACGTCCCTGTTTGGGATGCCGAGAAATGTATCCAGTGCAACACCTGCGCCTTCGTCTGCCCTCACGCCGCCATCCGTCCGTTCCTTCTCACCGACGAGGAGGCCGCAGCTGCTCCGGCCGGCACCAAGATCGCCCAGGGCAAGGCCAACCTCAAGGATTACAAATACGCCATCGCCATCTCGGTCGACGACTGTACCGGTTGCGGCAACTGCGTGGATGTCTGCCTCGCCAAGGAGAAAGCCCTTTCCATGGCTTCCTATCAGGACAACAAGGGTGTCCAGGCTTCGTTCGACTGGTTCAACTCCAAGGTCGGATACAAGGATGGTGTCTTGAACAAGGCCGCCAACATGAAGGCCTCCCAGTTCGCCCAGCCTCTCTTCGAGTTCTCCGGCGCCTGCGCCGGCTGCGGTGAGACCCCTTACATCAAGAATATCACCCAGCTCTTCGGCGACCACATGATGATCGCCAACGCCACCGGCTGCTCCTCCATCTATGGAGCATCCTTCCCGGCATCGCCTTACTGCACCAACGCCCAGGGCCATGGACCGGCCTGGCAGAACTCCCTCTTCGAGGACTTCTGCGAATTCGGCCTCGGCATGCACCTCGGTTCCGACCGCATCCGCGAGACCGTGGCCGCTTGCATGCAGCATATCGTGGACGAAGGCAAGCATGAGGAGGCGGCATCCCTCGCCGCCAAGTGGCTTGAGAACCGCAATGACTACGCCGTGACCCGCGATGTTGCAGACAGGCTCATCCCGCTGCTCGAAGGCAAGCCTTGTGATAATGCCAAGAAGCTCGTCGAGCTCAAGAACTTCATCGCCGCCCGCAGCCAGTGGATCTTCGGCGGCGACGGTGCCAGCTACGACATCGGCTACGGCGGTCTCGACCACGTCCTTGCTTCTGGCGAAAATGTCAATATCCTCGTCCTTGACACCGAGGTGTACTCCAACACCGGTGGTCAGTCCTCCAAGGCCACCCCGGCCGGCGCCATCGCCAAGTTCGCAGCTTCAGGAAAGAAGATCCGCAAGAAGGATCTCGGCATGATGGCCATCAGCTACGGCTATGTCTATGTGGCCCAAGTCGCCATGGGCGCCAGCCCTGTGCAGTACCTCAATGCCATCAAGGAGGCCGAGGCATACGACGGACCTTCCCTCATCATCGCTTACGCCCCTTGTATCAACCACGGCCTCAAGGCCGGTATGGGCCTGAGCCAGAAGGAGGAGAAGCTCGCCGTCGAGTGCGGTTACTGGCATCTGTACCGCTACAACCCGGTGCTCGAGGAGCAGGGCAAGAACCCGTTCATCCTCGATTCCAAGGAGCCGGATTGGAGCAAGTTCCAGGACTTCCTCAAGGGTGAGGTCCGCTTCGCATCCCTCTACAAGTCATTCCCGGACAGGGCCGGTGAGCTTCTGCAGAAGACCGAGGAGTTCGCGAAGATCCGCCTCAACACCTATAAGAGACTCGCTGCGATGTAATTGTTGAGTCCCATAAACGAAAAAGCCCGGCCTTCGAGCCGGGCTTTTTCATTGTCATAAACCATTACTTCAGGTCTTTGTCCGTCATGGCACAGACGCAGGAGTCGGACCAGACATTCTCTGCTGTCTCGACCATATCCACTATCGTATAGATGGGAAGGATCATGCCCATGACTTCCACCGGAGCTCCTACACCTGTCAGCAGGGAAACGGTCAGGAAGAAGCATCCCATCGGCACGCCGGCATTGCCTACGGCGGCGATGACGGAAACCAGGGTCCATAGCAGCATCTGCCAGATGCTCAGGTCCATGCCGCCACAGTTCATCACGAAGAGCGAGGTTACGAGGATGAAGGCGGCGCATCCGTTCATATTGATGGTCGTACAGATAGGAAGGACGAAGCGCGAAACCTTGGGGTTTACTCCCAGCCTCTCCTCAGCCGAGGAGAGCGTTACAGGCAACGTAGCCGCAGAGCTCTTGGTAAAAAGTGCCATCATCACCGCAGGGCTCATAGCCTTGAACACACGGACAGGATTGATGCCGCGTACAAGCAGGAAGATCGGTAGGACGATGAAGAACTGTGAGAGATTGCCAGCCAGGATGACAGCGGTCCATTTGCCGAGGGAACCGAGGATGAGACCGCCGCTGAGCTGGGCGGTAAGCTGCGCTGCAAAAGCAGCGATACCGAGAGGGAGCGTACGGATCAAGGCGCGGATGAGTATGAAGAAGAGTTCCTGGATGCCCTCGACTCCCCTTACCAGCACGTTCTTGCGCTCAGAATCAGGCATGACGGAGATGCCGAGTCCGAATGCGATGGCTACCAGCAATATTGAAAGGATGTTACCGGAGAGTACTGGTTGGACGACATTGTTAGGTACAACCGATACGACATGGTCATAGAACGTGGTGCTGTTTTCCACATCGGCGGCCGAGGAGGAAAGCATTGTGTGAGGAATAGGATCCGGAGACACGAGCAGGTACAGGCCGAGGCCTACAAGGGCAGCGGCGAATGTAGTCAGCAGCGTGTAGGTCAGGGTATGCGTGAATATCCTCCTCGTGCTTTTCTGCCGTCCGAACGAGATGAGCGTCGTCATAATGGCAAGTGCCACTGTGGGAACGGCAAGGAACTGGAATAGACGGGTATAAACCGTTGCGATGAAGTCGCATACGGCATTGACTGCCGGGATATGCAGAAGCCCCAGGACTACGCCCAGGGCTAAAGCAGACAGCCACCATATCAGCTGTTTGTTTTCTTTTTTCATAGTCAGCATATCATTATGCAAGCTCCTTGAACTTGCGGAAAGCTTCCCTTAAGTCCTTGCGAAGCAAAAACTTAAGGTCAGAGACCCAGAGCCTGTAGCATTCAAGTCCACGATAGAACGCAGGGAAGGCGAGATAAGTAATGACGATGGAAGCGACCAGCGAAAGCCAGAATCCGCAGTGGAAGACGAAAGTACCAAGAAGCGTCCAGAGGATGAGTGTAAGAGGATAACCGAGGGAGTATAGGCCATAACGGAACGAGTTGTAAAACGCCTCGTCCTTGATGATGCCGGCCTTGATCATATACTCGGCGGGGGCAATCTGAAGCAGTGCCCAGATACCGAAGAACAGTTGGAAAGGCAGCCATACCAGCAGTCCGAGCGTCTTGAGCAGGAAACGTCCGAGTCCGCCGCCCGCGAGCGACAGGACGGAGATGCCTGCATCGTGTAGCTTCCTGTCGAGATCCAGGGCGGCGGAGAGTTTCTCCGCCCTGCCGGGCGCGTCGGCGGGCAGGACGGAGGCTATGGCCTGGCGGTTTACCGCCAGCCGCTCCGTCAGCGCCCCGCGCCGGCGTCCTGCTGTAGCCAGCTTTGTATAAGCCCACACAGCGTCATAATCCTCATCGTCCGGAATGTAGGTAAACAATCCTGACAGACGCTCCTTGAGCATCGTGGTCAACGCACGGTAAACCTCGGCCTCTCCGGCATCAGGATGGGAAGCAAGGAACTCCGTCACGTTTATAGGCTCTCCGAACTGTACGAGCGAAGTGCCCTCGTAACGGAAATAGTCGCTGTAATCCATTCCCGCAGGGACAACAAATACCGGGGTGTCGGAATTGTGCGCTGCAGCCACCGCGATACGGAAGACTCCCTTCCCTACCGGGAGCAACGAATGCTTGGCCCGGTGCGTACCCTCGGCGAACATGCAGAAAGGGACGCGGTCGCCAATGACCTCGAGTATATCCTCCTGGATATCGAGGTTCTTGATCACGTTCCTGAGGCCGTCACGACGGCGGACCATCGGAAGGATCTTGAGGAAAGTGAGCAACTTGGCAAGGATAGGATTCTCGAAGAGATCCGCCCTGGCACCGAACACGGTAGGAGTCTTGCGTGTGCGCAGGATCAGCATCGCGTCCATCAAAGCATTGCTGTGGTTGGGGGCAAGGATGACGGATCCGTCCTTGGGGATATTTTCCAGGCCGGTGACCTGGATCTTACGGTAGGAAAGCCATGTACACAGGTCTCCGTGGAAACGTACCATGCGGTATCTGCGGCCATTGCGATGGATGCGCGTACGCCTTCTCTTCTTGGGTTCTTCCATATTGCAGGTATTATTAAAAAACAAGGCCGGTGGGCAAAAGCCCACCGACACAAGATATTATTCTGATTCTCCGGTATTGTCCGGACGCATCACGATCTCGATGAGGTTGCCATCGGCAAGGAACTTGGCTGCCAGGGCCTTGATCTTCTCGGGAGTCAGGGTCTTGAGAGCGGCCTCATGGTCCTTGTCGTAGTCGATACCGTAGTCATACCATTCCTTGATACGCATTCTCCAATAATTGTTGTTGATGCGCAGTTCGGGGATATTCTTTTCGAGATTCTTGACGGTCTTGTCGAACTGCTCGGCGGTGGGACCGTTCTCGGCGATGCCGCGGATACCATCGGCGGCTAGCTTACGGAGTTTGTCGGCGGAAGGCGGGTTGGTCTGGAAGACCACCTGCATCATACCGAACTCCTTCGGCTCACGGGCGAGCTGGACAGCCACGCTGGCGCCATAGGTGCCACCCTCATCCTCGCGGAGCGTCTCGACATAGAGCATATTGAGGATATACTCAAGTGCCTGGTAGGTGAGGTCGTTCTCGACAGAATACTTGTCATCCATACGGTAGATCTGGGCGACAGTGGTCATAGGCGTCTGCATATCGACGGCGAAATCGTTGAGGACGTTCTTGCGGGTAAGGTCCTCGTTCCTGTCGATCCACTTGGGAGCCTTCTTGCCCTTCGGCAGGCTGCCTACATACTTCTCGATCAAAGGCTTCACCTCATCGAGGTCGAAGTCGCCGACCATGATCATCGTTGAGCCCGCGGCATCCTTGTACAATCCACGGATGACACGCTCGATGGTCTCGAGGCTGGCCTTGTCAAGGACTTCCTCGCTGATCAGGACATTGCGGGGATTATTGTCGTAAGCGGTGCCTATAAGCTCTTTCTGGAGCTTGTAGTTAGGCTGGCTGACAAAGTTCGGAAGGATGGCGCGGAGGGTCTGCTCAGCCTGATCAAATGCGTCCTTGTCGAAACGGGGATCGGTATAATTGAGGTAGAGCAGCTGGAGAGCCGTCTCAAGGTCTTTGCGGGTAGAGGATCCGGCGACGCCGGTATTGAGCCCGGTGAGATTGGTACTGACCGAGCACTGCTTTCCGGCGAGCATCTTGCTGACAGTGGAAGCCGGGAACTGTGACACACCGTTGTAGCTTGTGAACATCGAGTAGAGGTTGTCCTCGAACGAAGGCAGGTCGGCCGTCTCGATCAGGCTGGTTCCACCCATCTTGTAAAGCATGAAGCTGATGCGGTCCTTTTCGTAGTCAGTGGGCAGGAGTACGACCTTGACGCCATTCTTCAGCGTCCACTCGGTAGCTCCATAGATGGTGCTCTTGCTCTTCTTGACCTTCGAACCCTTCAGTGTGGAAGGATCGAGGAACTCGGTGGCTATGGCCTCGGCGGCCGTAGCTTCGATCTCGGAGTTCTCCACTTCCTTGATGACAGAGAGCAGTTCAGACTCGGAAGGATGGGTGAGACCTTCCTTCTCGGGACCCTTGTACAGCACGACCATATTCTCAGAGGTGATCATCTGGGAGGCGAGCATGTTGAGGACCTCTGCGCTGATCTGGGGAAGGAGCATCTGGACCAGCTGATACTCAGTGGAAGGCTCCATATAGGCGTAGTTGTCGAAGAAATTGCTGATGAGGCCAGGGACGAAGTCGGCGTTCTTGCGGGTCTCGGCCCTCTTGGCACGGGTCTCATAGACCGACTCGATCTCGGTCTTGGCGCGGTTGACCTCGTCGTCGGTGAAGCCGAAACGCTTCATCTTCTCGACCTCGGTGAGGAAGGCACGAAGCCCGGTGAGGGCCTCGCCGTCCTTTACGGCCACACCGCCGATTACAGCCTCGCAGGTCTCACAGAGATTACCCACCTGAAGGTCGGCAGCGAAGAACGGTGCACCGGGCTTGGAGACGATCTCATCGAAACGCTCGGTCATGATCTGGGAGACGACGTCGATAACGAGGTCCAGGAGCATGCCCTGGGCAGTGTTGTTGATCTCCTCGGGACGGCCGTCGCTCTTCCAGAGGACCTCGAGCTGGGTGCTGGTGACCTCGGGATCAGTGAGTACAGCAGCAATAGGCTCCTCGTTGCCGGGAATCATGATGACATCCTTTGCCTTGGGATTCTCAGCGGCGGGAATGTCGGCGAAGATAGTCTTGATCTTCTGCTCGACAGCGTCAACATCGACATCACCGACCACGATAACGGCCTGCATGTCAGGACGGTACCAGGTCTGGTAGAAATTCACCAGGCTCTCTGGCTTGAAGTTCTGCAGGCTCTCGAGCTGGCCGATGAGGGTGCACTCGCCGTATTTGGTATCACCATAGTAATAAGGCAGGGACTTCTCGTGCAGACGCCAGGAGGCATTGCGGCGTGCGCGGCGCTCCTCGATGATGACTCCGCGCTCCTTGTCGACCTCCTCCGGGTCGTTGGTCACGAAATGGGAGTAATCGTGAAGGATGAGGAGGCAGGTGTCGACGACGGTCTCACGGATAAGAGGAATGTTGTTCAGCATGTACTGGGTCTCCTCCACTCCGGTGGAAGCATTGACATTGCCACCGAAGGAGGCGCCGATGCTCTCGAGCCAGTTGAGGATCCCCTTGCCGGGGAAATTCTTGGTACCGTTGAAGCACATGTGCTCGAGGAAATGGGCCAGACCGTCCTGGTCGGGAGTCTCCTGGATAGCGCCGACATTGGTGGCGAGATAGAACTCTGCACGCTGCTCCGGCTTGTCGTTATGACGGATATAGTAAGTCAGTCCGTTGTCTAGCTTGCCCTGACGGACAGCAGGATCGTTGGGAAGCGCCTGCATCTGCTGCGCAGCTGCAAAAGGCATGGCCGCAAACAGAAGGGCGGCAAACAAAACAAGTCTTTTCATGTTCAATCCAATTGATACATATTTAAAATCTGACAAATTTAACAATAAATGGTGATTATTCCGCAAAACAGACTTATCTTTGATTAACCATAAGAAAGGCTTATCATGTTTGAAGACTCAAGGATCAACATCTTCATGGCAGTATGTGAAGAATGCAGCTTCACCAAGGCCGCGAAAAGGCTGGGCGTAAGCCAGCCTGCGGTCAGCCAGAACATAGCGGAGATTGAAAAGGGTGTAGGCGTCAGGCTGTTTACCAGGGACAGAAATGCGGTGGCCCTCACCGAAGAAGGCAAACGATTCAAGGAGTTCGCCGAACAGATCGTTTACTGGTACGGGGCAGCGACTGATGCCTTCAAGGAGACAACGGTGAGCAGGGTTGTTCGCGGTGAACGCAACAAGAAAGACCTGCATATCGGCATAAGCGATGATTATCGGTGTTTCCTCGTACCCCAAGGCTCCCCTGAAGTCGACATCGACATCGAAAGCCTCGACGGAGGGGGCATGAGCGTCAAGGTTATACAAAAAATGACGGAGCCCGGAGGCTCCGCCAATGTACTTTTCTGAGATCTGCCGCTACTCTGCTTCGATGGCGCCCATGGGGCAGGCATCCGCACAAGCTCCGCAGTCGATGCACATATCCGGATTGATGCTGTAGACATCTCCCTCGGAGATGGCGCCCTGAGGGCACTCCGACTGGCAGGAACCGCAAGCTACACAGATGTCAGGATTGATTTTGTGTGCCATAGTGCTGTCAATTTTAGTTAACGATTCCGCTTTATTCAAATTCAGTGCCGCAAATGTATGCGATTTAATTGGATTTATCAAATGATTGGAAAGATTTTTGTTATTACCTTTGCATCATGAAAAGAACTATTTCCATACTTGCCGCATTTGCCGTCTTTTTCCTCTCGACGGCGGTTGCCTTTTCCCAGGACGAAAGTTCCGTCTCGTTGGACAAGAGTGTCCACGACTTTGGTGACATCTACACCGATCAGGGGCCTGTGTCCTGCACCTTCACGTTCACGAATAACGGCTCGAAACCCATCCTCCTGCTCAGCGTGGTAGCATCCTGCGGATGTACGGATGTCGACTGGACCCGCGAACCGATCCAGCCTGGGAAGAAAGGAACAGTAAAGGCCACTTTCGACAACAACGACGGTCCCTACCCCTTCGACAAGACCGTCACTGTCTACGTCTCCGACATCAAAAAGCCATACGTCCTGCACCTTCGCGGATCCGCCCATGAGAACGCCAGACCCCTCACGGAGACTTACTCCCTCAAGATCGGCAACATGGGCG
>Ga0310695_10004041_pt1 | contig 27656 bp, 40 predicted proteins | sample RumenRJG_04DNA_FD_203882 | JGI IMG/M metagenome (GOLD analysis project Ga0310695, IMG submission 203882) | Bovine rumen microbial communities from Lethbridge, Alberta, Canada - RJG_04 (v2) (version 2) | ecosystem: Host-associated > Mammals > Digestive system > Stomach > Rumen | place: Canada... | reverse complement strand
TGCTGCCCATTCTGTGCATTGCTATTAGCCGCAGAAATAAAAGCGGCAGAAGCGGAGGCAAAAAGCGACGAGCTCTTCCCCAACAAGCCCATTAGGGAATTAACTCTACCGCCGTAGCCTCCGCTTCTCGCCATTCCGCCCTCCTCTGTGTCAAAGCCTCACTCTACTCGCAAGCCTATTCAGGCGGTCTCGTTCCTTCTGCCTTTCGGCATCGTACCACGAATTGTATATCGGAACATAGTCTATCTCCCAGAGTCTATAGAGATCTTTAAGAGAATAAACCGTCCTTAGTTCATGCAGCGACGCCCTTCCGTTATGCACCACAAACGAGACCATCGGATCGGTCATCGCGGTTACGAGATGTCCTCGTCCCCCCCCCGCAGCAACTCTAATTGCTTTTGGAGGCTTCCATCGAACAAAAAACCGAAGTTTTTACGAATCATTGCCGCCTCCAGTTTGATGAGTGTGAAGTGCTTCTTGAACACGGAGCTCACTTCCGTCTCGCTGTTGAGCGGAATCCATATCTTTGCCTCGGGGTTGTACCATGCCGCATACTCGAGAAGTTTCTTCGACACCTCCCAAGGCAGGAACGTCATTCCTATGTCGCCCACGTCAGAGGTGGCCCTGACTATCTCGCCGTATATCTGCTTGGCCGGCAGAGCGGGAATGCTCGACAGACAGAACTTGATGCCGTCTATCTCAATTTCCTCCTTCTCTATGAAGTTGTCTACTTCCATTTTTTATCCCTTTTGAGTTGTGCCTACCAAATGCCAAGACAGCAAGCACCTACTCTATGGAGTTGAAAATGAAAGTGTATGTCCTTCCGTTCATCTTGCCCTTACCGCTAACGCCGACACCTCCGGGAAAACTAACCAAAGTCCCCTTTGACAGATTGATGGGCGAGACCCTTCCTCCCTGCACGGATATGGTAGCCTTAAGTTCCTGGTTTACGTCGCCGCTATAGTTGCCGTCGTTGCAATGGTACTTCATGCAGATGTTGAAGAGCTTGGTGTCGTCTGGGCTTCCGGGCCAGAGAGTCACGGACATCATTATCCCATGTGGCTTTACGCTCCGAATCATCCTTCCATTGAGGCTATACTCAATGTTCGCTATGTCGCAATCCTGGAACTCTATGGGGTTGGCATCGTCCACAAACGATTCCAGTTTTACGCCGCCAACAGTGACCGTGCTGCCGGCAAACGAGAGTTCAAGAATTTCCGAACTTGATAGCCCCATAACTTTAGCCTCCCTGTGCGGCGGCAAAGCCAAAGGTGTATGTCCGTCCCTGCATTTTTCCGTCGCCTGTCGCAGACGGTCCTCCGGGACCGCTTAACATCGTGCCGCCCCTAAATGAATACTGCGTCTTGCGTCGAGTTCCATTCATAATGACAATTGTTGCCGTCAAGCCTTTGCCCCAACTTGAATTATAGCCCCCGCTCTCTACTCGCGATTCGCACCACATTTTGTTGAGCGCCACGTCCGAATCCGAACCCGGAATGACAGTGACCGAAAAGACCACTGGAGTTGGGTTGGAGTGCCTTGCCATTATGCCGTTAAGGTTAACTCCGACATTAGCCACCGTGACATCGGGGAAATCCAGCGGATTGGCATCGTCCATAAAGTCGCGGATTGTTATGCCGCCGACTTTGACGGTGCTCCCCGCAAAGGAGAGGTCGTGCAATGTTTTAGAACTTACCGCGGCCATAATGCAAGAAGCCTCTGTGGAGTGATGAAGCCAAACTCCACAAAGGCTTCGTTAACTTCACCACTTGTTCTGCGAGTTTAGTTAACTACGGCAAAGGCAAACGTGTATGTACGACCCTGCATCTTGCCCTCGCCATTGGAAGAAGGACCGCCGGGGCCGGACACCATAGTGCCGCCCGCGAAGTTGTAGCTCTTGTTGGCCCTCATCTTGCCGTTCGCAAGGCTAATGGAGGCCTTGAGGCTTTCCGACCACTGCCCAGCCGCCTTGTTGGAGCCGTTCTGCACACGATACTGCTTCCAGAGCGAGTAGAGCTTGCCGTCGGAGTTGGAGCCCGGAATGACTGTCACGGACATCATGATGACATTAGGTTTCGCATTGCGAATTATGACGCCATTGCAGTTGACGCCGACGGAGGAAACCTCTACGTCCTGAAACTCCACGGGATTCGCATCGTCCATGAAGTCCTCAATCGTGATGCCGGCAACCCTTACGGTAGAACCCGCAAAGGAGACGTCGATAAGATGGCTGGAGGAAACTGACATCGTTTATTCCTTTCCTTTACTTGACGAGGATATCATCGCCCTTGATGAACCTGATGCTATCCGCAGTTCCGTAGAACACATAGTAGTGGATTATGTATTCATCGTCCTGTAGCACCAGATAGGCGAGGACGGCATAGCCGTTCTCGCGGATTCCGACGATAACGGCATCCGCATCTTCCGCAGTTCCGTTTATGCTAGCCACGAGCTTGCGGACGCTCTTCTCGTTGGAGGCCGTGAGTTCCTTGGCCATGAAGGTTCCGTTGGAAGCCGCATCGGCGCAGATGCCGAGCACCTCCGACCTGACGATGGCTACGCCATAGTCACTTGCGGGGATTCTCTCTTCCGAGAGAAGGGTATTGATGAGAGCCGTCTCGCAGGCGGACTTGAACCAAATTTCGTTGCAGTAGATGGAAGTATCCGTCTTGTCCTTGTCGGTGTTGAATCCGCGCTGGTAGAAGTCTATGCTCTGACCGTTCGTCTGGGTGCGACCATAGAAGTTGACCTGTGCTCCGACCAGAATGTCGTACTCCGTGTCGGACTTGACGGTTGGCGTCTCGTCGTCAAACTGCTTGAACATCTGGACATTGACCGTGCCATTGGTATAGTCGGTGGCGGCGAATATCGCCATCGGCATGTAAGCGGAGCACTCGTCGTAGCCGGAGACAAAGCATGTTCCCACGAACTTCCTAAACTGTTCGCATTTCTCGGCAACCGCCCGTGCGGTCTGGTTTCCGCGGACGTCGTTGACTACGAAAAGGAACCGGGAGAGGTACTTGGGCTCTGCATTCTTGGAGGCAACCGCCAGCAGCATTTCCGTCCGCGCCGCATCCTCGTCCGCAACGCTTCCGCTGACATCCGGCAGGTTGAGGAACGTGAACGAGCCAAACATGTTGGAACTGTCGGCAATCCGCGAGAAAGCGGCTGCTGCACTTTCGTCAGAGGCAAGTATCTTTGCAAAGGAGATTTTGCTGGCAAACCTACCCGTCGGGCTAAGATAGCCGTAATACTTGCGGGCGAACTTGTACTCCTGGCTATCTTCGCCAAAGCACTCCAACAGTTCGTCCAACGTCAACTGGACTATCTCGCCGTTCTCGAACTGCTCGTACATCTTGGTGCCAATCATGGCATCAGCCATGCTGTTCTTGGTGAACACGAGGCCGCCAAAGGAACGGCCAGACACGGAAGCCGCTGGAAATGTCGTGGAGATGTCTATATACTTGTCAATGCTGATTGCCATCGTTAGACTCCTTTTATGGTATAGAACTCCTTTGTATAATGCCTAAAGGTCAAAAGATGCCGCCCCTCAACCCCCCTTGATGCCCTTGAATTCCGGCTTTGCGGACGGCTCCTCCACCTTGAATGCCTTCGGCACCTGCAGTTTCAGCGGAAACGAGGTTATCATCTGCGACACGTCCGAAGTGTCCTTGTACACCTTTATGTCCTTGCTCTGGACGAACAGGTTGGCGCAGTGGTGCTTGCGAAACTCCGCACACCCAAGTCTGTTGAACCAGGCGGTGAGTATTGCCGCTATGTCCTCCGTAGTCACCGTGTTGCCGTCCACGGGCTCCACGTTCCTCTTCAAAATGACTCTAATCTGCCATTCCTGCTGCTCTATGAAGCTCTCGGTTATGTCGTACTTCTTCGTCTCGGGGTTGTACTCGCTGTGGGCGCTCTGCCACCCCACCCTGTCCGTCTTGACCCTGTTTATGCAGATGGTCTTGTCAACGTTCTTGAGGGACTGCTGGTCGGATTCTATGCAGTCCCACCCTCCGTCGCCCTCAGACTCCCTCACGGGCTGCCCAAAGGCCTTTAGCCCCATGAGTATGTTGTCCCTTATTATCTGGACAACCTCGTACTTGCTCTTGAAGTTTTCGCTCATCGGTTTTTCAGAACGTTATCTTCGGTATCGGGGACACGACAGGAGTTGGCGGCGGCACTGGTGCAGCCTCCGTCTCCGGCTCGACCTCTGGGTTGTCCTCAATCGGCGGAATGGGCTGGAACTTGTCTCCGCTGGGGTTCTCCCCGCTGTTTTCCGTCTCGTCGTTGTTGGTGGCCTCCACGCAGTCGCACTTGCGGTAGTTGTCGTAAGGGTGCCAGTCGTCCACCGACACCACGTTGTAAATCCGCCCCACATACCGTATCTGGTCTGGAGTCCTGCTCGACCCCGTGGAAGTCCCAGTGAGCTTCACCCCCCTGAGCCATATCGACACCCGGCTCTTGGAAAAGTCTATTCCCTCGGTATGCTCGTTGTGCTCCCCCCCCGGCTGCACGATTCCGTAGGCATCCTTCCATTCGGAATAGACATTCGTAATCTGCCCGAACTCCGTAGTGGTCTGCTTGCTGGCAACCCTGTACTGAACCTTTGTGGGCGGTATCAGGGTAAGTGCATCGTCGAGAAGATTCCAGTTGGCAAAGCTCATCTTGGCTAGTCCCTAAAGCAGGCCCTCAAATCGTCGCCCATCGCATATATGCCGCATCCGACGTGGTTAGCAAGGAAAGCCTGGTATTCAAGTCCGTAGGGCGTCTTGTTGAGCCAGAACTCCCATGCGTCCTTGGACTGCGGAATCGTGTAGGACACGCTCACGCTGCCTACGCTTGCGGAAGTCTTGATTCCGTTGTTCGCGCCGCTTCCAAGTCCGCCGCTGGCATTCTTTAGTTCCTCCGCCGCCATGTCCGCCTTGGTGAGGGTGACTATGTGGGCAACGAGAAGCCCCCTTGCATACTTCCTGTCGTAGCCGTCGAGGTAGTCGCACTGCGACCACACCGGCACGAACATCCGCGCTCTCTTGACGGAAGAAACGATGAGCTTGTCTGGGTAGTATTCTGGGTTCTCGAAAGCATAGAATGTTGACCTGAACCATTCTATGTCCACAGGTTCATCCTTGTAGGGACTCATAGTCCGCGGCGGCTCCGTCTCGAAAGTCCTTTCCGGAGTCCCGAAATATGGAGTGTCGAGGGCATAGCCCGAATGCTGGTCAGGCATATATCCCTTTGGTGTTCCTGGAAGGTCTCCGCACATGTCCTCGCTCCTCGAATCCGATTCCTACCTATTGCCCACTTGGAAAAGCAAAGCGGGAGACCCCTCTTGAAGTCCCCCGCTCCAATCCAAACAAGCTCCGTGCCGCCTGTCTAGATTAGTATCCCTCTCCGCGGAACGCCGCACCCCGCTTGCCGAGGTACTGGTCGTTGAGACCGCAGGCCGCCTGGCAGTTCCCCGATCCGGGGACGCGGGTATCTGTGCCGTCGGCATACTCCGCATCCCGTAGCTGGGCAGAGCCGTCGCGCGCCTGCATGCCATTGGTGTTGAGCTGGCTGTTGTCGTAGACCTTCATGAAGCCCTTGGTGACGTGCCTCTGGAAGGCAGCGCTCCTCTTGAGCAGCGCAAGGTCTTCGTCGTCTATCTCCGTCACGACCCCTGTGCTCGTCGCAAGGGTTCTTGGGTCGGCGACGTTCGCGCATCCCTTTATGCGGATATACTTTAGGATTCTCGCCTGATTCTGGCGACCCTCCGCATAGATGGGGTATACCATCGTCTGCGAGGCAGTGCTATGTACATAGTTCATTTTCTTCTGCTCCTTAGTTCGCGGTGGCTCGAAGTAATGTTTGTGGTCGTCCCACGCGGGACTTCCTTGTAATGCCAAAAGGTAAAAAAAAGAAACCCCGCCATTGCTGGCGAGGTTCTTTGACAACTCCTTGCGGAGTGTGGCTTAGATGCCGTAGAAGCGCACAATGCCGAGAGGCTGCTCCACGAAAGCACCGGCAGTCGCATCCGAGTAGAGCTCGTAGAGACCCGTTGCGCGAGGCACGGAACCGACGAGGCGGACGGCAGCGGGAACAATCTGCTCCACGACTGGGGAACCAGCGAGGTCTTCCAGCTTGAGGTAGAACACATTGTCGCCGGCGAGGGCATTGTCGAACTCCGGAATCGCAACGATGTCGCACTTCGGCCAAGTCCTGTTGATGAACTCGCGGACGGAGTGGCCGTGCTCGTTGACCTCGTTGAGGTAGGCGTCGCAGGAGAGGGCGAGGCCGAGCTTGAAGGCATGCTTCGAAGGAATGAAGTTGCCTCCGCACTGCTTCTGGAGGATCGCCACGGCCGTGTTGAGGTCGCGGACAATCGCATAGAAGTCCTTGCTTGCCCACTCGGTCTTGCCGCCAGCCTCTGGGACTGCATAGTAGTCGCCGAGGTTGGGGTCGTTGAGGATACCGTAGGTCTTGTTGCGACCGAGGTTGTATCCGTAGAAGGCGACCGCATTGGTGTTGAGCTTGAACGCAAGGCCAAGACCTGCACGAGCGTCGGCATAGGCGCTGGAGCGGTTGCCCATAGCGGCCATACGAGCCTCTTCGAGGGCGCCGGTGAGGATGCCCTGGGAGAAGCGGACGATTGTGCGCTCTTCCTGGTTGTAGTTGTAGCCCGACAGCGGAGCCTGAGCATGGTCGCCGTAGAGTCCGGGAACGCCGGTGAGCTCGCGGACGCGGAGCACGACGGATTCCTGGAACCACTCGCCGTAGGTAGAACGTCCGATGAAGTCATCGGCGGTCGTGGCCTGCGTGACGACGGTGATGATTTTCGCCATCCAGTGCTGGAGGAACTGCACCGGGACCTGGGCGGTCGGGTCGGTGAGTCCGGCGGTTGGCATGGCGTCCATCACGTACTTGATGGCGGAGCTCTTATCGTTGAAGGAAATACCCTGAAGGGCAAGAGCCTCAATCGAACGGAGCTCCTCGGAAGCCTGGTCAAGCGCGAAGCCCTCGGTCTTCAGCTTGCTGGCGCGGTATTTGAGCTGTGTGTCTTGCATGATGATTTACTCCTTTCAGTCTCTTTGTGGCTTATGCAGCCTTGAAGCCGTTGACCTCAATCACGCAGAGGCTGTCGTCGTCTCCGGCATCGGAATCGGTCGGATCGAACGGAGGGTTGGAGGTCGTGAACACGACGTAACCGTTCATCTTCGCGAGAGCCTTGTCCGCCTCGGACTTCTTGACCCAAATCTGACCTGCGGTGACGCAAGTGACCTGCGTGTTCTTGGGTAGAACGAGCGACGGAGCGAGTGTGCTGTAACGATCTGTCGCCGCATCCTTGCCGCCATAGAGGGCATATTCGGGGGCATTGATGAGAATGCCGTGACCCTCAACGAACGACCCGATTTCTGCTTCGGCTGGAAGGCTGATAGCATGAGCCACTGGGCCGTAGGCTATGCTAAAGAGCTTGCCGGGAATGCCGCCGACAAGAGTGCCGGTAGCGGTTGTGAAGCTGACCTCATTACCACCGACCGTTATGGTCTGTGTGAACGTCCGCTTCAGGATTTTCTTCTGAACTCCCATTGTTTTTCTCCTTTGGGTTATTTGTTGTGGGTTAAGACTTGAGGTAGGCCGACAGGGCGTTGGCTACCGCGGACGGAGAAGGAGGAGGCGTGACCTCTGCCTTTGGAATCCCCATGTCCATTGCGAACTCAGGCTTTGGCGGCTCTGCCTTCGGCTCTTCGGGCTTGGTCTCGGTCTTTGCGGCCGAGTCCTGTGCAATGGCCGTGGCAGCGACGAAGCCGCGAACTGCGGAGATGCAGAGTTCGTCGGAGGCGTCTGCCGCAAAGGCGATGGAAGGAATGTTCTTCGCCGCAAAGCGGGCGACGTCGATTTCCCTCATAAGGGCGGAATCGAAGGTCTCCTTCACATATGGACGGATTGCATTGGCAAGCGTCTGGGCGGAAGTGTACTCGGCAACGAAAGCCTGATACTGGTCCTGCGTGACGGCCTCGCCCTTCTTGATGTCCTGCTCACCCTTCTCGCCGCCCATCTTCGACGGAACATCGGTTTCTGGGGCTGGAGTGGAGGTAGGCTTGGCATCGGGGTTCTCGTCCTCGGTCTTGGGGGCGGGAGGGGTGCAGTCGCAGCCGCACTTGTCGCACTTGCCGTCGCCGTTCTCGTCCTTGCACTCGCCGTCGGCGCACTTCTTGGGAGCGGCGGCATCGGTCGTGGCGGGCTTGTCGTCCTCCTTCTTCTTGCCGTCATCGTCCTTTGGAGTGACAGCGCCCTCGAGGTTCTGCTTTGGGGCCTGCGCCGATGGCTCGGTCACGCTGGTCCCGCAGTCCTTGGTTGCTTTCTTCTCCTTACATTTGCCCTTGCATCCGTCTGTTGCTGGCTGCTCTGCAGGAGGAGGCATCTCGCCGCCCTCTGGAGGAGGTGCAGGCGTTGCGCCCTCTGCCGAGGGCTGCTCGGCCGGAGGTGCGGGAGGCTGCTCTCCTGCTGGAGGCGTCTCGCCCTCGGCTGGAGGAGGAGGCGGAGGAGGAGGAACATCCCCATCCTTGGCCTTGCCGTCTTCTGCCGTGGCCTTTGGTGCGTCCTTCTTGCCCTTCACGTAGGCAAGAGCTTCCTTTCGCTGCTCGGGCGAAAGATCGTAGAAATCAAGGCAGTCCTGGCAAGCCTGCTCGTCGCCGTTCTTCACGGCTTCGGCCAGCTTCTGGGCCTTCTCAATTCCTTTCTTCTCTTCTTCGTTCATGGTAGTAATTTCCTCCGGGAGGGAGTCGAACGTCACTAGTGCCTGATCGCACACACGGACGCTCGACCCACAACGCCCATGTTCCACGAGGGCAAGGTGGTTGCCCCGTAAATTGACCTGCTTGAACTCGTAGGGCTGCCCCTTATATGTACCGACGCTTGGGACATACTGGCAGCGGTAGCCGAGGGAGAGTTCCTTGATTTTACCCTTTTCTAGGATTTCCTTCATCTTGTCCGTGTAGATGGTGAATTCCGCGATGAGGTACTCCGGCATGTCGAGGGACTGGCGGGCATTGTAGATGCATCCGTCGGCTGGTTCCTTGTCCACCGAAGTGAAATCCTTGCCAAGCATGATGTGACCCACACGGATAGGCAGGCCGTTGAAGGACTCAAGCGCCTCTGGGGAGAACAGTTCCTCCGGGGGGCGGAAAACCCAGTAGATTTTCTTAGGCTCCAAGCCCATTGCACCGTCGTAGTCTATCTGTTCGCCAAGGTATGGGAACACGCCGACCATAGAGACGGGATTGGCTTCCTGTCTCCTAAATCCGTTCTGGTCTATGGTGCTCTTTCCCATACTATATGAGATACCCCCTCATTTGGCTCTGTTTAATGCCAAAGAGTCAAATTTAGAAACTAAAAATTAGTCTCTTTTAGGCGGCAAGATGATGTATTTTGTCTTTGCTTCGTCCATCTTGACGGAACAGTGCTTCTCTTGACAGCCCTCTTTAATCTTGTCAAGCCCTGCCTCGATAATTTCCACTATGTCCTTTGCATCTTCGGAATCACTAGTCATTGCATTCTTCGCCATATCGGCGGCGAGAGCATAGAGCTGCGTCATCGCCATAGCAAGGCGGTCGTAGCCTTTTTCCTTGGAAATCTTGGGTTCAGGGGCAGTAAGGTTGTCCACGTCGTTATAGACTTTTTCGAATGGGCAGTTCCCCGGCTTGGCCTCGCAGTGCTTGCGGTGCTCCTGAAGTTCCTCGGCATCGAGAATCTTGCGGTTGTCTGGCTCTTTGCCAAAAACCTCGTTTTCCTGCTTGGCCGCATCCTCCTTTTTCTCGCCGCCTGATGGGTTATCCTCGTCCATAGCGGCTGCGACCTTGCGCAGATGCTCTTTCTCGTAGTCGTAGAATCCCATATCCACTCCTTTGAAGATTGCCGATTAGTCTAATTTAACCCTCTGCAATTGCATAGGCGATGGCATTGTCTATAAGTGTCAGGCCGTCGGGTGCCTGGTCTATGCCATAGGCTATATTGTTATATTCCTTTTTGAGTGCATCTGTCTTCGTTTCATCCGTATTGTCCATCCAGGCCCTATATGCCGCTTCGGCTTCTGGCGAACCCCTCCCCTTGAATGATGGGTGAGTAGTGTCGCAATCAATCTTAAATTTGCCATCTGGCCCTACATGTCCATATGAACCGTTTGTTGGGTGTCGTACATAGGTAATCCCTGCTCCATCCTTGACTGGTGCATTAAACTTTGGATCAATATCCACTTGCCATCCATCTGGTAGACCGGAATTCTGAACTCGTTCAAGTTCCTGCCGAGAGAGTTTTTTTATATTTTTAGGATTCCCTCTATGTGCCCCCAATTTAGCACCAGGTATTTCTCGTCCACCCCGCTCTGTTAGGACTTTTGCTTTGAGGGCCGCATCCCGATCGTCGGCTTCCTTCTTCTCCTTATCGAACTCTGCCTGAATTTCTTCTTCAGATTTGCCGTCATCAATCGCCTTAACTATGCGATTGTACCTTTCTTCGGCTTCTTTAAGAGCTTTTTTTCGAGCAGCGGGGTTGCCCTTGTGTTGCTTTTTTATCTTTCTTATTTCCTCCATCGCATCGTCATATGCCCTTTTCTTGCGGGCTTCTGGGGTCTTTAGAGCCTCAAAGGGGCTTTCGGGCTTGGCAGGAGCGGCAGTAGTCCCACTGGTCGCAGGGGCGGTAGCGGCATTTGTCTGGGCTTGTGCGCCTTCGCCCTCACCCTGACTTGGTGCTTTGTACTCCTCTTCTATGGCGGCGAGACTAGCCTCCAAGGTGTCTTTCAGTTTTTTCTTTTCCTTCTGGTACTGTGACCACCTAATCTGCTTGTTGCGGAGCTTCTCGTCAAGTTCTTTAGACCCCTCCGAAAACTCCTCCTGTGCATACTTGATGGAATCCTCTTTTGAAATCGTAGAGTTGGAAGAGGATTCGGAGGTGGTACTTCCAGAAGCGGCAGTAGTGCCTGATGCGGATTCGGAAGTGGTAGTAGAAGTTGATGCTGGTGCTTCAGCCGTGCCAGCCGCAGTCGGATTCTCGGCGGAGGTTTCCGATGATGCTGGCTTGGGGGCTGGAGCGGGTGCGGGCTTTCTCTGGCTTGGGCCAGTGCCGGCATCCTCCTTGCCAGTGTTCCAGTATTCAACCACTCGTCTCTCGTCTCCGTGTCCCATAGCGGAACCCTGACCACGGGATTCACCCTTCTGGTCTTCAAAGATGAACTGACCCTTGCGCTGAAGCCCCATAGCCCTCTTGTCGTTGAGAATGGCCTCGGAGCCCTCCCTCGTGTTCACGCGGAAGGCGAGACGGGTTGGGAAGTCGGACTTAATCGGACCTATGTTCTTCTTGGTAGGCTCCTGCGTTGCGCAGATTAGGTGAATGCCAGAGGCGCGGCCAAGGTTGCCGATGGAGTGGAGTGTATCGTCAAACTGCTGTCCTCCGGCCTTCCTAACCTCGGTAAGTTCGTCGATTGCGAGAACCATCGTCGGTAGGGTGTCCTTACCCTCCGCCTTTGCCTTTGCATTATACTCGTCGATGTTCCTGCAGCCGGCGGCTTCGATAAGCCTCTGGCGGTTCTCCATCTCCGTTTTGACGAAATCAAGGGACTTCATGGCGGACTCTATGTCCGTGGCCACTGGAACGGCATTGTGGGCGGAATCCTTGTAGGCAGTGAGTTCCACCTGTTTCAGGTCGATGAGGACGGTCTTGAGTTCGTCGGGCTTCTTCGCCATTAGCATCGAGCAGAGAATGGTATTCATCGCCACGGACTTTCCGTTGCCAGTGTCGCCAGCCACGAGGATATGCACCACGTCCTTCATATCGCGGATAAGCGGCTTGCCGTCGTCCGTCCGTCCGATGATGATTGGGCATCGCATCGTCTTGACGGCATTCTTCCACTCGTCGGTCTCCATAATCTCCTTGGTGGAGACGTCGCCCTGCACCTCGTTCTTGAGGCCGATTACAAGCTGCTTGGTCTTGTTGTCTACCGACACGGAGAGGTCTTCTCGCTTGCAGCCAAGGCCAAATGCCATCTCCTCGGCTATCTTGTCAGCCTCCCTGTCCGGTATCGGCTTTACTATGTTGAACCTTACGAAGGTGCTGTTGAAGGAAGTCGTGGCTTCGCCGCCTGACACCTGTATTCCGTGGTTCTTAAGAACATCGAGGGCGGTTGCTTTCTTCTTTTCAAGGTCTTTTATCTCCGGGTTGGCATTCCATGCCACAGAGCCGTCGCTCTTGACGAATCCCGGATTGCCGAGAATGTTTGCTGACGGCGGCTTGCGGTTGTCCGCCTCGCCTCCGCTTACAATGTTGCCCTCGTTGTCTACCCTCTGCTTGCTTCCAAGGACTCCGCCGTCCTGGTGGATTGCATCCATGCTCTGCGCCGCTCTGCCGCTTGCGCCCGCTGGCTTGTTGGTCTCGCCGCTCTCAAGACCATTGGATTTCTTCCACTTCTGGTATTCCTTGATGGCCTTTAGCTTGTCCTTGGTGGTTGCGGCATTTTCGTACATCTCCTTGATGAGACTCACGGCAAGCCGCGCATCGTTGGAGAGGTTTTCGTCCATCATATGACCTTCAAGGTCGGAGAGGAAGGAAGCGCCGAGAATGGCATCGCGGACAGTGTTTCTGGCGGCCGATTCGGCTTTTATCCTATCCCACTTTCCGCTTATCCTATCCCACCCAGTTACGATGTCCTTTCCCTCCCATCCCGCTTTCCAGGCTGCGGCAATACCTTCCCAGAAGCCTTTCTTGGAAACATCCACATATGTGTTGTCCCCTACCTGAAACTCGTCTGGGTTCTCTGTCGCAAATTCCGAATCCGGCGGTGCTGGCAGCCTTTCGGACTGCTCCTGCGAGGTCTGCTGCTGGGACTGCTGCTGTTCCGTTGCCTCTCTTGCTTTTCTGTCCGCCTCTACAGATTCCTTTAGCTCTCCAAGAAGTTCGGGCTTTGGCTCATAAGGTTCGTTGTTTCGGTTAAGGGAGCGGGTGCCGATTTCCTTTCCGCCCATCCGTGCATTCACGCCAAATCGGGAGGATAACCGTTCAAGTTCGTCAATAGCCTTCTGGTCGCCAGCGGCGGCGGCATCGGACAACTGAAGCACAGAGCGAACCTGTTCGGTTGTCTCAACCTTTATTTTTGCACCGATGACATCGAGATTGAGATTTACCGGTTCTGGAAGCATCCGTGCATCCCAGCCAGAGAAAGCCTCTGGGTTCTGGACCATCTCCTGCACGACCTGCTGGGCATTTTTGTCAAATCCTTCGTTGGGATTGTAACCCTCCTGCCCCTCGGTTGGCTTGCCTTGTGCGGCAAGCTGGTGCTGCTGGATAGCCCAAGCCTTTGCTTTGGCGGCGCTCATGCCATTTGTCTGTGCCTGTTCCGCCATTTTTCTAACATATGGGCAGGTTTCAGGCGACTTGGCAGTACACTCTGGTGCATGCTCCGCAAGGGACTTCTCGCCCAGTTCGCTGGGATCGGAGGACATCTTGATTATCTTGTCCTTGGGCGGCTCGGCATCCAAAGCCTGCACAAAGGCTTCCTTTGCGCTTGCCGGCTTTTTGCCTCCAATGCCAATCGTCTCTAAAAATGCCTCTTTCGCATTCATGGCAAGACCTCACTGCTGTTGCGGTGGCTGGTTCTCTTCGCCCTGTGGCTGGGCTTCTCCGCCGTTCTGGGGCGGAAGTGGCGGCTGCTGCCCGCCCTGACCTTCCGCTGGAGGCTGCTGTTCGCCTCCCTGCGGCGGCTGCCCTTCTCCGCCCTCCGCCTGCTGCTGCCCCTCCTGCGGCTGCTCCGCTGGCTTTTCCGGTCCTCCGTTCGCCTTGACCTTTTCGAGAAGTTCCTTGTAGTGCTTGACGGACTCCCCCTTGCCGATGTTGTCAATTAGGTACTGCAGGTCTTCCTCGTCGAGGGTCTTCTCTATCTCCTCCCTCAAAGCCCGGTACTCGTCGAAGTCCTGCGGCTGGAACTCCTTGTTGTTGGCAGAGAAGTAGAAGGATATTGCAATCCGCTCCATCGCCCCGGCTGGTGCTTTCGTGAACACCTCGTTCCACTGTGGGTTCTTGCAGAATTCCCTAATAGCATTCGTGACCTTTGCTTCGTCTACCATGACACTCCTTTTGGGTTTCGCCCTTGGGAAATGCCAAGATGACAAACGAAAAGCCCCCTTCCTTGCGGAAGAGGGCTTCTTGGGCTTTCGTTCCTATGGCGGGGATTAGCTGTTCACCCGCAGAGGCATGAGGACATAGGTGAAGTCGTCGGTATCCACCCTGCTGATCTTGCAGGGGGAGTGTCCGTCGTTCAGGTAGATTGCGAGTTCGTCGTCCTCCATCGCACTGATGGCCTCGTTAACATAGACGGGGTTGAAGCGGATTTCAATGGCCTTCTCGGAATCGTACTTGATGGCGATGGAATCCCTCGACTCGCCCACATCTGTCGTGGAAGCGGACAGCACGAGCTCCCCAGCGGAGAAGTTGAACGTCACCGTGGAGGCCGCTCCGTCGTTTGCGAAGACGGACACCCTGCCGATGGCGGAGAGGAGTTCGTCCCTGCTCACGACAACCTTGGTGCCAAAAGAGGACGGAATCACCTGCCGGTAGTTGGGGTAGGCATCCTCTAGCATCTTGGTGTATACCTTGACCGTGCCGAAGTCCACCACCATCTGCGAAGTTGCAATGGTAATCGCAACGTTCCCCTCCGAGGCAAGATTGTCGTAGATGTCGGCAACGGAGGCAATCGGAATGACCCACTGCGAATCTGCGACCTCGGCCTCGAGCGTCGCATCGAACTTCGCAAGGCGGCGTCCGTCCGTCGCAACGGCAGAGACGGCGGAATCCTTGAAGTCGAGAAGTACGCTGCGGATTGTCGCCCTCGTCTCGTCCTGCGAGGCGGCATACTTAACATAGCGGAGCATCTCCTTGAGCTTGGCGCTTGGGAGTTCGATTGGCTCACCGCTAATCTTGGGGAGCTTTGGGAACTCCGTGGCGGGAAGTCCGTTGAGGGTGAACTTGGCCTGCCCAGACTTGATGACGGCGCGATCCTTCTCGTTCACCTTGATTTCAATCTGCCCGTCGCCAGCCGCCGAGATGACGCTGGAGAGCATCTTTGCCGGGAGGGTAGTCCGCCCTTCCTCGATGACTTCGCAGGTCGTTGTTGCCACGATAGTCCTTGTAAGGTCGGAGCAGGTTGCCACAACCTTTCCGTCCTGCGCCTCGATGAGGACGTTCTGAAGGACGGGGACCGCCGCCTTCGAGGACACGACCTTCTGCGCTTTCTTGAGTGCATCAAGCAGTGCCGCCTTGGTTACTTTTATTTCCATCTTGGTTTTCCTTTTTGGTTTTTCGATCTATGCCTTGCGGCATTGCGAAATCCTATTCCCTAATCGCCTCTGAAAGTTCCGCAACGGCCTCCTTGGCATATTTCATCTCGCCGCCGAGGAGGGCTTTCGTTATGGACTTCTTCGCATCCTTCACGATGTCCGTCAGGAGCTTTCCGCGGTTCTTCAAGACCTGGTTGCAGCGGTCGTCGTAGAAGTCAAGCATCCACCTATCCTTCTCGCAGGTGATTTCAGGGCGGAATCCAAGGTGCTTGTCGCACCACTTCCAGATTGCCCCCTCTATCTGCTCCAGAGAGGCTTTGCCCCAAGAGTTCTGGGCAACGCGGGCGGTGAATATCTTGATTCGCTGCCCCTTGGAGTGAAGTTCCTTTGCGATGGAGACAACTTCGGCAATCGGCTCTCCGATGTGCTGGTCTCCCTTCCAGCCGTCGTACATAGCGAGTGTGCCGTCCAGGTCAAAGCCCACCCATTTCTGCTCTGTTTTCTCTTCTGCCATTTGCGGACGATATTATAGCAAAATCATACTCCGAAAATCAAGGGGGGTCAGTTGATTTTCATGTCGTATAGGCAGTTGTCCAAGACCGCTCCATAGACAAACTGCTCGTCGAACTTGTCCCAAGTGAGCTTGCAGTCGCCATACCACCCGTACTGCTCCCCCCACGAGTTGCGAATATATATGCCCTCGCGGTCGTAGCCGCAGCACAAGACCGCATGACCGCCTATGAGGGTCTGCGGAGTCCCCTTCCGTCCGTAGATGCTCGGATTCTTCTTGTTGCATCCATACCACTCCTGCGATATGTTGCACCCTAGCAGGCAGCACCCGAACTTGTGGACGGCATACTTCACCTGCTCGACGTTGCGGAGAATCTTGACTGCCGATATGGACTTGTCGAAGATTCGGTAGGCAAGCAGAGCGTCAAGCACCGCTATGAGAGTAGTCCCGTCCTCGTCGGGCATTCCGTCAACCGTCTTGGCATACTGGTAAATCCAAGTTGGGTCTATTTCCTCCGGTATGTCGTTCTTGCGCCAGAGAATGTTCTCTGCAAAGCCAGCGGCGGCATAGGCGGCACACCACGGCTTCTGCCCCTGGTCTTTTGGCTTTAGATTGTAGTCGCTAAGGTTTATGGTTTTGGGTGCGACAAACTTCGACTTCGCCACTTTGAGGGCGGGAAGACGGGACATGTTCTTCGGAAGGAGAAGGTCTCCCACCGGGTGTACAAGAGCGAACTTCTCCAACTTCGTCATATACAGTCTTCTCCATTTGGGTCTACAACATAAATGGTTTCCTCGGCATTGCGGAAGACTCTCCTTCCGCTATCGTCGTAGCCCTCGATGTAGCCGCCCTCTCTAAGAGTGGAGACCACCCTACGGCACATCGCCTTGGTCGGGCAGGTGATAGTCCTCGTGCGCATTAGTTCTCCTCCACCCACCAGGGAATGTTATGAGGAAAGGAGGGTGCATCGCCGTCCTGCTCTTCGGTGGAGATTGTCGTGGGGGAGACAACGGGCTCTCCTCCATCCCTCACGAGACAGCAGCCAGCAAGGGACAATGCCGCCAATATGCTTAATAGAACTCTCATGCTATCTCCTTGTTGTTAGCCTGATCGCGCTCAATGTCGGCGGTGATGGTAGTTACCATCGCCATTATCTCATCACGACTAATGTTCGTCACGGAGCAGATGTGGTTGATGTACCAAGAGCATCCCTTCTTGCACTTTTCGCGCTCCTCAATGTCCGTGGCTATGCCCGCCTTGTACAACTGCTGGGCGGCATTGCCTACGCAGTAGCCAAGCCCAAGGCCATGTGCATCCACATAGTCCGCAAAGCACTTGCCGTTCTTCAATTGGTATTTCTGCGCTCCCATGACCTACTCTCCACTCAATGCCGAACCATTAAGAAAATCCAATACGTACTGTGGCTTCTTCTCTAAAAACAAATCTGCCACTATGCTGCCGAATGCCCGCTCGTCAGGTACATAGGCATCGGATTCGCCGCTTGTCTCATCTTCTGGCTTTTCCTCTTCTTCCGTGACTTCCCTCGCATTGCGGTTGGTGAGGTTTGACTTGTATCTCGCCCTTATCCGCCCATTCATCCTTTCGAGGAATGCGGCCTCCATATCCGCAGGGGTAATCTTGTTCTTCTCGTTTGCCCTCCGTAGTTCCTCGTTGAAGAAGAGCATAAGGGTCAGCGGCGATATGACCGACAGGGCTTCCATAAGACCGTTCACGGTCTCTTCGGAGAAGTATGTGGGGAAGTCCAACAAGGGTAGAACTTCCCTCTTTGCGAAGTCTACCGAGAAACTCTCCAGCTTTAGAATAGTGTCTGCGTCTGTCTCGTCGCTACATCCGTTTATGAAAAGACAGCCTCCGAAATCAAGTTCGGAGATTCCCTTTAGAGGGAGACTTGTCGTGAGGCTGTTCTCGTTGCTCATTCAGAAGGCAAGCCCCCGCCGCCCACAATGGAGACGGCAGGGGCTATAGTGCTTTTAGGCTTTCTTGTTCGCCTTGTCGCTTCCAAGGAGCTTCGTCGCAAGAGCGCCGCCTATTGCGGACTTCACGTCGAAGCCGAGGGCCTTGGAGAGTCCGTCGAACAACTGGGTCGTGTGGTCGATGACGCCGGCGGCAATCTTCCCGGACTGGTCGCCGTACATCGTGATGTTGCCGACCTTTGTGTAGGCGGAGGCAACTCCCGTGGCGATGGCGGGGAGAACCTTGACGAACTCCTTCGCAACCTGCAACTGGAGGTCCATCTTCGCCGCCTCGCCGTACTTCGCCATTGCATCGGCTTTCTTTTCGAGACCTTCGGCCTCTGCGAGGGCCTTGGCCTTGATGGCATTGGCCTCGGCATCGCCCTTCGCCTTGATGACGAAAGCCTCGTTCTCGCCCTTCACCTTCTCGGCATCGGCTATCGCCTTGATGGCGGCAGCTTCCTTCTCGGCGGCTACCTGCTTTGCTTCTGCCTCCTTTGTCTGCTGGAAGAGGGCAGCATCAGCGGCCGCTTTTGTGGCATCCGCCTCTCTCTCCGCCTCCACCTGAATCGCCTCCGCCTTGCGGGTTCTCTCCGCAAGTTCCGCCTCGGCCTTCTTCTGGATTGTGTAGAGCTTGGCATCGGCATCCTGCTGTGCGGCGAACTTGTCCGCCTCGGCTTTCTTGCGGATTTCCGCATCGAGCCTCTTCTCAGTGATTGCAACCTCGCGCTGCGACTGCTCGGTTTGCTTCTCCAATGCGACAATGTTGGCGTCGCCTGCGGTAGCCTCGAGGATTTTCCTCTGCTCTTCCGCCTGAATACCCTTCGCCGCCTCCGCTATCGCTATCTGAATGTCGGCCTGCTTCTTGAGGTCTGCCTTCTTGATTTCCAGTTCGTTGTTGCGAATGGCAATCTCCGTCTCCGATGCAACCCGCGCATCGTTCGCCTCCTTCTTCGCATTGGCCCTCGCCTTCTCCACCTGTGCCTCTGCATTGGCGCGGGCGATTGCCGCATCCTTGCTGATGGTGGCGATGTTGTCAATGCCGAGGTTCTCTATGGCATGGTCGTCGTCCGTGAAGTTCTGGACATTGAACGACACGATTTCGAGACCCATCCGCTCAAGGTCGGGGGCGGCATTCTTCTTGACCGCCTCTGCGAACTGCTGCCGATTCAAGACCATCTCCTTCGTGGTCATCTCGCCAACGATTTCGCGCATGTTGCCCTCAAGGACTTCCTTGGCATTGTCGCTTATGTACTGCGGAGAGGCATTGAGGAAGTTCATCGCCGCAAGGGCAAGCATATCTGGGTCTCGGCTCACCTTGATGTTCACCACGGCATCCACATTGACGTTGATGAAGTCCTTGTTGGGGACCTTCTGCTTGGTCTTGACGTCAACCTGAATGAGCTCCAGCGTCACGAGGTCTAGCCGTTCGAGGAACGGAATGCGGAATCCCGCCTTGCCGATGAGAGTCCTCTTGCGGAGACCAGAGATGATGAAGGCCTTGTCCGGGGGTGCTTTGCAGTACCCAAGGGCGAAGAACCCGACAATGGCGAGAACCGCCAGACCCCAGAGCAGGAGGCTAATCCAGTTGAAGCCTCCGCCCACAGCATTCGCCGCATCCGCTGCGGCTATCATTAGCATGTGCATTTTTGTTTTTTCCCTTTGTGTTTTTTTTCTTTTGGGTGTTTCCCAAAAATTAACCTACAACCATCCAGTCCTCTGCAAAGATATCACAAGGCAGAGGATTCCACCCTGTTAGAATCGTTGGGCGGCCATCCACGGTCAGGTAGAGGCAGATTACTGGTCTACCGTCTATCTCGCCTCCGTTCGCCTCCGCTATGGCCCGCAGTTTCTCGTCCTTGCACCACTCGGCTTTGATTGTTGCCGCTGGCTTGAGCCAGAGGAACTTGTCCCCGTGGTGCCATCCCTTCCGTGTCACCTTCCTTCCAGCCTTGAGTTCCCTCAAGGCATCGGAGAAGTCCATAGCACTTTTTCCGAACATTTACTTGTCCTTTCTCTTGGTATTGCTTGTTCCAACGCGAAATCCTATAAGTGCATAATGCACATCATCGCAGCAATCATTCTTAATCTCGATGAGCCATGCATCTTTGCATTCCTTGACAATCATCGTAAGGCTCTGGAAATAGGCTTCCCAATTGCTCCATCCATTGTTGCCGCCGCTCACAAATGCGATGTAGTGGTCTCCATCAGAAACACTCACTACACCATCAAGAGACAAAAGCCGGTTCTTGTTGCCAAATGCTTTCTTGGTCTTCTTGACGGCTAATGCGATTGTTCTATATGCCTTCGTCTCCTTAGCAACCAATTCCTGCTTGGTGCCGTTAATAACATTAGTTACAATATAAGACGGAGAACTCCACGTTCTTTTTGCTTCTGCAACAATGCGCTTAAAGATGCTGTTGCACGATGTCCGGCGGGGAAGTTCCTTTAGGAAGCGATATAGTGAGATTAAAGCATCCGATTCGTAGGAGTCAAGGATTTTGACAATGCCTTTCACAGACTTGTCACCTTCCTTCGTCTTCTTCTGGAAGTATTTCTTGCTATAGGCGAAATCTTCCCTATGCTTCTTCTGTAGCTCCGAAAGATAATCGTAATAGCGAGTTTTATCCTGAATAAGCGTTCCAATCAACTCTATCGCCTCTTTGACATCTAAAGCCTCAAAAGACTTTTGTGTCATTCCGATGCGAATGGCCTCCGCAAGGGTCTTCCCGAGTTCAGTTATCTGCTTGTCTGTCAAGCAAGACTTTTTGTTCTTTTTTTTCATTTTTTTAGTCCTCCTGCTTCATAAGGTACTTGTTGCTTACAATCTTGAAACTCGCGTAAGGAAGTGCGTCGATTGTCTTCAAGACTACTCCTTCGCGCTCGTTGCCCTCGGCGGTCTTGCCCTCTGCGAACTTGAGCGCATCCTCCATCGTCTTGATTTCGTCGAAGAATGCGAAGTTGGACTTCACTATCTGGACATGCTCAAGACCAAGCATCTCGCACATCTTTACCGTATCAACGGGATTCACCCACTTCTGGTGTGTAATATCGTAGATGCGGAACACGAGGAACTTGTAGGTCTGCTCCTTGTTCTTGCATTTGTTGATGCCGGGTCCAACTATCTCGCCCTGCACGGCATACTCGATTCCAACACTCTCGGAAAGTCCCTTGAGTTTGTTGAGTACATCGTACTGCTTTGCCATCTGCCAGTAGACAGGGATTTTCCCATCTGCCTGTTCTGGCTTGAGACGGAGATTACGAGAGCACACTATTTCGGGGTTCTCTTCATCAATCATCTTGGAGTATGCTATCGTGCAAGAAGTTCCGTCATGCTTACATGTCACCTGCCATACCCTACCCTTCATCTTCTCAAACCAGTCTCCGAGGTTCTGGATTCTTTCCTCGTCAGTTTTAGGTACATAGTCAGAAGGGAACTTTCCAAGAGCATCAGCCGATATGGGATTGCCCATTGCTGGAGACAACTGCTCCTTCACCTCGTCGTAGTGTTCAACATGGAGAAGTGCAGTAACATCAGCCCCCACAAGGTCTACCAAAGGATTATCCATACCTTCATGCTCTGGGTCGAGTTCAAGATATTGCTTCCCATCGTAATCTACGATTCTACTCTTAACTTCCGGAAACTTGTCAAGAGGCATCAGCAGCCCCTGCGATATGACGCCGCGGAGTTTGATGGTCTTGATTTTCAACCCCTCGCAGAGGACATTTCCGCTCTTCGAGACAAAACGGCGGAGGCACCTGTCACGGAGGAAAGCGTAACGCTCGTCATCGGCAGGGAGATAACTGTCAATCTCCATGTAGCAGGCTAAGTCTCCTGCCTTGAATTCGTCACGAGCAGTGACGACCTTCCATCCCTTGCCGACCATCGTTGCGACCGACAGCCTATCCGTATCAGGTATCGGGTCGCAGGATGCGATCTGTACAATGCTTGCCAGTTTCCGTGCCATTACTTGTTCTCCTTGTCGTTTTCAGTTTTCTTGAAGCACCTCCTACATTTACCTATTGAAAGAGGCAACATAATAGGCCAAAACACTACTTCGCAGATGTGATACCATGTCCACGGCATACTATCTTCCATCTTTTTGATGTCGGCATCAATTTCCTTCTCGTCCATGACATCTCCTGCTATCGCCATCGCTATCAATTTGAAGACCTTTGGCAAGAGAGAGAATATCAGAACCTGAATGATGATTCCTATCACCCAGATGGTAGCAACAGATGATGCTATGATTGTCACTATGGTATTCATTTTCTTTCTTTTGTGGTGGTTAGTTTTTTGGAGGTGGCGGAACGGGTCCTCTGAGCCAGAATGCTACTGCCACAACTAGAACTGTCGCACATATGCCTATTGTCGTGTTCATTTTGTCTCCTTCTTGTTGTTGTTGAATTCCTTGAAAATCTTCTTCGCCATCTCTGCCACTTTGCACGACTCTGATTCCCTAATGCGGTCAATGGCTAGTATTCCGTAATCGCCAGAATCGTATATGACATCGTGACAGAAGTCGTCTATGTGGCATATTGGGCAGCATGTCATGTTTGGGCAGACATGATTCGTTATATGCCAGACCTCATCGCCAAACTTCAAGGCAAGCACATTGAGCAGCACAGCCAACTGCTCATTGTGGATTGCATCGCAGTCATTGCAGTGTTCGTCGCAAAGGCATTTGTTGTTGTTGCTCATTCTGCCTCCCAGAAGGTCAACTGGTCTTTACCGTTAGGGTCTTGCCACCTGTAAGTGCATTTCCCCGTCGTGCAGTCGCAAGGCTCTCCGTCGTGTGCATTGTCCCAGTGCTTGCACATATAGCACTCCTGCTTGCCGTGGTGAGTGTCGCCGAAGTCCCTACATAGTTGCTCGTCTTCCTTGAATGCATCGTGTATGTCAAAGTGGCGGCAGTGCTCTCCGTCGTCGCAGAAAGTCTCGCGGCTCTCTATCTTATCGTCATTGAAAGCATTCTCAATCACCTGCGACAGGTCTTTGACCGTCTTGGTGCTATCCTTCTTCATATATGCCCCAATGGTGTCGCAGAGAGGCTGTGAGAAGTTATAGCCGCACTCCGCCGCAAATGCACATACGAACTCCGTCGCATCTATTGGCTCAAATGGTACTTTGCCAAGTATGTCGCTTCCGTCGTCATTGAAGTCGAACTGGGGTACGATACCCCTTAGCATATTGAGTGTGGCTTCTAGTGAAGTCCAGGGGCCGTACACCTTCCGTGCCTGCTCTGGATTCTCCCTGCACCACTTGCGGAAAGAGGCTTTTGTGAATCTCTTCCTCTTCTTGTTCGGTTCTTTCTTCATATTGTCCCTCCGCAAAGACGGAATGCAAAGAACGATGCTCCTACTTGCAGGAGATGGAGAATCTGGTCTTGCACAAGATTGAGCCTGTACCGGTTTGCCTTTAGGTTGTCTATGTAGTAGTGGGCTACGGCATTGACCGCCAAGATAGAGAGCATAGCCTTTGCGCTCGTGCATAGCCATATGCAAGGTGCAAAAGTCACCAATGCCCAGACTACGGAATGGATTGCCATCGCCACCTTGTAGTCGTGCTTGTATTTGCGGAACTGCTCGTCCGCCGTCCCCCATATAGTCTCGCCCATTATCTTTCTCCACCAGTCCACTGACTTGAATTTGTCCAGCCCCGCACCCAACTGCAGATTGAAGTCCGCAATGAAGTGCAGGAGTAGGACAAGGAGAAATAGCTTTATATCGGTCATTGGCGATATTATACCATTGCGCTCATGCGCAAATCAAGAGGGGAGGCTACTTATTCCGCCTTGTGACATCGAAAGAATAGCACAAGGTGTCTCCAACCGCTTCGCAGCAGTCGTCCGCAAAGACCACAAGGCTAAGCGGAATCGTTAGGAGATTGTACCACGAGAATCCCCTCTCTCCGTCGGGTGCGAGAATCTGCGGAAAGGCTACGATGAGAGTCCAGTCCGCCATTTCCTTTGTAGCCTGGTAGGTGTCCTCTATCTTCCCATCCGTGCCGGGACAGCGGGTATATAGGTTCATGCACCCGGCTGTAAGCAGCATTGCTGCTAAAACAAGCATTCTTTTCATTGTGCTTTTTCCTTTTCTCCGTTGTTGAGATTGTCCAAGACTACGAATCCTTCCTCAATAAATGACAGGCCCTTCTTCAAATCCCCCATTAGGTGTTTCAACCAGTCTAATTCGTCGCCCATCTGTTTCAGTTTATTGAGGCGGGTGATTTTGACTTTATCCCGTTCCTTGTCCAATCCAAAGATACCAAGTTCGCGAAGCGTCTGGGACAGTCGCAGGTTTTCGTCTTGGATTCTCTTGTAGTTGTCCCACGAGTCCGCCATCTGCCCAACGTCCCTCTTGCATCTAGCATAGCCCTCGTCAAAGGACTTCTTCTTCTCGTCGGCAAGAAGGGTTCGCTCCATATTCTGCGCAACGGCGGCGCGGATAAACGATGCGGCAAATGCCCGTGGCAATGTCTCTCGCTTTTCGTCGTGCAGAGCAAGAGGCTTCCGCCTAACAACGAGTTTTCCATCCACCACGGCATACACTCCCCACTTCGGGGGAATGATGGACATATCTATTATCTTGTCAGGGGCTGCAAGAGAGTAGTAGTCAATGTCGTCGAATATGACATTGTGCTTCTCCGGCTCTGCCAGTTCCCGTCGGAGGTCGGACTTGCTTACCTTTATTTCAACCACTTCTATCTTGTAGGAATTCGACTTCCAGCAGTTCATAGCAACGAAGTCATAGCGGCGGTCGCTCCATCCTGTAGTACGCTGGACTTCCGATGCATACACCCACTCCCCCGCATTGCTATATCGTTCGCGGAGAAGGGCGAGAACATCCTTTGCAGTTATCGTTCTTTGTTCCATTACCGCTTCTTTTCCGTGGAGTTCATGTCTATCCTCTGGTTCTGTAGCATGACACCGAGAATTTTTCTACACTCTGTCTCTTTTTCCAGAAGCACATCAAGACTTAATTTTGCCACGCCCACATCATAAGCCGCCTTCTGGAGAATCATGCATTTCACCTCATTGTCGCTATCTTCGAGAAGCAGTTCATGCATGAATTCAAGATATGTTGTCTCTGGGTAGCCGTCATCATCCCCTTTGACCCATTCGAAGCCCATCATGTTTTTGCTTAGCCAACTGGGACGAAATCTCTTGCATCCTCTCTCGCACCAGAATTCCCAATCGGAGAAAGCCTTGGACTTGCACCATTCGCCCTTGGGAAGGGTCTTGTAGAAATCAAGAATCATATCCACACGGGGGCTGACAATCCTGCCCACTTCGTCAAGTATCTTCTTTCTCTCATCGAACACATCGGTCTGAAAGTCATTTCCGATATAGAGTTTATTTTCAAGGTCACGGTATTCCTTGATGAGATATTCCAGTTTCTCTCTGCGTTCTGACATGATGTCAGTTCTCCGTTTCTTTCCTGAAAATTTGCCTAGTGCGAAAGACATAGTTCCGTGTTCCATAGTCTTTGATAGACATTAGACACATTTCTTTCTCGCTTCGTCCAGAACGGCTGTCCCCGCACCTTGCGGCACGGAAACTCCCCCGTTGCCCTGTCCACGAGCATTGGGTTCGGTTGAACTCTACCCTACCTTTTACTTCTTAAGCAACTTGTCGTAGGCACGAAGGGCATCTGCAATTCTTATGTACCCCTTGCGTATGTCGTCAGTCAGTAGTCTATTCTGTCCTGCCGTTAGTCTCGGGTCGTTAGACTTCGCAGACTTTGCACACTGCTCCATCCACTTAGCCATATCCTCGAGTGTCAAATCCTCCGCCCTCGGGGTGAAGTCCTTTTCAGCGTTCTTCTTCATTTTTCCTTTCCTTTCCTTAGTTGTAGTTGTCCCTCAGTTCCGAAATCATTGCAGCAAGCGCAGACTCAAATCCTGCGGTCATCCCGCGAAGATGCTGAGCCTTGCCCCTCGTGATAGGACTCTTCATCAGGCGAACATCCTCAAGACGCTTCATTGCCTTCATCAGAACCTCGTTCGTCTCAATAATAGCGGGTATCTTTTCTTCCAGAATATCCCTCACCTCTGTTGCCGTAGCGTTGGTCATCTTCTCGCTCATTCCGTCACATCTCCTTTCGTGAAAGCATGCGGGTCGTTAGGGAGACCACCCTTGAAAACCATCGCCTCTCCGCCAAGCAGTTCGGAGCATTGAACCGCTATCCCAAATGGGGCGAAGTGACCAGCCACTTCAAGGAACACGGGAATGTTGCCGTGCATCTTGTATAGTTTCTGCACTCCCCGTGCGAAGTCTTTGAGACCAGTGTATTTAGGCATTGCCATATCCTCCGATTAACCTATGTGTGCTTCAAGATTTTTCCACTTTGCCCTTGCATATCCGTCAAGAGAGTGCTTTATCGTACAATTAGGGTAGCATGCTTGTATATCATATTCTAATGTATACTCTGGCAACCCCGCTGTATATATTCCTTTTAGTACATTCCAATGCGGAATTTCCAAAATGAATTCATCTTTAGCCGAGTCAAACTCGCCGTTGCTTTGAATATATATACCCTCTCGCACAATAGCCATGATGCGGAGCAATAGTTCTTCTTCCGTACAGTCAAACCAATTCTTTAGGGCATCAAAAGTATCCTTTGATACTTGTGCTATCTGATCTTCCCAAACATGTTTTTTACAAATGTCAATAGGAGAAGCGAAAACCTGTGGGGTCAAAGCAACCGCTCCAGCACCAAATGCAATCTGCCTTATAAATTCCCTTCTAGTATGCATTTTAGTTTTCTCCTTTCGTTGTTGAAAAAATGTAAGTCCCATTCTGTGGTAGATAGTTTTGTCTACCATATTCCCCATCGCTCTTTGGGACTAGACATCCCTGACAATACGATGTATTCTTACGGCAACACGATGAGCAATCGCCAAATTTCTTGAGTCCGTTATCATTCATTCCTTCGATATCCTTCGTTAGGTCAAAATTTCCAGTCACCTTGTCTTGGCACTCTACATGGTTATGATCTCGATATAGAGGGAACTTCTTGCTTATCTGGTGTGCAGTGTCGTCAGCAAGTGGTGCAAACCACATACCCACCGTTGTTGTCCCATCCTCATTTTCTGGCTTTAATTCTGTTAGGCACTTGTCATTGATAAAGCCATAGTCCTCGTTCTCTTTCAACCCCAACTTGTCGGCAATCGCCTTGGCTTTCAGAAGTTGATTGAGGTTACGAGCCTCGCAGATGGTCTTGGTGTAGATGCCGTTGACATATTCAGTCCAGATATTACTCGGAATGACTACATCACAATGTCCCAGTTTCACAGAGCGGTCTTTTGTACTGTGCAATTGATGACTCTTAAGGAGATTAAGCCAGTAGAGTTCCGCCGCATGCCCCACCATCGCCGCAAGTTTCCCTGCGGTTAGGTGTAGGTCTTTGCGCATTATGAAAATCCGTCTCATTCCTTTGCTCCCTTCCATCCGTTTATCCAAGACTTCCAAGCACCCCCGACGACTTTCTTATAGTATCTCATTTGGCGATACCATAATCCTTTGATATCGCTCCAGAAGTTGCTCAATATCCTTGGTATGTCCACGATCACCCCATATAGGAATTCCATAGGCACTCCAACGATGGTAATCACAACCAGCGGCACTAAAATGGTGACGCACCAGATGCGCGGGTGTCTTTCGTGAAGAACTTTGAACGGCCTAGACATTTCTCAATCCTCCACTGGGTCAAGGTGGCACTCTTCCCTCGCCTTGGCATTCTTTGCCTTCTGCTCTGCTATCCCCTTGTCTCGCCAGTAGGCTACACGAGGACACTCATCACCACCGTTGGCAATAAGGCAGCAAGTATCTGGGCGATATGTCTTGCCATCGCAAGTCTTATAGTGCG
>Ga0310695_10004040_pt1 | contig 27661 bp, 19 predicted proteins | sample RumenRJG_04DNA_FD_203882 | JGI IMG/M metagenome (GOLD analysis project Ga0310695, IMG submission 203882) | Bovine rumen microbial communities from Lethbridge, Alberta, Canada - RJG_04 (v2) (version 2) | ecosystem: Host-associated > Mammals > Digestive system > Stomach > Rumen | place: Canada... | reverse complement strand
CTGGATCCCGACATGACGAGAGACCTGCTGAAGTGCATCGGCTATACGCGTCTGAATGTGCTCGACTATAGGGAGGCCGGCTGGGTGATCGACAGCGTGGTGTTCATCCGGCTGATGGATCGTGCCGCTGAGGCTAACAACAAGACCATCCTCTTCACGATGGGCATGTACGGCTGCGGCAAGACGACGAGCATCAACAACAATCCCGACATCAAGAAGCTGGCCGACGAGGTGGGCGTGGTCTCCGAAGGGGCTTACAACAATGCGAAATACTTCAGTGAGATGGTGGACAAAAGCGAGGCGATGGGTTTCCAGCCCCACCTCCTTTATGTCTATAACGATGCCGAGACGGGCTATACCAACTGCATGGAGCGACTGATTCACTCGAACCGGGCCGTGACCTGTGAGGCTTATATCTCGGTCTTCCCGCAGTTCAAGGGCAGGGTGGAGTACATCGAGGAGCATCATCCAGAAATGCCTTTCTACTGTCTTGACAACAGCCACAACAACGGTGGCAAGCGCGTGACCAATGAAGAGGCGAAGTTGTGGGATTACACGATGACTGAGGACTTGCAGCAGAAGATCTATGCCATCAAACAGTCTTATATCGACTCTGGCAAGCTGACCTCCGAGCAGATAGAGGCTTTACATTAGGGACCTATTATTCACTTAACAAATACAAGATTTTTATGACTACAGGAAATGTGCGGCCGGCCTCGATGGAGCGTATCACGACGCCGGCTTTGGCTCAGAAATTCATTGACGAACAGATCAAGGAGCTGCGTGCTCAGATTGGTGACAACAAGGTGCTGCTGGCACTCTCTGGCGGTGTGGACTCATCGGTGGTGGCTGCCCTGCTGATCAAGGCGGTGGGACAGCAGCTGGTATCGGTCCACGTGAACCACGGACTGCTGCGTAAGGGCGAGCCCGAGCAGGTGGTCAAGGTGTTCCGCGACGAGCTGAAGGCTAACCTGGTGTATGTCGATGCTACCGACCGGTTCCTGGACAAGCTGGCTGGCGTGGCCGATCCCGAGCAGAAGCGCAAGATCATCGGCGCCGAGTTTATCCGTGTGTTCGAGGAGGAGGCCCGTAAGCTGGAGGGTATCAGCTTCCTGGCTCAGGGTACGATCTATCCCGACATCGTGGAGTCGGGTCCCGTGAAGTCGCACCACAACGTGGGCGGTCTGCCCGAGGATCTGCAGTTCGAGCTGGTGGAGCCGATCAAGCTGCTGTTCAAGGACGAGGTGCGTGTGGTAGGTAAGGAACTGGGTCTGCCCGACAACATGGTGTTCCGTCAGCCGTTCCCAGGCCCCGGTCTGGGTGTGCGTTGTACGGGTGCCATCACCCGCGACCGTCTGGAGGCGCTGCGCGAGAGCGACGCCATCCTGCGCGAGGAGTTCGCCAAGAACGGTCTGGAGGGTAAGGTGTGGCAGTACTTCACCATCGTGCCCGACTACAAGTCGACGGGTGTGAAGGACAACAAGCGCTCGTGGGACTGGCCCGTGATCATCCGTGCCGTGAACACACGCGACGCGATGACGGCCACGATCGAGGAGATACCCTATGCGCTGTTGCACCACATCACGCAGCGGATCATCACGGAGGTGCCGGGCGTGAACCGTGTGCTCTACGACCTGACGCCGAAACCCACCGGAACGATCGAGTGGGAGTGACCCGGAAAAGAGAAAGGCTGCATGATGAGTGCAGCCTTTTCTTATATCCCGTTGCCCGTGTAGAGCTGGTAGTATTTGCCCTGCCGGGCGATGAGTTGGTCGTGGGTGCCTTGTTCGATGATGCGCCCATGGTCGAGGACGATGATCTGGTCGGCATTGCGCACGGTGCTGAGGCGGTGGGCGATGACGAACGTGGTGCGCCCCTGCATGAGCGTGTCCATGCCCCGTTGTACCAATTGTTCCGTACGGGTGTCGATGCTCGAGGTGGCCTCGTCGAGGATGAGCACAGGGGGATTGGAGACGGCTGCACGGGCGATGGCCAGCAGCTGGCGCTCGCCCTGGGAGAGGTTGCCACCGTCGCCGCTGAGGATGGTCTGGTAACTGTTGGGAAGACGGCGGATGAAGTCGTCGGCTCCCACGAGACGAGCCGCCTGGACACATGCCTCGTCGCTGGCGTTGAGTTTGCCGTAGCGGATGTTGTCGAGGACGGTGCCCGTGAAGAGGTGGGTCTCCTGGAGCACGATGCTCATCGACTGGCGCAGGCTGCGCTTGGAGATGTCGGTGATGGGGATGCCGTCGTAGAGGATGCGCCCTTCCTGAATCTCGTAGAAGCGGTTGATGAGGTTGATGATGGTGGTCTTGCCGGCTCCCGTACCGCCCACGAAGGCGATCTTCTGTCCCGGGTTGGTGTTGATGTCGATGTCGTAGAGCACTTGTTTCTCCGGGGTGTAGCCGAAATCGACGTCCGTGAAATCGACATCGCCCTTGGGATCCGTCAGCTCCACCTGTCCCTCGTCGACCTCCGGTTCGGCATCGCCTAAGGCAAACACGCGTTCGGCTCCCACTGAGGCGTTGAGCACGCTGTTGATCTGCTGGCTCACCTGCGAGATGGGCCGCGTGAAACTCTTGTTGAGCTGCAGGAAGGCCACGATCGTTCCGAGTGAAATCGTAAATCGTAAATCGAAAATCTGTAAATCGTAAATCGCCAGTGTGGCGCCTACCACGGCGAGACCCACGAATCCGAAGTTGCTGATGCCGCCATTGACGGGCATCACGATGTTGGCGATGCGGTTGGCACTGCAGGCCGAGGCGCGCAACTGTTCGTTGATGTCCTCAAACTCCTGTATCGACTCGTCTTCGTGACAGAAGATCTTGACCACCTTCTGACCTGTCATCATCTCCTCGATGAAACCGTTGACACGGGCCAGCTTCTGCTGTTGGGTGCGGAAGAAATGGCGTGAGCGCTTGCCCAGCTGGGTGGTGGTGATCATCATCACGACTGCCATCAGCACACTCACCAACGTCAACGGTATGCTCAGCACGACCATCGACGTGAAGGTGGCCACGATGGTAATCACTGACGAGAACACCTGTGCCATCGCTGTCGAGATCATCTGGCGCAGGGAATCCACATCGTTGGTGTAGACGCTCATGATGTCGCCGTGGGAACGCTGGTCGAAATAGCTCACGGGCAGGTGTTGCATCTTTTCGAAGATGGTCTTCCTTAGGCGCAGCATCGTCCCCTGGCTCACATGAATCATCAGACGGTTGTAGGCATAGGAACAGATGGTGCCGAGGAACAGGATGAGTCCTAACTTGAATAAGGTCTGTGCCAACGACTGGTACTCGGGGTTGTCCACCTGGGTGAGGGGTACGATATAGTCGTCGATCAGCGTCTTTGTGAACAGCGAGGATATCAGCGAGGTGATCGACGAGACGAACACACAGACGAGTACGATGACGATCGCCCAGCCGTAGTGACGGAAGACGAAGGCAAACATACGGGCCAGCGTGGCGCGCTGCTGCTTGTCGACCTTTTGGAAGCCGGCCTGTGCCCTTGGGGCTTTGGGTCCTCCGAAGTTCGGTTGTCTCATGCGGCACCTCCTTTCGCTTCGCGTTCGTTCTGGTCGAAATCGCCATAATCGGCCTCTTGGATGGCGTTGATCTCCTGATAAAGCTCGTTCGTCTTCAACAGGTTCTCGTGGGTGTCGAAGCCTGTGACGACACCATTGTCCATCACCAGGATGCGGTCGCAGTCCTTCACGGTGAGGATGCGCTGGGCGATGATGATCTTGGTCATCTCTGGCAGTTGGGTGTGGATGGCCTCGCGGATCTTCGCATCCGTCGCCGTATCACAGGCTGATGTCGAGTCGTCGAGCACCAGTATCTTGGGTTGTTTCAGGAGGGCACGGGCGATGCAGAGACGTTGTTTCTGTCCGCCGCTGACGTTGGTGCCGCCCTGTTCGATGCGCGTCTGATAACCCTCTGGCATCTGGTCGATAAACTCATCGGCACAAGCCAGACGGCAGACTCGTCTGCAGTCCTCCTCTGTCGCCTCAGGATTACCCCAGCGCAGGTTGTCGAGAATCGTACCCGAGAAGAGGATGTTGTTCTGAAGCACCACACTCACCGCTGTGCGCAGGGCTGTCAGGTCGTAGTCCTTCACGTTTCGGCCGCCCACCAGGATCTCGCCCTGTGTCACGTCGTAGAGGCGCGAGATCAGATTGACGAGCGACGATTTACCAGAGCCTGTACCACCAATGACGCCGATGGTCTCGCCGCTCTTGATATCGAAGCTGACGTTGTAGAGCGCTGAGCGACGGCTCTTGCCCGGGGTGGGGCGCACATAGTCGAAACGCACGCCACGGAACTCCACGCTGCCGTCGGCGATCTCACAGACGGGGTGCTCCGGATTCACGATGTCGGGCTCTTCTTCTATGATCTCTGCCACACGCTTGGCAGAGGCTGCACTCTGGGTCAGCATGACAAACACCATCGAGAGCATCATCAGCGACATCAGGATCGACATCACGTAGGTAAACAACGAGGTCAGTTCGCCCGTGGTCAGCGTACCCTCCACGATATAGTGGGCGCCCAACCACGACAGGGCGATGATACAGCCATAGACCACCATGTTCATGATGGGGTGGTTCCAGGCCATCAGGCTCTCCGCCTTCACATATAGCTTGTAGAGATTCTCGGCTGCCTTGACGAACTTCTTGTTCTCATAGTCCTCACGCACAAAGGCCTTCACCAGTCTGATGCCCGTGATATTCTCCTGCACGCTCTGGTTCAGCTCGTCGTATTTCACAAATACCTGCTGGAACAACTTCGCTACGCGCGATATAATATGGTATAGCGAGAAACTCAGGATGATCAGTGCCACAAGGAATACCAGCGACAGCCGGGCGTCGATCATGAGGCACATGAGGATTGACAGCACCAGCTTGAATGGTGCCCTCACGCTGACACCCATCAGCTGCTGGAAGGCACTCTGCAGCGAATTCACGTCCGTCGTCATGCGTGTCACGAGGCCGGCGGTAGAGTATTTGTCGATGTCGGAGAAGGCCAGCCGTTGTATGTTACGATACATCGCAGAGCGCAGGTTGGCCGCAAATCCTGTCGAGGCGTAGGCTGAGCATCGTCCGCCCAACATGCCGAACACCAGGCTCATCAACGCCATTCCCAGCATGATGGCACCATAGAAATATACGTTCTGCAGATCTCCGGCGTTGATGCCCTTGTCGATCAGCGAGGCCGTCACGTAGGGGATCATCACGTCCATCAGCACCTCCAGAGCCGTCCATACGGGCGTCAGGATAGCGGCAGTCTGATAGCCTTTTATCTGGTGTACGAGCGTTTTGAGCATTGGTTACGAATCGGTTTCGTTGGCAAAAGTACGCATTTTATTGAATTTAATATTGATTTTACAGTTTTTTTTATGTCTGAACTGCGTAATCTGCGGTTTTATTCGTACCTTTGCGGGCAAATTAGATTAACGATGAGATTTATCAGTTGGAATGTGAATGGTCTGCGCGCCTGCGAGGGCAAGGGCTTCAGTGAGATCTTCAGGACGCTCGACGCCGACTTCTTCTGTCTTCAGGAGACGAAGATGCAGGCAGGTCAGCTGGACCTCGAGTTCGAGGGCTACCAGTCGTACTGGAACTATGCCGAGAAGAAGGGCTACTCGGGTACCGCTATCTATACGCGTCATGAGCCTCTCAGTGTCAGCTATGGCATTGGTGTCGATCTGCACGACCACGAGGGGCGCGTCATCACGCTGGAGATGGAGGACTTCTATCTGGTGTGCTGTTACACGCCTAATTCCCAAGACGGATTGAAGCGCCTGGAGTACCGCATGTCGTGGGAGGATGCCTTCCGCAAATATCTGAAGGCGCTCGACGCTCAGAAACCTGTCATCCTTTGTGGCGACCTGAACGTGGCCCACGAGGAGATCGACATCAAGAATCCCAAGGCCAATCGCCGCAACGCAGGTTTTACCGACGAGGAGCGTGAGCAGTTCAGCGATCTGCTGGCTTGTGGCTTTACTGACACGTTCCGCTTCAAATATCCAGAGCAGGTGACCTACTCCTGGTGGTCGTACCGTTTCCAGGCACGTGAGAAGAACGCGGGCTGGCGCATCGACTACTTCGTGATCTCTGACCGTCTGAGGGAGCGTCTCGACGATGCCAAGATTCATACCGACATCATGGGTTCGGACCACTGTCCGGTGGAGTTGACGATTATTTGATAGAAGATTGTGCAAGAGATACTGAAGAGATATGAGCCGATCACGCTGGAGGAGATGAAGGACATCCGGCTGATGAACCGCATCGACACGAAGTTCGTGACGACGGTGCCCGTGCTCAAGCAACTGCTGGAGATCGCCCGCAACGACTACTACGTGCAGGAGACGGGTGGACTGCGTATCTCTCCCTATTATACCCTCTACTTCGACACGCCCGACTGTGCGATGTATAACCGTCACGAGACGGGCTGTCTGGTGCGTCAGAAGGTGAGGATCCGCTCGTATGTCGATGCGGGGCTGAACTTTCTGGAGGTGAAGACGAAGAACAACCACAAGCGTACGAAGAAGAAGCGTATGACGATGGCGGACTTCAATGCCGTGAATCCGGAGCGGGGGATCCGTTTCGAGCGTCAGGACGAGCAGTATGCCGCCTACGACGACTTCCTGCGCGAGTACCTGCGCTACGATCCGACGACGCTTGTGGAGCAGGTGGAGAACCGCTTCGACCGTATCACCCTGGTGAACAAGGGCAAGACGGAGCGACTGACCATCGACACCCATCTGCGATTCCACAACATCGCGACGGGCAAGGACCAGGATATGGGTGACATCGTGATCATCGAACTGAAACGCGACGGCCTGCAGCCTTCGCCCATCCTCGGCAAGCTGCTCGACCTGCGCATCTTCCCTCACGGGTTCTCGAAATACGTCATCGGCTCGGCACTGACCAACGACGAGCTGCGCCGCAACCGTATCAAACCCCGTCTGCACAGTATACTGAAAAAACTTAATCAATAATAGATATGGTATTTTTTGAATTGTCTTCCGACTTCCTGATGATGTTCATCCGCCTGCTCATCAATGTGCTGGCCACATGGTTCATCATCGATCGTCTGTATTATCAAAAGAGCCGCCGACGTGACTTCTACTTCACGTTCATGCTCATCTCCGTGGCCATCTTCTTCATCGTCTTCTTCATGATCTTCGTGCTGGAGGATATGAAGGGCAAGACCTCGATGGGTGTGGGTATCGGACTCTTCGGCATCTTCTCCATCATGCGTTATCGTACGGACACCATGCCTGTGCGCGAGATGACCTATCTCTTCGTGATCATCGCCCTCTCGCTGGTGAATGCCGTCTCTGTGAATCTGCCCTATTTCGAGGTGATCATCACCAACCTCATCATCATCGCCGCTGTTGCGATCTGTGAGATGCGTCTGAAGACCAACCCCACGCGGATGATCCAGTACGACCGTATCGAACTGATCACGCCAGAGCGTCGTGAAGAGCTCATCGCCGACCTCGAGAAGCGTCTGGGTGTGAAGGTGGTGAAGGTGGACATCGGCTCCATCGACTTCCTGCGTGATATGGCCATGATCCGTGTGACTTACGAGGGAGAGATCTCTACTGCCGGCAACAACCTGAAACTCTCCAAGGACCAACTAAAAGAGTTCTAAAGATGAATATAAGGAAGATTTCTGCTCTCTGCATTCTGGCAGTGGCTCCCTTGTGCGCTTCGGCGCAGAGTGACGACTTCGGACTCGACTTCACCCTCGAGGCCCAGAAGAAACTCTCCAAGCAGTGGAGCCTCAGTCTCGAAGCTGAGTATCGTACGCGCAACAATACGAAGACCAGTGACCGTTGGGCCTTTGGTCTCAGTGCCGACTACAAAGCTACCAAGTGGCTCAAGGCCTCGGCGGGCTATACGCTGCTCTACGACAATAACGAGAAGATCAGCTATTTCGATGCTACGGATGATGCTGTGCTCGATGGCGATGCCGACGAGGGCGATCCCAAGAAGTGCGCCCAGTACTGGCAGGCGCGCCATCGTTTCAACGTGTCGCTCACTGCGGACAAGAAACTCTTTGGCGACTTCCGCTTCTCACTCCGTGAGCGCTGGCAATACACCTATCGTCCTGGCTACACTGTCAGCGAGCGCTGGAGCTATCTCGACAATGCCTACGACGGCAATGAGAAACACTATAGCGGCAAGGGAAAGAACGTGCTTCGCAGTCGTCTGCAGGTGGAGTACGATAAGAAGGGCCTCAATCTGACGCCTTACGCCAACGTGGAACTCTTCAACGCCTGGAGCATCCAGAAGATACGCTATACGGCAGGCCTCGACTGGAAACTGTCACGTCAGCACAGTATCGGCGCTTTCTATCGTTACCAGAACGTGCGTGACGATGACGACGACAACGAGCCTAATACCCATCTGATAGGTCTGGGATATAAGTTTAAGTTCTAATAAGAAACCCCGCTGGTTGGCGGGGTTTTCTTATTCTTTATTGCATATCGTAGACAACTTGCATGAGCTGCTTGCCGAGATCGTCGGCCTGGGCCATCGTCTGCGCCTCACTATAGACGCGGATGATGGGTTCGGTGTTGGACTTACGGAGGTGTACCCAACGATCGGGGAAGTCGATCTTCACACCATCGATATCGTTGACGACAGCGCTGTTGTCCCTGGCAAACATCTCCTTCACCTTGACGAGAATAGCGTCGACATCGGTATCAGGCGTGAGGTCGATACGATTCTTAGCGATCTGGTAGTTGGGGAAGGTCTGGCGCAGTTCACTGGCCGTGCAGCCCTTCTGTGCGAGTGAGGAGAGGAAGAGGGCAATACCCACGAGGGCATCGCGACCATAGTGGCTCTCAGGATAGATGACACCACCGTTGCCCTCGCCACCAATCACGGCTCCTATCTCCTTCATCTTCGTGGTGACATTGACCTCGCCGACGGCTGCAGCGGTGTATTGGCCGCCGTAGCGCTCTGTGACATCGCGTAGGGCACGGGTAGAGGAGAGGTTGGAAACGGTGTTGAGGCTTACAGGACCAGCCTGGCCAGACATGCTGGATAATACATAATCAGCCACGGAGACGAGCGTGTACTCCTCGCCGAACATGGTGCCGTCCTCGCAGATGAAGGCCAGGCGATCGACGTCAGGATCCACCACGATGCCCAGGTCGAAGCCGCCCTTCTTCATCTGATCCATGATGCCCTGAAGATTCTTCTCCAGAGGCTCGGGGTTATGGGCAAAGTCGCCTGTGCAGTCGCCATTGAGAATCTCGTAATCGACACCCAGGGCCTTGAACAGGTCAGGGAGGATGATGCCGCCTACGGAGTTGATGGTATCGACACAGACGCGGAACTTGCGCTTCTTGATGGCCTCGAGGTCGGTGAGCTTCAGACTCAGCACGGCGTCGATGTGGCGCTGGTTGTAAGAATTGTCGATGATGACCTTGCCGAGATGATCGACGTCGGCATAGTTGAAATCCTCACGCTCGGCAATGGCAAGCACTTCGGCACCATCGGCAGCCGTAAGAAACTCTCCCTCGCGGTTGAGCAGCTTCAGGGCATTCCACTGACGGGGGTTATGCGAGGCGGTGATGATGATACCGCCATCGGCACCTGACATACGAACGGCCAACTCTGTGGTCGGCGTAGAGGCATAGCCGATGTCGATCACGTCGTAGCCCATACCTGTGAGGGTGCCGCAGACCACGTCGCGCACCATGGGGCCGGAGATACGGCCATCGCGACCTACGACAATCTTCTTACCTCCGATGAATGTGGCGTATGCTGTGGTGAACTTGACAATATCCAGTGGGTTCAGGGTGTCGCCCGTAGGGCCTCCGATAGTACCGCGGATACCAGAAATAGATTTAATGAGTGTCATATTGTTTGTGTTATAAAAACCGTTATTGCTCTTTCTGAAGGGTGAGCTCGTAATAATAGGGCGTCACCGAACTGGAAGCTGACGCATGTCCCTGGGTGTGGGGCACGATGAGGCGCACCTTGGCACAATCCTCATCATCCGCCTGTGGACGTCCGATCTTCACATAGGAGAGGGGAACGAGCCAGCCTGCAGGGACGGAGGCGGAATAAATACTGTACATGATGCCGCTGAGGAAAGCTGCCGTATAGGTGCTACCTACGCGCGTGACGTACATAATATCAGGATAGGCGGCATAGGCGGCAGTGATGTTCCACGCCGTGACGGAATCGGCCATGATATTGAACTCCTTGAAACGACACACGAGGTTGGTCTTCTGACCATCCTGGAGCTTCTGGTCACAGCCAGGTCGCACAATCTGCATATACACACCAGTCTTGTCGAACTTCACGAATTCGTTACGTGAGAGATCGGTGGTCTCGCCCTGCTTCTTGAACTGATCCTCGGAAATGACGTAGATGGAGGAGTCGGAGATGAACTTGGAAATAGCGTTGCGCTCTTTCTCCTTCTTGTCACCATAGGTCTCATAGTCATTACAGCTGGCCAGAAAGGCGGTGAGACCGGCGACGGCTATCATGATAAACAGAAATCTCTTCATTGTCTCTTTGAATTAATGGTGCAAAAGTACGAATAATTTTGGAAACAACGTCATTATTAGGCTACTTTAACTTGTTTTCGTAGGCCAAGATGGCTTTTCTGACTGTTTCCACGGCTTCGTCCATCGTACCGTTGATGCGTCCTCCTGAGGCATTGAGGTGTCCACCGCCGTTGAAGAACGCCTCGGCCATCTGGTTGCAGGGGAAGTCATCGACGGAACGGAGACTGACCCATACCAGCTTGGGCTTCTCTGTATCTTCACGCAGGGAGACGGAGAGCTTCAGACCCTTGATCTGCTGGGGGATATTCACCAGACCCTCGGCATCACCCTTGATAAAGTGGAAACGCTGCTGCTCTTCCTTGGTAAGGGTATAGTAGGCAGCGTGGTATTCGGGCATATAGACGAGCTTCTCGTACATCACGTAACCCATCAGACGGATACGGTCTTCGGAGTAGTTGTGATATACGTTGCGATAGATACGGTCCTTGTCGATGTGTTTGGTGAGCAGTTCGCTGATGATGAAGTAGATCTCTGGGTTGGAAGAGCCAAAGGTAAAGCCGCCCGTGTCTGTCATCATACCACAGTAAACGGGTGCGGCAAACTGCTTGGTCATCTGCTGGAACCCGCCGAGTTGCCAGACGATGCGGAAGACGAGTTCGCTGGTGCTCGATGCCTCAGGGTGAGAGATCGTGAGTACGGTGGCCACATCGGGGTTGGGATGATGGTCGATGAGCACACGGTTGGCAGGCGACGTGACAAGTGCCTGCTCCATGTCCTCGACACGGCTGGGCGTGTTGTAGTCGAGACAGAACACGAGATCGGCAATCTTGAACAGCATATCGCATTTCGCACGATGTTTGTCGTAACGCACAATCTTCTCCGTATTCGGCAGCCACAACAGGAAGTCGGGATACTGGTCAGGAACGATCACGACAGGATCCTTGCCTAATGAACGTAAATATTCTGCCCATCCGAGAGAAGAGCCGATGGCATCGCCGTCGGGACTCTTGTGACAGGTGATGAGAATGGTCTCTGCATCAGAAATCAGGTGGCTCAGCTGGGCCACCTGATCCTCGCTCAGAATATGGATGTCCATTTAAAAGAGCTTATTGGGATAGACACCTTCATCAACGAGCTGCTGGATGCGGGCGACGGTGGTCTCACGATCAGCGGCATAGGTCACACCAAACCACTTGCTGGTGGTGTCGAGCACCTCGACGGTGGCTGTGCCCTCGGTGATGAGCTTGTTGACCATCAACGGGATGAAGAACTCGGCCTTGAGGTTCTCCAGGTTCTTCGGATCGCTGAGGAACTCCTTGAACTCGGCCTCAGAATACTCGAAGTAGTCGGGGGTGAAGCCCCACATGTTCATGGAGACAGGGGTATTGTCGTCGACAACCACCCACTGGCCCTGCTCGTCCTTATAACGGATGGGCTCTGAGGCTGCACCAGCATTAGAGCCGTCGGCAGCACAACGTACGATCTCCGTGCGCTCTACAACGGTTGTCAGATGTCCTTTGTCGTTCTTTGAGCAGATGCCACGGGCTACGGTTCCGTTCTCACTCAGGGTGTTACCTACGCGGAAACCTACCATCGCATACTGGTTCTTGGCTCCCTCAGGAAGGTTGGCGAGATACTTGCCGATGACCATGAAGGCATCGCGGTTGTAGAAGTCGTCACAGTTGATGACACAGAACGGCTCCTTGATGACGTCCTTACCCATCAGCACGGCATGGTTCGTTCCCCATGGCTTCTGACGGCCTTCGGGCACGCTGAAGCCTTCAGGCAGTGCGTCGAGTGCCTGGAAGCAGAGCTCGCATTTCACCTTACCTTCGTATTTGGCGAGGATCTGGGTGCGGAACTGCTCCTCGAAGTCCTTGCGGATCACCCATACGATCTTGCCGAATCCAGCTTGGATGGCGTCATAAATGGAATAGTCCATGATGGTCTCTCCGTTGGGGCCCAGACCGTCGAGCTGTTTCAGACCGCCGTAGCGGCTGCCCATACCTGCTGCAAGCAGAAAAAGCGTTGGTTTCATAAGCTAATTATACTATAGTTTGAATATTTTGTCTGCAAAGATACTAAAAAGAATTGGATTACGACACAGATTAACGCGCCTTAACATTAGAACGGGTAGCCGATGGCGAAGTTGAGGGTGTGGAGATCCTTGAAGCGCTTGACGTTGAAGAAATAGCCTGAGACACCATTGTCGCAGGGGATATGGAGTGCCCATCCCCAGTCGAGACGGATCACGAGGAAGCCCATATCGTAGCGCAGACCCACACCTGTGCCGAGGGCGATATCGTTGAAGAAACGAGAGGCCCTGAAGGTCATGCCGTCTGTCCATAGTCGCATGATTGCATAAGCTTCTTCACCAGTATATTTATTTCCATCTTCGTCAACAAATTCTTCGTTGATCCATTCTTCTTTTGGTCCGATATCAAACGGACGGAGACGCCACACATTACCTGCGTCGAGGAAGATGGCACCCTTGAGATTGCCGAATAGAGGCGTGCGATACTCGAGATTAGCTACCAACTTCATGTCGCCATTGCGCATCAGGTAGAAGAGCTGCTTGTCCTCGATACCTAAGTCGGAGAAGGAGCCAGGACCGATATCGCGCACCAGGAAGGCACGGATGGTGTTGGCACCACCCACATAGAACTGTTCGGTAAGAGGGGCCTCGTAGCTGTTGCCATAGCTCCAGATGATGCCCGCATTGACGTGACCTACCAGACTCGACTCCATACCTACGCTCCACGTCTTGGTGAAGTCGGTTTCCAGACGCAGGTACTGGGAGTAAGGCGTCTTGTACAATTCCTTGTACTTCTCGTCGAACGGCTTGCCTCGCAGACGGTCGTAGAGCGAGAGAACGTTTCCAGACTCTTCGACGGTGGTCTCCCAGCGAATGGGATTGCGCAGGGTGGCTGGACTGGTGTAGGTATAGGTGTAGCGCATCTTGGGGATGAAGTAATCACCCATGGTACGTTCGAGATAGGCGTGCTTATTGACCAGCGAGTCGTACTTCGCTGTGGTGGTGTTCTTATACTGGTATTTCACCGTGAGGGGCGAGAACTCATGCTGGCTGGTGGCAGACGACTGCCAACGGTAGGTCCACTCGCCTGAGACGACGTGCATCTTATAGTATTCAGGACGACGTATGATGTCGGTAGAAACCTTGGCGAACGTAGAGGGTGTGGAGTAGAAACGACGGCGACGGATACGGCGGCCGTTCTTGTCACGGCGCACACGGTCGCTGTCGTAGAAAGGTGCGATGATGCGTGGGAACTCAACGCTGACGTCGGCACCATACTGGAAGGTGGCACTGTTCTCTCCGCCACCCCGCTGCCACTCGTAGGATCCGTGGGCGTTGATGTCGAGCTTCTCGCCGCCATGGAAAAGGTTGCGGCGCGTGAAACCGATCTTGGCCTCAGGACCAAAGCGACCGTTGGTGCGTCCGATGGCATTGCACTCGAAATAGAAGTCGTAGGGCTTGTCGAGTACGCAGTTCAGACGCAGGTCGAGGGTGTCGCTGTCAGGGCGGGGCGTAAACTGGAAATCGGTTGTTGAGAATACACCTGTAGAGTTGATCTTATTGGCCGACTCCATGTAATTATCGTAACTGAAGAGCTGACGCGGACGCAGTTTCAAGTCCTTGAGGATGATGCGCGGACGGATGGGCGGATTCTTGCCGTTGAAGTAGATTGTCAGGTGACGACGATGTATGCTGTCAGTGAGTTGCTCGCGAGCCGACTTGCGGAACTGTACATCAATATCGCCGATGTACCACTTGCGAAGCGCCTCGTCAGGCAGACCGTCAGCCAGTTGGAATCGTAACTGGGCCTTGTTGTCCACCTGGAAGGTGTCGGCCAGATAGGAGGCGTAGCTGCTGTTATAATAGTAGTAGCCGTTGTTGCGGAAGAGGGTACTGACACGACTTCGCTCACCGTCAAGCTGATTGACACTGAAGGCGTCGTCTCTGCGGATGAGCGACTCTTCCTGTGTGGAGTCGATCAATTCCTGCAAGGGCGCAGGGAAGTTGGTATAGGCTACGCTGTCGAGCGTAAAGAGGGAATCCAGACGGACGGTATAGGCTATCTTACTCTTCTTCGGATTCTTCTGGGGGATGATCTCGTAGGACACGTCGCCTCGGAAGTAACCGTTGTTCTGGAGTACGGACCGGGCAACAGAGGCTCTGAGTGCAGGATTGACCTTACTCATGAGTACAGGAGCCTTGCCGAACGACTTCGTCATCCATTTGGCAAAGGCCGATTCCTTGCCAGAGTACTTGTTATAGACCCAGAGGTGCCACGACCAGGGAACTGTGTAATAACTGCTGCCGAAGAGCGAACCGTTGGGCTCAGTAGCGAGGGCTGCCTCTACCTCTTCCTTGGTGGTGGTAAGGTGGTCGTCGTAGGCTTCGTTGTCGTAATTCTTTTCATCGGAATAGACAATCTTCTTGAGCCCCGTGAACAACAGTTCGTCGTCAGGGATACCCTTCGTCAATGAGCAGGACGTCAGAAGCGCTGTTGCCAATAGGTAGATGATACTATTTCGTTTCATGAGTCGTCGTTATAGAGTCTGTTTGTAAACTGTCGCGCTGCAAGGTGGGTTGGCGCATGCCAGGCATGGGCTGCATGGGACGCCTTGTGGGCTCTTGCTCTTTCCTCCAGAAACGGAAGATGTCCCAGAAATTGTCGAGTCTCCTGCGCCATACGAAACCAGCACCGTACATACTCGAATAACCCTCGAGCCAGTCATAGACGTTCTGTTGGAAGAAGATCTTCACGTTCTGTGTCGCATTCTGGTTCAGGCGATACTCCATCGTCACGTTGTCGAAGAAAGAGTTGCTTTGTCCTCCTTCATAGGCATTACTGCCTGAAGACACCTTACCACCAATTTCCACCCTCAGTCGGTTGTTGAGGAATCGCTTGGCAAACTTGAACGAGTAGTCGGTATGCATGGCACCAGAGGCATCGGTGGTGTTGTCGATACCCACGCTGAGGTCAAGCGACTTCAGGGCTGAGCCGGCGATGTTGTTGATCTCGCTCTGCAGGAATGAGCTGAGGGCTGAGTTCATGGAGAATCCGCCAGTATTGCCGTCGGCGAGATACATGCCTGTGGTGAGCATGGTGACAGCGACCTTACCTCGCTCCTCGGCTGACATGGTGGCCAACTGGCTACTGACGTCGTTATCTTCAGGAGCCTCGATAATGAACTCCAGGCCCATGTCGTTAAGGGTCTTGGTGATCACGACGCCACAGTTGAAGGCTACGCTACGCCCCGTACCGCCCTCATCGGTGACGCTTGCCTTAATTCGTTCTGTTGCCGTGATGTTCAGCTTCGGATTCATCGGGTCGCCCGTAAACTCTACATAGCTGCCTTCCTTGATGCTAAAGGTCTTCAACGGGATGATGGGCAACGAGTATTTCATCTCTCCATTAGAGAGGGTGTATCGACCTGTCAGGTTGATGCCTTCCGAGTTGTATCGCATACGTAGGTCACCACCACCCATCAGATCGACATAGTTGGTCTGCTCGGCATTGAGGTCACAGACGATATGGGCACCCTGTGACAGACTAATGGTCAGGTCAACGTTCAGACCGCTGGGAGTAGGACGTGTGATGACGGTCTGGGTGGAGTCGGTGAAGTCGGTAAACTTCACGAGTTCGTTCAGGCGATTATCAGCAGAGAGAGGCGAATCTAGCAGCATGTAAGTCATGTCGGTGGTGCCGAGCACATCCAGACGGCCGCGCATGTTCATCTGTTCCAATGGTCCCTGCAGACGGGCGAAGAAATTGACGAATGCCTTGCCGTAGGCGATACTCTTGGCCTCTTGTTTGCTGTTGATCAGCATGAGGTTACGGGCTCGCATCCGCATATCAATCGTGATACGGTCTGTGTTACTGAAGTCGATGTCGCCCATCAGGTTCAGTGGCTCGTCGTTGTAGGCATAGAGACCAAAGTTCTCCAACAGCAGATGACTGCCCACGATACGTACGGGGTCGTTGTCGAAGCGCATCCGGATACCATAGGGCACACTGACGAGATAGGCGGAATCAACATAGATCTCACCATTGATATCGGGGTTCTTCGTCGTGCCGTGAATGGTAAGGGTACCTTCGCCGTAGCCCTCCAGACCGATGATCTGGTCAGGTACCATACCGTTGGCAATGGAGAGCGGCATCCGTGTCATCTCAAACGTGGCATCGATGCTGCCATCTCCTTTCTTCCTGTTACGGTAGGTGCCGCTGAGCATACCGATCTCCTCTTCGTCGAGCATCAGACGGGCTTCGATGGCATGGGCACCAGCCGATTGTTGTTCATCGTCACCTTCTATCTGCAGATAGACGAGCTCTGTGCTCAGGTTTCCGATATGTGAGCCTTCGTAGGTCATGTTATGCACGGCCATATCAGAGGCCACTGATATCCGTTCGTTCTGATCTTGCATGATATGGTAGTCGCCGTTGAGCTTACCCGTAATCTTGGGCAGATAGGGGAGCACAGAGGTCACTTCGCCCAGATCTATCTGGTGGAGACTGACGGTCAGATCCTGTAGCATCGTGGAGTCCTGATGCTCTGTATAAAGTTTGAGACCCGTATTGTCGTCAGAGATCAGATCGACCTTAGCCTGAATCTTATTGTTCTTGGCCAGGAAGATGAAGTTGTCCTTATTCAGGTTAAACTCCTTGTAGCCGATTGTTGGACGGTCGGGCATCAACTTGAAACGGATGCCGTCTTTCTCCATTTCTGCCGTCGCACCGATGCGCAGGCCGAGCTTTTCTTTGTCGTCGTAATAGCGCAGCCCTGCCAGAGCACCGTGCTCGTGGAAATGACCGTCGATGAGGGCGTTGAACACGAACTGTGGATTCTTCTTGTTGTTGCGAACCTGTGCCTGGTAGCTCAGACGCTCTCCTTTCTGAGTCAGGTTCAGACGGATGGTGTCGATACGGGTACTGTCGTAGTTGAGTGAATAAAGATGACTCTGTCCGTTGATACCTGTCACAGGTGAAGTGGTCACGTCGAGCAGCAACTCTTTGAAGTCGATGTTACGGATCTTCAGCAGGTTGGCGATGGGGTTATCGCGCTTGCTCTCTACGTGTAGTTTCATTGATGGCAACAACCGTTTGACAGCTGGCTGGTCGATGATGTTCTGCTCGTATTGGGCATACACGGAGTCTGAGAGGGTTGTCAGTTGGTTGAGCACTTGCTCGTAATAGCCACTGGCGTCCACCTTCACGATGAAGTCGCCACTCTGGGCTCGTATGTAGGTGGTGTCAGGGTTGGTCTTGAGTAATAGTCCGATCTTCTCTGGATAATAATCTTTCTTACCATCGTTGATATAGAGTCCTGATAGCAAACCGCTGATGTGGTGGGTCTGCTTCATGTCAGAATATACCTTGATGTCGCCATTCATGCCGATGGTCAGCGGTTTCTCAACAAGACGCATTCGGTAGAGATCAACCTTGACGAGTTCAGGACAGATATTGGCATTGATTTCCTTGGTGCTGAGTTGGGCGTCAATATCGATACTGCCATTGAAGAGATCGTTGTTTCCACCAACGGTGAATTGTCCGCGTCCGTTCTTTAACAGAGCCTGGGCCGTGATGTCGTTCAGGTCCCAGTGGCCGTATTGTAACTGTTGGATGGTGGCATCCGCCGTCAGATGACTGCGGTCGTCGAGGACGTTGGTGCCATAGCCTTTGGCCTTGATACTGGCCGTGACGTTGTAGATGGAGTCCTTCGGCATGAAATGGTGCAGGTTCAGCCGATTCACCTTGATGTCGGCATCGTAGCTGATGTTCGACGTCGCCAGTTCCCCTTTGGCATTGAGGGGAATGGTAGCATCGCCTTTCACCATAACACTGCCGCCGCCTTCGTGCAGGCTCATGTTTGTGGCATAATGGGGACCGTTGGCTTTCAACGTACCATCGAGCGTCATCCCGTTGGGAATACGATAGTCGTTTGTCAGCTTCGGATCCACAAGGGCTGTCACGAAGTTCAGGTCTTGTGTTTTGCCGCTGAATCTGACATCGGCTTTCAAATGGCGCATATCTGTAATGTTTTCAGCCGTTCCGTCAGCATTCAGATGCAGGGCCGTGGAGAGGTTGATATCCAAACCCGTAAACTCCAACTGTTTCATATTGCCGTTCACAGAGCCCTTGATGGCCAGCGGATGGTTCGGATAGCGCTCAATAAACTTCTGGGGCAGGTCACCCGTGAAGCGCATCAGGTCCTGTTTGCCGAGTTGTGCGTTCAGTCGGAGTTTCATTCTGCCAGGGTTCTGATCGTCGGCAATGTTGAAGTCCACATCGGCCTCGGCCATGATGTCGGAATCGGGCGTGCGTAATTTCAGCGCTGGGATCTGTATGTTATTGAAGGCAGAGTCGAGTCTCACACCACCTGTCAGTTCTGTAATCTCCAGTCCACTTTTCTCCTTTAGGGCGGCCTGACGTACATAGAACGAGGTTCCCTGTGGGGCGTAGCTGATGGAGTCGATGCCCAGACGGATGCCACTCACGTCAATGTGGTTGTAGTCGAGACCTTTTACCTCAGGCTCCCGCTTGTTGTTGTAAGACAACTTGCCATCATGCCAATCCAGACTCTCCACCTGATAGATACTGGTGCCGAGATCGACAATTGCTCCTCGCGCCACGGCGTGACCCAAGTATGCCTGTACGTTGAGCGTATCACCAGGCAGATGGAGCATCAGGTCTGTGCGGGTGATGCTGAGGCTATCGGCATTGATGATCCACTTGATTTCCGAGGTGGTGGTATCTACTGCAGCCGTGTCTGTCAGGTTGATATCGAGTCGTGCGTCAGAAAGTCGGGCTCCGTTTACCTCTACCGTCTCCTTGTCGAGGTCGATACCTTTCGAGGCAAGCCACAACTCGCCGAGTTCTCCTTTGATGCGCAGGTCACTGATAAAACCGTTGGTGTTGATCTTGGCCTGATGCAGCGATAGTTCGTCGATAACCACCCGCTTCTTCAGCAAGGGTAGCAGACGGACATCTGCCACCAGCTTGCGCACGTCGGCAATCGTGTCCTTGATCTGTGGAAGACTGTCATTCTGCTTAATGGCGCGGAATCCCTCGATGCCTAAGTTCAGGGGGAACTCCAGGTTGACATGCTCCACCGTAATCTCCATACCCGTCTTCTCTGAGGCAATGGCAGCAACCTTCTTCACCGCCCAGTTCTGAACGGGCGGCAGGTAAATCAGCACGGTGAGTATGACGAAAAGCAGAATGGGCGTCAACACCGCAATCCCCATCCACTTGAGGGTCTTCTTCATCGATTTTACGAATGACAGTGCAAAAGTACACAATTCTGTCTGAATGGCAAAAGAAATATCCGCAATTTTTTTCTCGCTAAATAATTGGTGGTTTGAGAATAAGTTCGTACTTTTGCAGTTGAGATGCAGAACGTTGGATCGATAACAGTCAGTAGTGCGCAGCATTTCCTGGTGGATGGGCTGTGCATCTGCAGTATGTTTCTGTTGGCAGAAATCTATGGAAACAATTTCGGGGCTTATGGCGACAAGGTGAGTATGGGGGGCATCCTGATATATAATGTGGTGGCGTTTATGACACAGCCGCTGACGGGACTGCAGGCTGATCGTATGGTGCATCGTCACTGGCTGTTGCTGTGGTCTGCACTGTTGCTGACGTTGGCGGTGGCTGTGGCTTCATGCATACCGATGTTGATGGCTGATTCTCAAAATCTGATGTGGGACGGCCTCGGAGAGTGCATGATAATATCCGTTGCCATTTTGCTGGGCGCAGGCAACTCGTTCTTCCACGTGTGGGGAGGCAAACAGGCGGTGGTGAAGACTGGCAATGACATCCGTGCCTTGGGCGTGTTTGTCTCTACGGGTGTAATGGGTTTGGCCGTTGGATTGATATGCCGCTCATGGTTACTACTTTACGGACTGCTACTGGTCTATATTGGACTGGCTGTCATGTATGTGCGCTGCGATAATTTTGAAAACGTAGAGACGCAGAAGGTGATCTCGCTCCCACGCGCCTTCATACCTCCATACTCCCGGAAACGTCTCACGTGGATGCTCGTGGTGGCGCTGATATTGTTCGTGTGCTATCGCTCGTTTGCCAGTGAACTGTTCTCAGGGGGGACGACGAAGACGCAGGAGATGATCCTTTGGATTGCCGTCTCGGCGATGCTGGGTAAGATAGCGGGTGGATGGATAGCTCGATGGATGGGTGTCCTATGGTCGCTGATGGTGATATTGGCAGGTGTGGCGTTGTGCTTCTTCTTCATCGGCGACAGTTATGAGCCGGTGCTGATGGCAGGTGTGTTCCTAATCAACTGCACGATGCCGATCACGCTCTATCTGACGAATCTGTTGCTGCCCAATCGCGAGGGACTGGCCTTCGGACTGTTGGCGGCGGCTCTGTTGCCTGGCTATCTGTTGGCTGTGTATCTATAAGGAGAGCGTGAGATGCTGATGAGACTACTGGCGCCACTTGTGGCGACGATCGTGATAGAACTGGGCGTGCTGCTCTGTTTGGGCGAACGACGTAGGAAAGTGCTGCTGGGTTCGGTGGTAATCAATGTTCTGACGAACGTGCCGCTGAATCTCTATGCCATCTATGTGGACTATGGGCCGACAACGGTCATCGTGGGTGAGATGCTGGTGATGGTAGTGGAGGAGTTATGGTATGCGTGGCTGATCAGAGACTGGCGTCAAGCGTTCTTATACAGTCTGTTGTGTAATGCTGTCAGTTATCTGACTGGACTCTTATTTCAGATGCTCATGATATATTTTACGTCATATTAAATTATTGAGATTATGTATTTATTAGATGTTCTTCCTTACGATCCGGATCGCATTCGCAGAATCAAACCTGTGATTGACGATACGATTAACACGTTGCGCGACACGATTGGTGCAACGAAAGAAGCCGTTGCCGACAGTGTTGCCCAGACGCAACTGATTCTGGATAATGCCGGTGCTCAGAGTGAGGCTTCGTTGATTTTGCCGATAGCAGTGGTGGCTATTGCTCTGGCTGGTTGTCTGTATTTGGTACACCTGTACAGACGTCGTCTCAGTGTCAAGTGCTAACGGGCACCCAATGTCTGCCATAAAGCATCGTCGGGGAGGGGAGCCTCTACGACGATCGTCTCTTTGGATACCGGATGGATGAATTCCACCCGTTTTGACATCAGTGAGATGCTGCCGTCGGGATTGCTTCGTGGTGCACCGTATTTCAGGTCACCCTTGATAGGGCAACCCATCGCTGCCAATTGACAGCGGATCTGATGATGACGGCCTGTCATAAGGTTGACTTCGAGGAGGGTGTAATGGTCCGAATGACTGATCGTCCGGTATTTCAGGATGGCTTTCTTGGCGTTGGGGCGTTCGTGGTCGTAGGCATAGCTCTTGTTCTGCTTCTCATTTCTCACGAGCCAGTGCTCTAATGTACCCTCACTGGTGCGAGGGGCATTCTTTACAATCGCCCAATAGGTCTTGTGTACCTCTCCCTCAGCAAACATCTTGTTCAGACGGGCAAGGGCTTTCGATGTGCGCGCAAAGACCACGAGACCAGATACAGGACGATCCAGACGATGCACAACGCCCAGGAACACCGCTCCCGGCTTTTGGTACTTCTCTTTGATATAGTCCTTCACAATATCAGAGAGGGGGCGATCGCCGGTCTTGTCACCCTGCACGATCTCCCCGCTCTGTTTGTTGACTATAATAAGATGGTTGTCCTCGTAAACGACCTCCATATTATTACATATTCATGCCACCATCGACCTGAATCACCTGACCACTGACGTAGCTCGACATATCGCTGGCAAGGAACGTAGCTACATTGGCGATATCTTCCACCTGTCCACCACGACGCAGAGGAATCTTGTTGATCCACTCCTTGCGGATGTCATCGGGCAGAGCCTGGGTCATCGCTGTGTCGATGAAGCCCGGAGCAATGGCGTTGGCACGAATACCCTTCGGACCCATCTCCTGTCCAATTGACTTGGCGAGTGCGATCAGACCTGCCTTAGAAGCTGCGTAGTTAGCCTGTCCGGCATTGCCGTGTACACCTACCACTGAAGCCATGTTGATGATACTGCCGCCACGCTGACGCATCATCACGGGCACACAGGCATGGATGAAGTTGAATGCCGACTTCAGGTTGACGGCAATCACGGCATCCCACTGCTGTTCAGTCATACGGAGCATCAGCCCGTCTTTGGTGATACCGGCATTGTTCACCAGGATATCGATCGAACCGAACTCCTCCTTTACAGCCTTTACCACCTCTTCTGTCTGAGCGAAGTCTGCGGCATTCGAGGCGTAGCTTTTGGCTTTCACGCCCAGGGCAGCGATTTCTTTCTCTGTTTCCTCGTTGATTTCAAGGTCGGTGAATGCGATGTTTGCGCCCTCAGCGGCGAACTTCAGTGCGATAGCCTTTCCGATACCGCGTGCAGCACCTGTAATCAGTGCCGTCTTACCTTCTAATAATCCCATAATTGATGTTTAATGTTAAATATATAATGTTTTATCTATTTCCTTTGGAACTTTCCCAGTGCACCATAGACCACCTTAGCCACCTGCGGCTTGGTATCCTCCTCTTTCATACCATGGGCGATACGGCCATAGATATAGGGTACTTCAAGGCCTTTGATACAATAGTGGGTGATGTCGGCCACCAGATCGATGTTGTCGATGTCGAACTCGCCGTCTTCCTTTCCTTCGGTATAGACTTTGCGGAAGAGCTCGATCTCTGCGTCATCGAAGTGTTTACGCACTTTCTCAACCATCCAGATGTTACGGAAGAATTCGGCACGCAGGTTACCATTGCGCACCACCGTCTCACGGATCATACTCAGATGGGTGTAAATCAGCTCGATGATCTTGTCCTGCGGACGGATCTTACGGGCAGCCACCTCGTCAAGCTTGTCGCTCAGACGTTCTAGCTCTCCTTCGATTACCGCATAGTAGATCTCCTCCTTCGACTTGAAATAGGTGTAGAGCGTCCGTCGCCCCTTCCCCGATTGCAGGGCAATGTCGTTCATCGTCGTGTTCTCCAGACCGTTCTTGGCGAACAGCTGACGGGCCACGTCAACGAGTTTTTGTCTTGTTTTCGATATAGACATATATACTTCCTCCTCTGTCTTTAATAAATTGCACACAGCGATTACAGTGTGCAAAATTACAGCTTTTCTTTGAATTGAGCAAGAAAACAGGCAGAAAAAGTTTCAAAAATCGGTAAAATCTAAAAAAATCGCATAAATATTTGCGTATGTCCAAAAATAGTTGTACCTTTGCAGCCGCTTAGAAAAAATCGCGGAGTGGAGCAGTTGGTAGCTCGCCAGGCTCATAACCTGGAGGTCGCACGTTCGAATCCTGCCTCCGCAACTCAGAAAGGCGCAATCCAAAAGGGTTGCGCCTTGTTTGTTTACTAGGGTTGCGGCCTGTTTAGCTTCTGCATGAAGGGCAGAGTCTGAGCTTGTTCCATCGTCAGGTTGGCCAGACCGTCGCCTTGTTCACCATACAGCAGATAGAAGATATGTCGCAATCCAATCAGTCCTCCACCGTTTTTCAACACGTGCACGATACAGAGATTGAGCAGACCGACGTTCTCCGAGAGGATGTCGAGATCGGTAAATGCCAGTTGTGAGAGTGCCAACTGGTAGGCGTCATCACTGTTGTCCGAGATAAACTGGTCGATATCGCCGAGGGTGCGCAGGTTGAAGGCTTCCAACACGGGGATGAAGGGTAATAGTGAAGTGGGGTAGATCTCTGCCTGATTCACAGCGGCAATACGCTGATTCAGACGGTCGAAGGGCTTGAGGTGCAGATAGCTCTGGAAGGTGTCGGAGTCGAGCAACACATCGTCCAACCGTCCTGAAGCTACGAGCTGCTGTGCCTGACGACGGTATTCTGTCAGTTGGACACGTAGTCTGCTGAACTCGTTGTCGATAAGTTCCAACATACCTGCCAATCGACTGAACTGTCGCATATACTCATTAGGAATCTTGACCTCTCCCTTGTAGCCAGTGTCGTGTTCTATCGTCGACCAGACGTGTTGCAGGGCCGTACGCATCTGCAGCTCAAAGCAGAACGTGTTTAACTCGGGCATCTCGGGATCGTCGATCACCGATTTCGGCAGTCGGCAGATATAATGCAGGGAGTTATAGCCGAAACTGTCCAACTGATGGAGCTTCCGCTTATCCACAGACTCCTGCCAGTCGATGTCGAAGGTACGCTTCACAATGGCCGCCACCTTATCCACATCATCCGTGTAGAAGGTGATGACGCGCAGTCCCAGAATGTCGGTAATGTCATCGAGCGACCTGTATTTGTTGCCTTTAAGTTCCAGTTTGCCCCTAAGCGAGTGTTCCTCTTTGATGCGATGCTCAATGGAGGTGACATAGACACCCTGCTGCCTCAATGTGTGACGCAGATGGTCGTAAGCGATTTTCTCCATCCGCTCATAGATGGGGATCCGGTCATGGTACTGTTGGATTAATTTTCTTTCGTGTGGATCTAATGTGTTACTGTTACTCATCATTGATTATTCTTTCTTCTTGGTCGTACATTCGTTGACCAGATAGACGATACTCATGTAGGGGATGCCCGTGTTCGTTTCCAGACCGATCTCACAGGTACGGCTGTTCGAGTAGCCCACCTCAATCTGGTTGGCCTCGATCTGTGGACGGAGCTTCCGCAGGCCATACTTGTTCAGCTCAGGGAAGGTGAAACCTCTGTCGCCGGCAAAGCCGCAGCAGCCTACACCTTCGGGCAGGAACACGTTGTTCGAACACATCTTGGCCAGGGCGATCAGGTCTTTGTCGACACCCATCTGACGGGTGGAACAGGTCAGGTGAAGGGCAATATGCTTGTCGGTCGGATGGAAGTCCAAACGGTTCACGAGGTACTTCATGATAAACTCCGCTGGCTCGTAGAGCTTCATCTTCTTCATCACCTTCTTCATCCTGTGCAGACAGGGACTCTGTGCACAGAGTACAGGGTACTTCCCTTGCTCCGAGGCTTTCCAGAGCGCCGCCTCCAGTTCGGCACTCTTACGGTCAGCAATGTCGAGCATACCTTTTGACTCCCAGATCTGACCGCAGCACATCTTCTCCATACCCTCTGGGAAGATGACCTCATAGCCGGCCTTTGCCATCAGCTGGATCACCTCGTCTACCAGGTCGTGTTTCTTGCCGCCCTGTTTCGACTGACCCATCGTCTGGTTGATACAGCTGGGGAAATACACTACCTTCAACGGTGAATGCTCTTCTTCTTTCTGAGGGATGGATTTTTCGATGATAAACTGCGTCAGGTCCGACTTCTTCGGCTGACGATGCTTCTTCGGCATGGCCGTTGTCCAAAGTGGCAAGCCCATCTTGTTCATCGAACGACAGACGGTGGTCATGAGAGCGGGACCCAGTGTGACGTGGGCGGCATGGGCCACGTCGAGCACCACGCGCAGACCACTCTTGATACCTGCCATGTGGTTGGCTGCGAACTCACCGACCTGGTAGCCCAACGTCGATTTGTTCATGTCCAACTGACGGATCAGGTGTGTCAGCTCACCCGTGTTGATCTTCATCGGGCACGAAGTGGAGCAGAGTCCGTCCGTCGCACAGGTCTGGTCACCATAGTATTTATATTGCTTGCGTAGACGTGCTGCACGCTGAGGATCACGGCCCGTTGCCTCCAGTTCACGGATCTCTCGCTGTACGGCGATGCGCATACGACTCGAAAGTGTGAGACCGCACGACATACAGTTCACCTCACAGAAGCCGCACTCGATACACTTGTTGGCACGCTTCACTTGTTCGATGGTCTCCTTGGCTGTCGAGAGCGTGGGATCCATCAGGTAGTGTCCGCCGTCGGGCACGCTCTTGAAGTCGTAGTCCAATACGGGAAGGGGTTTCAGACACTTGATGAAACATTCTGGGTCGTCGTTGAAGATCACACCCTGGTTCAACAGTCCGTCGGGATCGAAAATCGCCTTCAGTTCCTTCATTACCTCGTAGGCCTTGTCTCTCCATTCGTACTTCACAAACGGCGCCATATTGCGACCCGTGCCGTGCTCGGCCTTCAGAGAACCATCATACTCCTCGACCACGAGTTTCGCTACGTCGCGCATCATCTCCGCATAGCGGTCCACCTCAGCCTTCTCTGCAAAGCTCTGGTTCAGGATGAAGTGGTAGTTGCCCTCGAAGGCATGACCATAGATACAGGCATCATCGTAGCCGTGGTCGGCGATGAGCTTTTGGAGCTTCACCGTAGCCTCTGGCAGCGACTCGATGGGGAAGGCCACATCTTCAATCAGACACGAGGTTCCCAAAGGCCTTGTTCCTCCCACACTGGGGAAGATGCCTGAGCGGATGGCCCAGTACTTGCCATAGATCTTCGGATCCTCGGTGAATTCCAGGGGCTGATAGAGCTTGAACTGCGCCAGACACTTGCCAATGGCCTCGATCTTCTCCAGGAGCTGTTCGTGGGTGATGCCTTTCGTCTCCGTGAGGATGGCCGTCAAGTTATGGTAGTCACCTGGCTCCACACCCTCGATCTTGCCGGCATCCACCTCCTCCTTGTAGCGCAGATACACGGGGTCGTCAACACTGCTGAGCGATTTGTAGTCAAGCATCTCGGCACTCTTCACCATCAGGTTCTCAGCGCTCATCTCCAAGTCTTCGTCACCCGCCTTCAGTTTCTTCATCGCCACCACAGCCTCACAACTCTCCTTCATTGTCATGAAGTACACCATCGCGGAGGCCTTATAGGGATAGTCCTTCAACGTCTTCATCGTCACCTCCGAGAGGAAGGCAAGTGTACCCTCCGATCCCACTAACGAGTGGGCAATGATGTCGAAGGGATCGTCGTAGGCGATCAACGGTCGGATGTTCAGACCCGTTACGTTCTTAATACTATATTTGGTACGTATGCGCGAGGCCAGTTCCTCGTCGGCTCTCACTTTGTCGCGCAGGTCCTCGATCTTCTTCAGAAACTCCGGATGACTCTGGCGGAACTGTTCCTTGCTTTCTTCCGAACCCGTGTCGAGCACCGTTCCATCGGTCAGGATGATGCGGGCAGAGATCATCATACGGTCGCTGTTGGCATGCACGCCACAGTTCATACCCGAGGCAG
>Ga0310695_10004039_pt1 | contig 27662 bp, 18 predicted proteins | sample RumenRJG_04DNA_FD_203882 | JGI IMG/M metagenome (GOLD analysis project Ga0310695, IMG submission 203882) | Bovine rumen microbial communities from Lethbridge, Alberta, Canada - RJG_04 (v2) (version 2) | ecosystem: Host-associated > Mammals > Digestive system > Stomach > Rumen | place: Canada... | reverse complement strand
GGTAGATTGTAATTGCAAGTGCACCACTTAAAATAAATAAAAAAACTTCATAGAATGTTTTAACCCAATAACTACCACATCAAAGGGAGAAAACAAACTATGAAGTCATACAGTCATTTTACACAAATGGACATTTGTTGTCTATTCTATTTGTTGCAGCTTGGAACAAGCCAGACTCAGATAGCTCTTGCCTTAAATAAGCACAGGTCTTCTGTAAGCAGGCTTATAAAAAGATGTCCGGGAGGAAAATTTAATCCAGAGGTTTCGTATGAAAATTATCTGAAAAACAGGAAAAGAAGCGTAAGAAAAGGTAGAATTCAAAAAGGAACGGAATTATTTGAATTCATTCAGGAAAAACTTTATGAATACTGGAGTCCTGAAATAATTGCACTTAAATGGAATGAACAGCATAAAAATGAATCAATTTCATTTAATACAATATATTCAGCAATAAAAGCCGGTGTTTTTGAAAAAATCTCAGCCAAAACACATTTGAGAAGGCGGGGAAAACAAAAATACGGGCACAGAAGCCAGTATTGCACCATACAGCCTGATAAAACAATTCATGACTTACCCGAAGAAGCAAAATACCGTGAACGATTGAATGACTGGGAAGGAGATACGATACGGACGACACCAGGAAAAGGCTGTATTGTTACTTTACTAGACAGAAAGAGCCGTTTTATTCTGGCGAAAAGTGTTGACAAAACTTCATCAGATAAAGTCTGTAATGCCATAAAAGAAGCATTCAATGAAAACGGAATCCATCCAAAAACAATAGTTTTTGATAATGGTTCTGAATTTGCAAAATTCAGGGAACTGGAAAGAGACCTTCAGACTTCAATTTATTTTGCAGATCTTCACAGTCCATGGCAGCGCGGATCAAACGAAAACATAAACGATTGTTTGCGCTTCTTTCTGCCGAGAGGCATGGACTTTAGAAATTTGGATGACGGCTATTTAGAAACTGTGGTTTCTCTTCTAAATAACCGTCCTAGAAAATGCTTAGGGTTGAAGTCACCACATGAAGTCTATTGTTGCACTTGACTTTGCAATGTTCCGTCTCCCCCTCGGCTTCAATTCGCTTCGCTCATTTTCGCCTACCCCCTCGCCTAAGGGGGCAAGCCCCCTTAAAATCCCCCAATCTGTACAGACCCTGAGTTCTCATTCGTAGCAAGTACGTGCGAATGTGGCGTAGCAGCGCAGGGTGACGGTCTGCATACTTGAAAACAGTTAGAAAGCCCATGGATGGGTTTTGCCGATGAGCCTACGCCGCCATGGAGGGGCGCGTAGCGTTGCCGCAGGCAATGGAGGGGGTTGGGGCCCCCGGAACCCCGGAACGGCGGTGGCGCAAAGGCCTGGACTGTCGGATTAGCCAAAAAGCAAAATGGTAGAGCAAAGTAGGCTACCGTCCAGAAATTCTGTCTTGAAAATAAGGCTACGTTTTGATATAAATTTAAGAATGGCACGCACTTATGACGATTCAAGGTTTATAGATGCTTTTGAACACGAATACACCTGGCTGAATGGATTCCGCCGCAACGCAAGAAGGTTTTCGCAGAGGACTGCCCTTATAGACCCGGAGCAGAACCTTACTTGGACATACGGAGAGCTTGAGGCAGAATCAAACCGCTTTGCAAATGCACTTTTAGACTTTGGACTTGGCAAAGATGACCTTGTAATGGCTGCCCTTAGAAATTCCCCTGCCTTTGTTTTGTCATACCTTGCACCCAGAAAGATTGGCTGCATTCTTCTTGCCGCAAACTTTAACCTTGCCGCGGGGGAGATGGCCCTTGTAATAGACCAGAACAAGCCCAAGGCCATAATATATTCTGCGAATGTTTGCCAGGTAATTTTGGACGCTCTTAGCCTGTGCAAGCATAAGCCAAAGCTTTTTATTCTGGCAGATAATATAGAAGGAATTGCTCTTCCAAAGGGCCATGCCAGCTACGAGGATTTTGTAAGGGGAAAGCCTTCTTCTGAGCCAAAGGTAACTTTCCGTCCCCATATTTACGATGAGGTTTTGCGCCTTTGCACCAGCGGAACTACCGCAATGCCAAAATTTGTTCCCCTGAATGACATAAACGAGGTTCTTTCTGCCCACGATGTTATAATGCAGTACCCCATGTCTTTTAGCGACGTTACCCTTAACATGACTCCCTGGTTCCACAGGGGCGGCTGCCACAGCGGTGGCCTTTGCCCTTCCTTGTATTGCGGGGCGGCCCTTGTTGTTATGCGAAGGTTCCAGCCGGCCAATGTTCTTGACTGGGTGGAAAAATACGGCATTACTTTTTTGATGGGTGCTCCTGCCAACCTGGAGATGCTTTGCCGGGTTCAGGAAAGAAACCCAAGAAACCTTTCTTTGCTAAAGGGAATCATTGCAATGGGGGCTCCTCTTTCCAAGACGGGATGCAGGCGCTTTATGGATGTGCTTACCAAAAACATCTTTAACGGCTACGGCACAACCGAGACCTTCTGGAATTCATTTCTTAGGCCATGCGATTTGCCCCAAGCCGCAGGTTCTGCCGGTGGAAGCTGCATAGACGATGAAGTGAGGGTGGTAAAGATTTATGACGGCCGCAAGGCAGAACCAGACGATACGGTTTTGCATGACAATTCATCTGAAGGCGAGATAATTATTTTTTGCCCGGAAAAAACAACCTATTCGTATTACAATAACCCTGAGATGGAAAGGAAAAAATTCTACAAGGGCTGGATGTACACAGGAGACGTTGGCACTTGGGACGAAAACTTCCATGTTAGCGTAAAGGGGCGCAAGGACAACATGATTATTGTTTCCGGCGAGAACATCTATCCTTCCCAGATAGAGGAAGCAATTATGCAGAACCCCAAGGTAAAGGACTGCGCAGTTACTGCCGTTTCTGACAGGCTAAGGGGGCAGGCTGTTTGTGCTTATGTTGTGCCAAAAGATCCCTCTCTTTCTACGGATGAACTTGGGCTTTTTTGCTTGAAAAGTCCAATGCTTTCTAAATACAAAAGGCCGCGTTACTTTGCTATTGTTGATTCCCTTCCCTATACTGCAACAGGGAAGAAGATTCACCACGCTCTTATGGAACGCGCTGAAAGTGATTTAAAATTAGGAATATTAAGGAAATGAATTCTTATCGGGAGGATTTTATGAATTCAAAAATGAATTTTCCAAGTGGCAGCAAGCTCTTTTGCCTTGCCTTTGCCGTGATTTTTTCTCTTGCGCTTTTGGGCTGCTCGGGAAAGGGGAAGGGTGCATCTGGAAAAAGATACACCTACCATGCCTACAGCAGCGTTCCCCAGACCTGGAACCCTACAGACTATAGCCTTGGTGATGAGGCTACGATAATTTCTCTTACGAATTCTTCGCTCTACGATTTTGTGATGAACGAGGCAAAGAACGGCTACGACATTGTTCCAGAGATGGCGGAATCTTCCCCTGTGGACGTAACCGCTGAATATGCAGGCAAGGAGCCTTATGGAGTTCCGTCCGATGCGACTTCAGGCTGGGCTTGGAAGATTTCCCTTATAAAAAATGCCAAGTGGGACAATGGAAGTCCCATTGACGCTGGAACTTACGAATACACCTTAAAGCAGTTCCTTAATCCCGAAATGAAAAACTACAGGGCAAATTCTTTTTACCAGGATGGGCTTCCCCTTGCCAACGCAAAGGCCTATTACGACGGCATTGTTTCCTGGGACGACGTTTGCACCGATGCAAAAAAGCAGACCTATCTTCCTTGTGATGATTCAGAAATGTACATAAGCCTTACCGCCAAGTGCGTATTCTTTGACTCTGCCCTTGCCAACGTCTATTCAACCAATCCAGAATATTTTGCAGACGGAGGAAGTGACCTGTATCCCAAGCTTTCTTCTGCAGCAGGAAATTCATCCTACGCAAAGCTTACTCCCGAAGTTAAGAAAGTCTTGCAGAAGGTTGCCGTAAATTGCGGGGACAAGCGTCCTGTTGCCTACAAGGAATTTTGTTTTGTAAAAAAGGAAAATCCGCCAATGCCCTGGGAAAATGTTGGCTTTGTAAAGAATGACGACTACACCTTTACTCTTATCCTTAACAGGCAGCTTACGCCCTTTATGTTCTATTATGCAGTTTCTTCCATATCCCTTGTGCGCGAGGATTTGTACGAGGCAAACAAGCAGAAGACGGGCGACATTGTAAAGACTTCCTACTGCACTTCCGCAGAAAAGTCTGCATCATGCGGCCCTTACAAGATTACGGAATTCCAGGCGGACAAATACATTCATCTGGAAAAGAACGAAAACTGGTATGGCTGGACGGACGGCAGGCACAAGGAACAGTACCAGACTACGGGTTACGACATTCAGTTCATTACGGACTTGGAAACGCTTACAAACCTCTTCCTGCAGGGAAAGCTTGATGTTCTTTCTCTTGATGCCGTGCGCATGGAAAAATTCGGCAACAGTGAATACCGCATAGATGCACCCCAGTCTTACACATGGAAGTTCAGCTTTAACATTGACAAGAGGGCATTAAAGGCAGAAGAGACGGCAGGCGTTAACCGTTCAATTCTTTCTTACCTGGACTTCCGCAAGGGAATATCACTTTGCATAGACAGGCAAAAATATGTGGACACAATTTCCATAGGAAGCGACCCGGGCTTTGGCCTTATAAACTACATGTATGTTGCAGAACCTGAATCTGGTCTTCTTTACCGCGACACACCGCAGGCAAAAAAAGCACTCTGCGAATTCTACGGCACATCTTCTGTAGAAGACATAACCGGTTATAATAGGGAAGAAGCTGCAGCATGCTTTCAAAAGGCATACGATGCGGCTATTGCGGCAGGTGACCTAAAGGCTACGGATAAAATTCAGATTGACTACCACATCTATTCAGAGAGCGACATAAACAAGCGTACGGTTGCATTCCTTCAGGAAGCAATAAATTCTGCCGCAAAGGGAACGTCGCTGGAAGGCAAGGTTACAATAAATGCCGTTGTTGACGAAAACTATTATGCCAACATGAAGAGCGGAAAGGTAGACCTTGCAATGACGGGCTGGGGCGGAAGTTCATTTGACCCATACGGAATTCTTTGGTGCTACTGCGACGAGGCTGCCCTTAGCGAATACGGCTTTCATCCTGAGCGCGAAACACTTTGTATAAATATAGAAGGAAAAGATTATACCAAGACCTACAACGAATGGTACATGGCCTTGTGCAACGGAGAGTATACCGCTGCCCCGATTGCGGTTAAGAACACAATTCTTGCATCCGTGGAAAAGGCTTTGCTTGGCTACTACAATATGATTCCTGTCCGCTACATGAATTCAGCCTCGCTTGATTCCCAGCGCATTATTGAAGGAAGCGACCTTTACATAAACCAGCTGGTTGGATTTGGCGGAATCCGCTTTATGACCTACACCATGGATGACGAAGAGTGGGATTCCTATTGCAAGGAAAACAACTATCAGCTTAAGTATTAGCGGGAAAAGGCCATGTTAAAATATGTAATAAAACGAATCATACTCATGCTGGTGAGTCTTTTTATAATCATGACCATGCTCTTTGTGCTTGTGCGCCTCTTGCCCAATCCCATAACCGCAGTTCCCGGTGGCTTTGACAAGGCCTTGCGGGACATGAGGGAAGCCTGGGGCTACAACAAGCCCATAATGGTTCAGTACGGCATATTCCTTAGAAATGTCTTTACCAAGTGGGACTGGGGCTTTTGCACTAGCATGGGAACTTTTTTGCAGCCTGTTACCCACTACCTTGCATCAAAACTTCCTGCAACAATTTACGTGAATGTTTTTTCCGTGCTGCTTTCGCTTCCTGTTGGCATTACCTTTGGAATTGTTGCGGCTGTTAACAAAAACAAATGGCCTGACCACGTGATTCAGGTTGTGATTATGTTTTTTATTTCTGTTCCGTCTTTTATCTACGCCTTTATCCTCCAGTATTTTATTGGCTACAAGCTGGGCTGGTGTCCGCTTATTTTTAAGGGCGGCGATGATTATTTTACCTGGGCAATGTTCCACAGCGCAATTCTTCCGGTTCTTTCGCTTTCCTTTGGGCCGATTGCAGGAGACATGAGGCTTATCCGTGCAGAGCTTACCGAACAGCTTACAAGCGAGTACATGCTTCTTGCGCGTACAAAGGGGCTTACCAAAAGACAGGCAACCGTACGCCATGCACTAAGGAATTCACTTGTTCCCCTTATGCCCTCTTTCTTGGGAGACTTTATTGGCATACTGGGCGGCTCCATGATAATAGAACAAATCTTTGCGGTTCCGGGAATTGGAAAGACTTACGTTCAGTCAATTGCAGTACGAGACTACAGCGTCTTTATGGCAATAAGCATGTTCTACGTTGCAATTGGCCTTGCAGCAGGAATTGTGAGCGACCTTAGCTACGGTTTTATTGATCCTAGAATCCGCATGGGAGGAAACAAGTCTAATGAACTGTGACGTTAATTCTGATGAATACAAATCCATTCCCAAGGAAAAATTTGTTTTTGTTCAAAAAGAAGAAAGGCTTTCTGACACTGCGCTAAAGACAAAACCCACCGGCTACTTTAAGGATGCCATGCTTCGCTTTGTTACCAACAAGGGTTCAGTCGTGTGCTTCTTTATAATAGTTTGCCTTTTTTTGTACGCAATTTTTGGCCCCCTGCTTTCGCCATATAAAATCAACAGCAAGGATCCATATTATTCTTACGCCCTGCCAAAAAATCCTTTGTTTGCAAAGCTTGGCTTTTGGGACGGTTGCAAAAAGACGGAAGTGAACCTTGCAACATACCAATACTATTCCAATATTCCCGGAGCAGTAAAAAAATTCTACGGAGAGAAAATCCACAATGTTGCAAAGAGAAAGCAGAAGTGGTATTCAATAAGACTCGACTCATACGCCAAGGTGGGCTGGGTAAAGATGCTGCTTTCCAAAGATGAATACGAGGCTGCACACGAATGGGAAAAGAAGAGCGGACGTAAGCTTTTCTATCCAATGATAAACCAGAAGCTTGTAAAAAATCCTGCCTACAAAAATGACATGAATGCCTGGTTTGAAAGCGACCCCAAGGGAATTGCAAACAATAATGCCGCCACAGGAAAGCCCAAGGCTATTTTTATGGAAGATGAAAATTCAGCAGACGGTTATTCCTACTACACAAGCCGCATGAACGGAGAGCAGTACGAGACACGTGTCCTCTACAGCGAATGGTTCTACTACAAAAACAACCGCTACGCTTCCTATCTTTTTGGAACGGACAATTCTGGCTACGACATTTTTACCCGTCTTGCATACGGTGCGCGTCTTTCGCTTGTCCTTGGAATTGTCGTTTCTGCGATAAACCTTTTTATAGGAATAATAGTTGGCGCACTTGAAGGCTACTACGGCGGAACCTTTGACATAATCTTTGAGCGCGTTAAGGACATTATTTACCAGGTGCCCACCCAGGTAACGATGGTTCTCTTCCAGCTCTACCTTGCAAAAAAACTTGGGCCAATAGCGGCACTTTTCTTTGCCTTTATCTTTTACGGCTGGATAGGAATTTCTTCTACGGTGCGCGCCCAGTTCTACCGCTTTAAGGGACAGGACTATGTTAACGCAAGCCGCACTTTGGGAGCAAGTGATGCGCGTCTTATCTTCCGCCACATACTTCCCAACGCCATAGGATTTATAATTACTGTTAGCATACTTTGCATACCGGGCGTAATCTTTTCCGAAGCGTCACTTACATACCTTGGCATTGTTAATTTGGATTCGGACAAGATAACGAGCGTGGGCGCAATGCTTAACGGTGCAACGAATGCCCTTAGCACATATCCGCATACGGTTTTCTTTCCGGCTGCATTCATTTCCATTCTGCTTGTCTGCTTTAACGAATTTGGAAACGGTTTGCGCGATGCCTTTAATCCGTCTTTGAGGGGGGCAGAAAATGAGTGAATCCATTAATGCAGGCGATGTAGCCCTTAGCGTAAGAAATCTGACGGTTTCTTTTAGAACCAACAAGGGAATTGTTCATGCAGTCCGGGGAATTTCCTTTGACCTAAAAAAAGGCGAAACCCTTGCCCTGGTTGGAGAAAGCGGTTCAGGAAAATCTGTAACAGCAAAGGCAATGCTTGGAATAGAAGCGCCAAATGCCATCATAGAAAGCGGAAGCATTTTTTACGAGGACCGTGACCTATTAAAATTTACGGAGGAAGATTTTAATCAAATCCGCGGAAACAAGATTACAATGATTTTCCAGGACCCCATGTCTTCTCTTGACCCTATCGTAAAGATTGGCCCGCAGATGACGGAAGCCGCAATTCTTAACGGAAGGCGAAAGCAGAAGCTTGCAGAAAAAAAACTTTGCCTTATCATAAAGAATCTTTCTAAAAATGATGCTTACAAAAAAGAACTTGCCGGAATAAAAAAAGCGGTAAAGCTTGCAAAAAAAGATTATTCCATTCAGTTCAAAAATCTTTCTTTAGCCTATGATTTTGAAGAAGCCAAGCCGCAGGTAAAAATTCCTGAATGCTTAAGTCCTGCAAAAAATCTTCTTTTGCAAAAAGAATTTGAAGAGCTTAACGATGCCATTTGCCGTTCGATCTTTTGCGTTACAAAAAAAATGGCTTACGAAAAGGCACTAAAGATAATGGCGGAAGTTGGCATTAGCGACGGAGAAAAAAGGTTCAACCAGTACCCCTTTGAATTTTCCGGCGGAATGAGGCAGCGCATAGTGATTGCCATTGCCATTGCCGCAAACCCCGACCTTCTTATTTGCGACGAGCCAACCACAGCCTTGGACGTTACCATTCAGGCGCAGATTCTTGAACTGATTAATTCGCTAAAAAAGAAACGCGGCATGAGCGTAATTTTTATTACCCACGACTTGGGTGTTGTTGCAAACGTTGCGGACAGGATTGCCGTAATGTATGCGGGAAAAATTGTTGAGACCGGAAGCGTAGACGATGTTTTCTACAGCCCGGCCCATCCCTATACCTGGGCACTGCTTGGTTCAATGCCGGACTTGGATTCAAGCGGAAGGCTGGAAGCAATACCGGGAACTCCCCCCAACATGATTTACCCGCCGGAAGGAGATGCCTTTGCTGCTCGCAACAAGTATGCCATGCAGATAGATTTTGAAAGGGAGCCTCCTCTTTTTAAGATAAGCGAAAGTCATTCTGCCGCCACTTGGCTTTTGCACCCCAATGCCCCAAAGGTGGAGCTGCCGGAAACCCTTGCAAAAAGAATTGCCAGAATGAAGGAAAGACGCAATGCGGAGGGAGGTAAAAGATAATGGAAGAAAAAGAATCTTTGCTGCGCGTTGAAAATTTGCGCCAGTATTTTAACCGTGGAACTTTCCATGCCTTGGACGGTGTAAGCTTTGACATAAAAAAAGGCGAGGTCTTTTCTATAGTAGGGGAGAGTGGCTGCGGAAAAACCACAACAGGAAGGGCAATAATAAAGCTCTACAATATTACAGGCGGCCAAATATTTTTTAACGGAAAGCTTATTTCTGTTGGCAAGCTTGACTTTGAAAAAAATATTCAGCAGGCAAAAAGCGACTTTGCGGCAAAAAAAATAAGCAAAAGCGAATGTGCCAAAATAATTTCCGAGCAGAAAAAAATCTACAGGGAAAAACTTGGCGAGACAAAAAAAATTAAGCGCGATGAGCTTACAAAAATGCAGATGATTTTTCAGGACCCGGTAACTTCCCTTGACCCAAGAATGACAGTCCGCGAAATTATTGCAGAAGGCCTTAGAATCCGGGGCGTGCGCGACAAAAAAGAAATTGAGCAAAAGGTGAGCGATGTACTAAAAAGGGTAGGCCTTGTCCCCGAATATGCCGACCGCTACCCCCATGAATTTTCCGGTGGTCAGAGGCAGCGCATTGGGATTGCCCGCGCCATAATAATGGAGCCAGAACTTATCATTGCCGATGAGCCTGTTAGCGCACTGGACGTTAGCATTAAGGCCCAGGTTACAAATCTGCTCAACGACCTTAGGCACGACATGGGGCTTACAGTGTTATTTATTTCCCACGACCTTAGCGTTGTAAAATATTTTTCCGACAGGATTGCCGTAATGTACTTTGGAAAAATTGTGGAGCTTGCATCTTCCCAGGAGCTGTTTGAAAATCCCTTGCATCCATACACCAAGTCCCTATTGAGCGCCATCCCCCTTCCGGACCCGGACTACGAGAGAAGCCGTAAGCGAATCGTTTACAATCCCAGCCCGGAAGACCGGGAACTTCCCCTGGTGGAAGTAAGGAGCGGCCACTGGGCACGGGTGCGTGTTTAGTTTTTTCTTCTATATCGTAAAAACTTTTGACTTTGTGATAGTTATTTGGTATAATAGGAAAAACTTTTTAAGGATGATAATATGATACTTCGTCCGGATTATGTAAATGAAATACTAAAATTCATAGACACGCCTCTTGTAAAAATTATTTCTGGTGTACGACGCTGCGGAAAATCGACTATACTCGAAATGTTCAGGGATAAGCTGCTGATCAAAGGTATTTCTGGTGACAATATAATTGTCCGCAGGTACAGTGAAATAGAATATGATGATATGTCCGCAAGGGATATGCACAATGATATCAAGGCGGCAATATCTGGCATGGGCAAGTGTTATCTGATGCTTGACGAGGTGCAGGAGATAGATGGGTGGGAAAAGGTGCTCAACGACCTTCTTGAAAATGATGATGTTGACATTTATGTGACCGGATCAAATTCAAAGCTTATGTCCGGTGAAATTTCCACATATTTGACAGGACGTTATGTTTTAATACCAGCCTATACGCTTTCTCTTGGGGAGTATCTTGATTTTAAGGGCAAGGACATCTCGGTTGCCAGGAATATGTTTGATGAGTATATCAAATACGGCGGCTTCCCAATCATTGCAATAAGTAGCTTTGAAGAAAAAACAGCCTATCAGGTGGTTGAGGGAATTTATTCATCGGTCATCACAAGGGATATTTCAAAACGCCATAAGATAAGGAACAAGGATCTTTTTGACAGAGTCGTAAAATATATTATAGAAAATGTTGGTAAAACCTTTTCTGCAAATACCATTGTTAAATTCCTGAAAAGCGAAAAGAGAGAGCTGTCAGTCGAAACAGTGTATAATTATATCAAATGGCTTGAAGAGGCATTCATCATCTATCCGTGCCAGCGTTATGATATGCAAGGAAAGGCTGTGCTTAAAACATTCGAAAAATACTACCTTTCTGATATTTCCCTCAAATACAGTCAGATGGGTTTTGACAGTAAAATGCTTTCTGCTATGTTGGAAAATGTGGTCTTTCTGGAAATGAAGCGCAGGGGGTATGATGTTTTTATAGGCAAGAACAAGGATAAGGAAGTTGACTTTATAGCTCAAAGACGGGGGGAAAGGATATACGCCCAAGTATGTGTAAAGCTCCCGGAAGATTCCGACAGGGAAACCGCCAACCTTATGGAGATAAAGGATCACTACCACAAGTATGTTGTCTGCTATGACAGCCTTGCATCTGGAAACGATAATGGGATAGAGATAGTTAATATAGCGGATTTTCTTTTGCGGGATAGGTGGTGATTATCCGTGGTTCGACAGGCTCACCAACCATGGTTCGGCTGTGCCGCTGGAAGCTTCGCTGCGAGAGCACCAACCGTGGTGGATGTCATTCCGGGCTTGACCCGGAATCTGTGGAAGGTAGGGGGTGGACTTATACAGACCCTGAATCAAGTTCAGGGTGACGGACTGCGTCTTTGGGTGACGGACTGCGTTCAGGGTGACGGGCTGCGTTTTGAGAAATGACTTTATTTTGGTGACAGTATTTTCCTAACATAATTTTCTTAAACAATAATTGAAAAAAGGAAAATTTTGTGCAATACTTATATCTATATCAGAGGTGGCTTTTTGAGGCTGCTGAAATATTTTAAAATGTGTTGGAGAGTATTATGAAAAAACACTTGCTTTCTGTATGGTGTCGGGGGGGGTACTTATAGCCTGCGCTCTTAGCCTTTTGCTGGTTTCCTGTGGTGGCGGAGGCGGCGGTGGCTCCGATGATGACGGAAGCTCAAGTACAAGCATACCTGCCGGTTTTGTAGCGGTTCCCCGTGCAACATTCGACGGAACAACAGCCATAACCGGCTCAGGTGTATTCATTGCAGAACGCACTGTTACCATCCCAAGCCTTTTGGTATGCGACCACGAGGTAACGCAGGCAGAATACCAGTCTGTTATGGGAGCGAACCCAAGCCACTTTTCCGGTACAAACAAGCCGGTGGAGTATGTAAGCTGGTACGATGCCATAATGTACTGCAACAGGAGGAGTGATGGTGAGGGCAGGACTTCTTGTTATAAGGTAAACGGAAATGCGGACACAAGCCAGTGGGGCTATACCCCCCACGCGGGCAACAGCATAAGCGGAAGCATAACATGCGACTTTAACGCAAACGGCTACCGCCTGCCCACGGAAGCGGAGTGGGAGTACCTTGCGCGCGGAGGAAACCTTACCAATACCAATCAGACCACCTACAGCGGAAGCGGCACTGTAGGAAGCGTCGCATGGTATAAAGAAAATGCTTGTGACGTTGGCTCAAGCAGCCCGGATTACGGAACCCATCCTGTAAAGACAAAGGCCAAGAATGCCCTTAACCTTTACGACATGAGCGGCAACGTATGGGAGTGGTGCTGGGATAGGTGGACTGATACAATAACTACTAGCACTCCGTCCACTGGTGCCGCGTCCGGTTCTCTCCGCGTCAAACGCGGTGGCAGCTGGGACTACATTGCGTCCAACTGCGCTGTCTCCCTCCGGGGCAGCGGCGGCCCGTACAACCGCAACGACATCAGCGGTTTTCGTGTCGTTAGTTCCAGGTCTGAATAAGAAAAAATTACGCTCCGTGTAAAGAGCGCCCTAAGGGGCGCGAAAGAACGGAGCGCAAGCAAATCAGCCGTTCTGAGCTACAATCTGGAATCTTGTAAAAGCCAAAATCCGTCATTCTCGGGCTCGACCCGGAATCCGTAAAAGCTGTCATCCGGCCCCTGAGGGTCTCGAAGGGCCGCGTGTAGAATATGCATGCCAGAACTTACACAGACCCTGAGTCAAGCTCAGGGTGACGAGACTTCAGTCATTTCGGGCTTGACCCGGAATCTGTGGAAGGTAGGGGTTGGACTTATACAGACCCTGAATCAAGTTCAGGGTGACGGGCTGCGTTGTACGGTGACGGGCTGCGTTCAGGGTGCCGTGGTTCGACAGGCTCACCAACCGTGGTTCGACAGGCTCACCAACCGTGGTTCGACAGGCTCACCAACCGTGGTTCGACAGGCTCACCAACCGTGGTTCGGCTGTGCTCAGGAGGAAGGGATTTTTTTCTTTCTTGCAAAGCAGTAACGAGCCATGGATTTTTTTATGCGACCTACGCCGCCGTGGAACCCCTTTAGTTGCCGCGCAGCGGCAATGAGCGCTAGCGAAGGGTGGAAGGGCGGTGACGAGAGGCCTGGGCGGTCGGATTAGCCGAGGGGTAAGATGGTAGAGCAGACAAGAGGCTCGTCCGAAAGATTATAGGCCTAAAAAAATAAGATTTGCTATTTTGGAGAAAAAGCGGTATATTATAAGAAGGGTTTATAGCTTTTGGAGGCCTTTTTTTAATGAAAAGTATTTCTCATAAATTAATCTTAACAGTTCTTGTTATTGTCTCAATTACTAATTCTATTTTTTTGTTTGTTGCGGGAAGTATTTCAAAGAAGGAACTTTCTGATGTTATTAATGAAGAGATGAAGTGCAAGGCGGATCTTGTTGCGTCTCAGATTAGGGCTATAAACGAGCAGGAATTTAGGCTTTTGCGTTCTTTGAGCCGTCTTCCGGAGATTATTGATGACAATATAGACATGCACGAGAAGTGGCGCATGATGAATTCCATTGCAAAGTCCGACAAGGAATATCTTGGTATGGCAATCTACAACGAGAAGGGTGTTGGTTGGACTACCACAGAAAAATGGAAGGACCTTTCCGACCGCGAGTATCTTGCCCAGTCTATAAAGACCCAGAAGCCTTATATAATGAAGCCAAACTGGAGCCCCATTAACGGCAACGTTTCCACTTTCTATGCCCAGCCTTATTTTGACGGCTACAAGATGAAGGGCGTGCTTGTTTCTGTTTTGGACGGCCTTAACTTAAGCTATGTGGTAAGTTCCATAAAGGTTGGTAAGGAGTCTCATCCGGTTATTGTGGAGATGCACAGCGGTGCCATTGTTGCTTCTTCTGACCTTACTGATGTTCAGGAGCAGAGGAACATAAGGGACGGTGCTTCCCCGGAATTCCTTAAGATTGTAGAGCAGGTGTGCGGCGGAAGGAACGATCACATTGTTTATACGGATTCCGTTACCAAGCAGAAGCTTGCCTGTGTTTACAGGCCGGTTGACGGTTCCTGTGACTGGGCTGTTATACTTACGGTTCCTGTTGACGACTTTTTTGGCGGCCTTAACTTTATGATAAGGATTCTTGTTGTTGTCTTTGTGCTTTCTACGCTTATTACAATCCTCTTTATTGGATTTGTAATCGTGCGCTCCATGCGTCCTTTGCAGAAGCTTAAGTCCAACATTAACGATATTGCAATGGGGCATGCAGACCTTACCCAGCGCATTACCGTTACCACAAAGGATGAGATTGGCGATGTTGTTGCGGGATTCAACAGCTTTACGGAAAAGCTGCATTCGATTGTTAAGGACATAAAGAATTCTGAAGGGGAGCTTTCTACGGCGGGGCGCAACTTGCAGGAGGGAACCCAGCTTACATCCCAGTCGATTAGCGAGATTCTAGAAAACATACGCAATGTTGACGGGCAGATTCTTAAGCAGACGGAGAACGTAAACCAGACGGCCAGCGCTGTTAACGAGATTGCTTCCAATATAACTTCCCTTGAGCGCATGGTAGAAAACCAGGCGGCAGAGGTTCAGCATGCTTCTGCTTCCGTTGAGCAGATGATCAAGAGCATTGAGCAGGTTGACCAGACGGTTAGTTCGCTTGCGGAATCTTTTACTTCTTTGCTTGGTAACGTAGAGGCGGGTTCCCAGAAGCAGCTTCTTGTAAACCAGAGGGTTGTGGATATTGAAGACCAGTCAAAGATGCTGCAGGTTGCAAACCAGGCTATTTCCAACATTGCAAGCCAGACAAACCTTTTGGCTATGAACGCGGCTATTGAGGCGGCTCATGCTGGGGCTGCGGGTCAGGGCTTTGCGGTTGTTGCTGATGAAATCCGTAAGCTTTCCGAGACTTCTTCCATGCAGTCTAAGTCTATCCGCGAGCAGTTGGGTAAGATTAGGAAGTCTATAGAGAATGTTGTTAATGCTTCTACCATGTCCAAGGAGTCTTTTGATACTGTTTTCCAGGAGATAAAGAGGACCGACACTTTGGTTCAGCAGATTAAGAATGCAATGGATGAGCAGACGCTTGGCTCTAACGAGATTAGCGAGGCTCTTTCTACGATGAACAACAGTACGGCAGACGTTCGCGCTTCTGCAAAGGAGATGGCTAACGGCAACAAGATTATCTTGGGGTCTGTAAAGGAATTGCAGAATTCAACTGTTAGCATGAGGGACAGTATGGAGGAGATGGCTTCTGGTGCAAAGAAGATTGATTCTATGGGCAATTCGCTTTCCCAGGTTTCTTCCAGCATTGAGTCTTCCATAAACAATATTGGTAACCAGATTAACCAGTTTAAGGTGTGATTTATACAAGTGGGGCAGGGTAATCAAGGGGGGAAGTCCGCTTGAAGCTGCGCCTTGCAGGCTTGCTGCGAATACCCCCTCGCTCCAGCCACGAGTCGCTCCAAAAATGCCGTAAGTGGCAAGTCCATTAAGCGAACGACCGTCACCCTGAACTAGTTTCAGTGTCTGTGCCAATACCAAAATACATTTTTTTTGCAAAAAGCCACTTCCGCCATTTTCTCCGCTTTGTCGTGTCTTCCGCTACCCCCTCTGCGGGCTCAAACGCCGCCCGCAACGCCTGCTCTGTTGCTTATGCTGCCAGTGGATGTTTTGCCATTCGACAGGCCCCTCAAAGCTGCGCTGCAAGTTACGAAATAACTCGGAGGGTTCACTAAGTGAGCACCGTCACCCTGAACAAAGTCCGTCACACTGAACGCACTTGCACACAAGTAATTTCAGGGGCTGTGCATACCGTGGGATTTTAGCTTTAACAGATTCCGGGTCGGAGCCCGGAATGACGGTTTCAGCTGGAATGTCGGTTTGCATATTGAATGACGGTTGGCCGTCGTAACAAAGTCCGTCACCCTGAACGCACTTGCACACAAGTAATTTCAGGGTCTGGGCATACCGTGGATTTTGGCTTTTACAGATTCCGAGTCGGGGCCCGGAATGACGGTTTCAGCTGGAATGTTGGTTTGCATATTGAATGACGGTTGGCCGTCGTAACAACGGCCGTCACCCTGAACTTGATTCAGGGTCTGTGTACCGCTAGGCTTTAGCTTTTACAGATTCCGGGTCGGAGCCCGGAATGACGGTTTACACACGGAATGTGGGTCCTACACGGAATGTCGGCCTTTGCCTAAAAACTATGGTGCTACTTTAGGATTTTGTTCAGTACTGCGTCTTTTTGGCGCCAGTTTTTGTCTACTTTTACCTGAAGGTCTAGGTCTACGCGGTAGGGGAAAATCTTTCTGCATTCTTTTATGCTTTCTACACGGATGGCCTTTATCATTGCGGCTCCCTTTCCGATTACGATTCCCTTTTGGCTTTCGCGCTCTACGCAGATGTTGGCACGTACTTTTAGAAGGTTCTGCTTTTCCATCTTCATGTCTTCTATGCTTATATAGATGGCGTGGGGAAGTTCCTGTTCAAGGCGCTCTATTGCCTTTCCGCGGATTATTTCGCTTATGCGGAATTCAACTTCCTGGTCTGTGTAGTATTCTTCCGGGTAAAGGTGGGGGGCTACTGGTGCTAGGTCGTAGAGGGCCTTTAGCACTTCGTTTACATTTTTGTCTTCCTGGGCGCTAATTTCTACAATGCGTTCCTTTGGAAAGTCGGGGAACTGCTTGTCCAGGAAAAGCTTTGTGATTGATGCAGATGATTCTGGTGAGTCTGTCTTGTTGATTGCTATTACCAGCTTTTGGGCAAAGGGCTTTACCATGGAGCTGATTAGCTCTTCTTCTTCGCCGTGGTCGCGGGTGGAGTCTAGAATGTACAGAATTGCGTCGCTGTCTTTTATCTGGTCTGCCGCTATTTTTGTAAGCTTTAGGTTAAGCTTTTTTTCGCTTAGGTGGAGGCCCGGTGTGTCTACAAATACAAGCTGGCCAAGCGATGTGTTTACGATTCCGCGGATTGCGTTTCTTGTGGTCTGTGGTACTGCGGACACTATGCTGATTTTTTCTCCGCTTGCAGTGTTGAGGAATGTGGATTTTCCCGCTGAAGGTCTTCCGATTATGCTTACAAGTGCGGTCTTTGGTCCGACCGGCTTTACTTCTGTGTTTTCTTCTTCCATGAGAGAAGTCTAGCAAAAAAAGGGGGGATTTTCAAGGGAGGACCCTTGGACCCCGGTCTTGGAGGGGAGGAAAACCTCTACTCGGAAGCGGTTTTTCCTCCCCTCCAAACCACCCCTTCTTTCCAGCACCGCTTAGGGGCTAGCCCCTAAGAACCCCAGTATGTCTACAGATGTTTTTTTGTTTGCAGAGACAATGGTTATACGACATTTCTTGCTTGCCAGTATTTAAGAGCGCAAGGAGGCGCGTTTTAGCAGCGCGGAGATTTGCTTGCAAATCTCCGATCCCAGAAAAAAATCCACGGAGGGATTTTTTCTGGGCAGGCACAGCTTTATTAGTTTGGGGGAGGGGAGAACATTGCAGCCGTCATCCCGAACTTGATTCGGGATCTGTGGAAGATGGTATTTTGGCTTATACAGATGCTGAGTCGAGCTCAGCATGACCGGGTTGCTGACTTATACAGACCCTGAAACGAGTTCAGGGTGACGGGATGGCCGTCGGGCCTGGCATTCCTTTGTCTTAGAAAAAATGGTGTAGAAATGGGGGTGGAAACTGTTTGAAATTTAAAAAGTGTGATATAATTTTTTACTATGAAAAGGCAGCCTGGATTTTTTAGTTCCCTTTTGGACGAAGTAAAGTCGATGCGTCCTCTTACTTGGGTAATGCTTTTGATTACTCTTGTTCTCTATTTTATAACTGTTCCTTATACAACTCATTTTGCCCATTCACGCGCGATGGTTACGGTTTTGAATGGCAAGATTCCGCTTTCTGCATTTGCGGGGGTTTTGTCTTCTATTTCGAATATAGTTCTTATTTTTCTTGTGGTTTTTTTTGGTAAGCTTGGTTTTTGCACCTGTATGGGGATTACCGTTGTAAGGTTTATTCGGCTTGCCCAGGGGATTTTTATTAGGCACAATATTCCAAGTTTGCCGGGAACTTTTATTGCCCTTACTTCTATAATTGCGGTGATTCTTATTTACAGGAGGAACCAGTCCTTGGACCGCATGCAGGACGAAAAGCTTGCATTGATGAAGGCTGAGCAGGAGCATTTGAGCCAGTTGTTTACGGAGACGGCCAGGGCTTTGGCTACGGCTATTGATGCCAAGGACCGCTACACCCGTGGCCATTCAAACCGGGTGGCTGACTATTCCAAGGAGATTGCAAGGCGGGCTGGAAAAAGCGAGAGGGAAATTCAAGAGATTTATTTTGCAGCACTGCTTCATGATGTTGGGAAGATTGGTGTTAGCGGAACTATAATCAACAAGAAGGGCAAGCTTACGCCGGATGAATTTGCCGAGATTAAGAAGCATACGGTCTGGGGCTGGGAAATTCTTTCCAATATAACGCGCTCCCCCTACCTGAATATTGGTGCCCACTACCACCACGAGAAGTATGACGGCCACGGTTACCCGGAGGGGCTTTGCGGAGAGGATATTCCGGATTTGGCCCGCATTATTTCTGTTGCAGATGCCTACGATGCTATGACCAGCAACAGGAGCTACCGCGACACCATGCCTCAGGAGTTTGTGAGGAGGGAAATAGAAAACGGCTCCGGCACCCAGTTTGACCCAAAGTATGCAAAAATCATGCTGGAAATGATTGATGAGGATAAAGAATACAAGATGAAGGAGTAGAAATACGGAAAGCAGTTTTGGGCTCCACTACCAGCGAATTATGTCTGATAAACCTGCTGTGCAAATATGCTTGAGATTATTGGTGAGGATAAGGATTGCACGACGAAAAAGCAGGCACGGCCGGGATTGGAGGGGCGGCTTTGCCGTTCCGAAGGAATGGAGCGGGAAGGGACCCGCGGAACCCCGGAAAGCCCTTAGCATATAAAAGCGCCGCAAGAAAATTTAAATTTAAAATGCAATATGCCGAAAATCAAAGGGAATTCTGCCGTTTTTCCGGCAATGTCCTTGAGGTAAATTGTGTCCCAGACTCAAAAAACGTTGGTAAGTTTACTTATAACCCTTCTCTTGTTTGCAGGTTTTTGCTGTTTTGCCTTTCTTGGCGGGTTTGAATATATAGAAGTAAAGTTTTATGCTCCCAGGATGGTCAGGAACAAGGGGGAAACTCTTGAAAAGATAGGCCAGTCCTTTGACCGCTATGCAGATGCCCTGCTTGAAAAATTTGCGGCATACGCCCTTTTGCCGGAGAATGCAAGCTACATAGAAAGGGAAGCTTCCCAGGAAGAGGTGGACAAGCGCGGACGGGCTGCAGGAATGCTTTTTGAGGAAGTAAAGGGGCTTGAAGGAATCCGCATTGTAGAAAACGATTCCATTCACATTCATTTTTCCACTTATGACAGCGATATTTTTCAGCAGAGCAAGGAATATCTTGCCTGGAAGGACTATACTGCCCTTAACGAGATTGAATTTGCAAACCTTGCCTCCAGCGACAACGGTGAATTTGCCTCTACCGCAGAGAAGATAATCAGGCGTGCCAGTCTTTATTTTGACAGCGACGGTGACCGCCTTATTTTTTCCATGCCTTATTTTGACAAGTACACTGCCTGGCGTGGAACGATTGTTTTTTATGTAAAGGCGGGTGATTTTACAGATGAGCTTATAACACAGGATCTTTTGCCGCTTAACACTAAGAGCAAGGTTGTTGCACCCCGCAATACGGAAGCTAATCTTGAGACTCCGGAGAATGTTGGCATTGTTTTTGGTATGCCGTATCTTGCCTACCAGGACAGGGCCTTTATGGTGGATTCCATAGAGCAGAAGTGGGCGGCTGCCGGAAAAGTTGAAAACGGTAATGCAGAGCGGCTTGTGATTGTGAAGGGGCAGGAGGAAGAGTCGCTTATGGTTCTTGTTACCGCATCTTCTTCCAAGTACTGCAAGGCAGGCTGGGTCTGCAACGAAAACGTCTTTACTTTTTCCGAGCTGGAGCGGGCTGTAATACTTTCTTGCCTCTTTATAACGCTTTTCCTGATTGTATTTACACTCTTTAACCTTAAGCATGACGACATGGTCATTATCAGTTCCAGAATCCGCAAATTTGAGCTTTCTTTGTTCAGGCAGTATTTGGAAAGAAAGGACACCGCTGACTGGCGCGCTTTGGAGAAGGAATTTTCTTTGCGCAGGCAGGATGTTAACTCGGAGATAATAAGCAGCCTTGGAAAGAGGGGCAAAAAGCACCGCAAAGAGGTTAACCTCTTCCTTGACCAGTCTTGGAGCGAGCTTATGTCTGCAATGAGCGGCGGCAGGCGTATGGCGGAGGTTATAAGCTCTTACAAGAATGAAAACCTTGAGCCAAAGCCGGAAAAGGAACTTTATTCTATAGATTATGATCATTCTGCGGATAGGAAGAAAGAAGCATCCCTGGAAGAGAAGCCGTTTGTGGAAAAGCCTTCCCGTGCGGATGAAGTTCCCCAGTCTGATGCTGCGGATGAAGTTGAGGAACTTGAAGAAGTGGACGAGCTTGAAGAGGTTCCAGAAGCAGAGGCAGCTGATGATGTGGAAGAGATTCCAGAAGCAGAGGCGGTTGATGATGTGGAAGAGATTCCCGAGGCAGAGGCAGCTGATGATGTAGAGGAAATTCCCGAAGCGGAGGCTGTTGAAGAAGTGGAGGAGCTTTCCCAGGCTGAAGATGTAGAGGAACTTGAGGAAGTTTTGGACGCTGAGCCTGTGGACGAAGACTTGGAAGTAGAAGAATATGTTCCTGATGTTGCTGCAAAGGATGTAACGGCTGCAAAGGATGAAAAAGAGACTTCTGGGCAGGAAAAGAAGAAGGTTCAGGAAATTTCTGCGGAAGAAGCGGCCCAGGCCTTTGATGACGTTTCCCCGGTTCCAGAAAAAGAGGAGCAACCCATGTCTGAGCAGGAAAAGAATGAGCTTTCCTCTTTTGAGACGGTTTCCTTTAATCCGCTTAAGGGTGAAGAGGGAAAGGCGTGAGGGCAAGACGCTAAAAATTAAATTTTAGGGATTGCATTGTAAATTCCCGGAGTAAAAATTCCGATAACTATAAAACCTATGCAAAGGCTTTGATAAAAAATGCTAGAGAAAGACGGCGGTATCAAAAAGGAAAATTATTCTCAAGAGCCACAGCAGCTCGGCGGACTTTTAAAAAAAGCTGAAGGCATTTTAAATTTACAAGGAGACAGCGCTTTTATGAACGGTTTGGATGTAAAGTCAGAGGGAAAGGCTATTATTGTTAAGAACGGAATTTTTACTATTTCACAGGATTTGGAGACCAGTTCCGTAAAGCAGGACCCTGCCCTTAAGGCCCTTGTGGATTCAATCCTGCGCTAAGCAAGCTTAATGGCAAAACAGTTATTTTTGGTAAGTTCCCCATTTACAGAGCCGGGAAAACCGTTGAACGGAAAGAATAAATTTGTTGAACGCCTTTTAAAGTGTGAACACAAGTCTGCCCTGATGGTTACTTCTGCTCCGGAGGATATAGGCTTTACGGAGGGTTTTTCTAATGCCGTAAAGTATACGATGGAGTTGTCTGGAATTACCTTTGGGGAATATAAAATCTTGGACGGCAGGAATAAGGCGCATGCAAAAGAACTTGTCTGCGCAAGTGACTTTGTAATTCTTGGCGGCGGGCATGTGCCTACACAGAATGCCTTTTTTGCAGCGATTGGCCTAAAGGGCTTGATGAAGGACTTTTCTGGAACTGTGCTTGGAATAAGTGCGGGAAGCATGAATGCGGCAAATATTGTTTATGCCCAGCCGGAAGAGGAAGGGGAAGCTTCTGACCCAAAGTTCAGGCGGTTTTTGGAAGGCCTTGGGCTTACGGATGTTATGCTGCTCCCTCATTATCAGGATACGAAAGACAATGTTTTGGACGGAAAAAAGCTTTTTGAGGAAGTGACCTACCCGGATAGCTATGGCAGAAAGTTTGTAGCTATATGCGACGGAAGCTATCTTTATTCAGACGGAAAAACAGAAAGAATTTGCGGTGAGGCATATCTTATTCAGGATGGGAATATACGAAAGATATGCGGTGAAGGGGAAGAGTGCCTTATCACGGAAATCAATTTGGTGCTCCGCTCCCAGGCAAATCCGTCTGAAAACCCGCGGTGTCGCGGAATAGGAAATTAAACTCACTACGTTCGTTCCGCTCCAATGCGTGTTTTCAGCCGGCTTAGCCTTCCGCTGCACACCAAATTGATTTCCGGTCTCGTTAACATAGGAAAAATAAAAGAAACCGATTTTCACTGCACATTTTTTTTGTTACCTGCCGCCATATTTATGAAAATTGATTTCCGTGGTGCCTTCTGTAAAGTGCCAATGGCAAAGGTATGAGGCCCGGATTGGAAGGGCCCAGTGGAAAAAAAATGCCTCCTTGCAATTTTTTCCACTGAGTTTTCTGTTAGAAAACTCACAAGTTTTTTTAGCTAAGATATGACGCGCCGTCCATGGCGCTATTAGTTTTACAAAATGTTCCCGCGGAACCCTGTAAAGCCGTTCCACGTTAATTTTCTCTTTGCAAAAAAAAACGGCAGTCCGTAGTTTGAACTGCCGTCCATATTAAATTCAAGAAAATCCAATAAATTTAGTAGCGGGGGGCTGTCTTTAGCTGGATGTTGAACATCTGCATAAGCTGGACAAAGGAGTAAATGGTTTTGTAGATTGTTACCGCCTTGGTCTTTAGCTTGCCTTCCGTGAACCTGTCCAAATCCTTCCAGTTTACGATGAGCTGACTGTGCGGAGCCTTCATAAAGTCTTCCAGGGCAGTCTTTAGGTTCTTGTCGTAGATGATAAGGTACTTTACTGAACCTGCGATAAGCTGGGCTGCCTCGTCGTTTGCGTCGCCTATTACCATGTTGATTATGTTGCGGGCTTCCTTGTCCCTTTCGCAGCGGGGAAGGAGGGTCTTAATCTTCATGCCCCATTCGCCGTTTTCCGCAAGCTTTTCGTCAAACTTTATGATTGCGTCGGAGATGTTGAGCAGGCGGTGCAGGGCTTCGCTCATTGGGGTGGACATCTGCTGGTTTGTCCATTCGCCGCGTACCAAGATAATGTCGCTTAAGTCGCGTATGTCTTTCTTTGCATAGTCCAATAGGAACAATTTAAGGTATTTTATAGGTTCTTCGTAGGTAAAGCCCTTGAAGCTCTTTTTGTTAAGAATCTCGTTTATTTCTTCGTTGTAGTTTTTGAGGGGTTCTATGTTCAGGGTTCCAAAAACCTCGTTTACAAGCTTTTCCGTGTGGCATTTTGTTTCGTTTTCCTTTACGTCTTCCAGGACTGTTTCCATCTGCCGCTTTATTTCCTGCAGGTAACCGTCCATTATGTGCTGGTTTTCTATGCGCACCTTTTCCCTGTAGAGCGGGTCTTCGCTTATAAGCTGAATCATCATCTCGAAGACGTTTTCGTCTTTTACGGAGCGCAGCCTTGCAAGGATTTTCTTCCAGATGTTGGGGGCAATCGGTTCAACTCCCTTTATTTTTTTCATAAGTTCGAACATTTCGTCCCAGGAGGCATCCATTGGAATTGCCCATGCTACGGACGTAAAGTTCTTGAGCTCTTCTTCTATGCGGTCTCCGTCCGTGGCGCGGAATTTGGGCAAAATGCTAAAATTGCGCTCGTGGAGGGAACCGTCAAACTTTCTTATCATAACGTAGAAGTCGTATGTGCAGAAGTTGTAGAAGGCCACCAGCTTTGAATAGAGCAGGTCTATGGAAGCAGTCTTGGCGGATGTGAACCCTTGTGCAAAGGCAGAATATGTTGCGGAAACCTGTTTTCTTAGGTCCTTGGCGTTCATGGTGGTGGCAAGTTCGCGGATGGACTCTTCGGTAAGGTCTGCAAGCTGGGAATGCTGTGCGTCTGAAAGTGATGACGAAATAACAAACTGCTTTAGGGTTGCAAGGCTTGTGTTCTGGAACATGGCCTGTGCAGGCGAAATTGCCTTGTATATATCGTAGAAAAACTTTGCAAATGCAGGTTCTACTTCTTTTGAGCTGACTTTATAAAAATGAAACTTTGCCCTTGAAAGATTCTTCGCAATACTTTTTAAAAGCTTTCTTTTTACTGCGTCGGGGTCATTTCCCCCAAAAATAGAAGCTAGCAAAGTCTGAAAAAAATTGATACCATTCGACATATTTAAACTATAAGCCATTTACGCAAACAAGTCAAATGCCTTGAAAAAATTCTATTTAAACTTGGCATTTGGACGGTACTTGCCCCTGAAAAATCCATCCGTGGATTTTTCAGGGGATTGCAGAATCGCTAGGCAATTCTGCATGTTGCTAAGTCGCCATCCGTGGCTCGGTATTGGTTGGCAAGGAAAAATTACGTTCCCTGAGCTTGTCGAAGGGGAGGTGTGTGCAATGGGGGGTAGCACTTCGGCATGTTCAGCGTCCGTAGATACTGTCGTTTTTTTTGCTTGCCGCTTACGGCATTTGCGGAAACTTGCAGTTTTTTATGTTAACAAATGTTTTTTTTGATATTCGGGGGCGTTGCGGGGGTGTCCCCCGCAGAGGGGGTAGGGCGCAACGTAGTGCGACCGCAGGGGGAGACTTCCCCCCCTTTTTGACTAATTGGCTACAGTTACCTGCCCTTGCTCGCTTTCCTTGTCCCTTGAATAGAGGGCTTTTAGGATGATTGGGGTGGTGATTGAGCTTATTATGATGAGGAGGATTACAGCGGTAAAGAATGTGTGTTCCAAGAGGCCTGCTGCAAGTCCACGCTGGGCTACGATGAGGGCAACTTCGCCGCGGGTCATCATTCCGCAGCCGATTTTTAGGCTTTCCAGGCGGTTGAAGCGGCATAGCTTTGCCATGAGTCCGCAGCCTATTACTTTTGCGCCCATGCCCACAAGTACGAAGGCCAGTGAGAAGAAGAGGATTGTTGTGTCTATGTTCTTTACGTTGGTTGCAAGTCCTATTGATGCAAAGAAGACCGGGCCGAATAGCATGTAGGAGTTTATGTCCATTTTGCGGGCTATGTAGTCAGAATCCTTTGTGGAGCAAAGAATTACGCCTGCTATGTAAGCGCCGGTTATGTCTGCGACGTTAAAGAAGTGCTGGGCAATGTAGGACATGGAGAATGCCAGTGCAAGTCCTACGATGGGGATGCGCCTTGTGTGGTTGTAGCGCTTTTCCACGATTTTGAAGATTCTGTAGAAGAGGTAGCCTGCTACCAGGGCAAATACAAAGAATAGAGCTGTATTTAAGACTACTTTTAGTGTGTTGGAGCTTGGGTCTTTGAAGCCTATTACCACGGTTAGGACTATGATTCCTATTACGTCGTCTATGATTGCGGCGCTTACGATTGTGGTTCCGGTAAAGTTCTTTAGCTTGCCGAGTTCCTTTAGGGTCTGGACGGTTATGCTTACGCTGGTTGCTGTTAGGATTGTTCCTATGTAGATTGCCTTGTAGAATCTTTCGGAGCCAACTTTGTCGAAGCCAAAGAAGAACATGAAGAGGACTGTTCCGCAGACTAGTGGAATAAAAACTCCTGCGCATGCGATTAGGGTTGCCTTTAGGCCGCTGCGCTTTAGTTCGTTTATGTTTGTTCCAAGTCCGGCATTGAACATTAGAAGGATTACGCCGATTTCTGCCATTCCGGCCAAAAATTGTGACGGCTGAACCCAACCGAGCAGGCTGGGGCCTATTATTAGTCCGGCTACGATTTCTCCCGCAACCTGGGGGGCCTTTAAGCGTCTTGCCGTTAGTCCGAAGAGCTTTGCAAAAATTATGATGATTGCAAGCTGGCGAAGAATCTCTATTGTTTCCATAAAATGCCTCTGTAAGCTTTCTTTTGATATGCGCTATAGTAGCTCTTTTTGAATGTTGTTGCAAGTTTACTCAAATTTTGAATTTTTGTGCCGATAAATTGAGTATGAATGTTTCTGAATTGCTGCGGCTTGCTTTTAGCGTGGTTGCAGATTGGCGCGTTATTGTTACCGCCTTACTTACAGTTTTTATTATTTCACTTGCAAACTATGTAATAAGGTACAAAAAGCGTCCCCTTTCGCTTAAAAAGCGCAAGGCACTTCTTAAGGCCCAGGCTGAAGCTGCCGCTGCTGCTGCCAAGACGGAAAAGAAGGAAGACGGGCAGGGTGAGGCTAACGGTGAACACAACCAAAAGTCAGCTCCAGCTGCTTCCGGGGCAAAGAAAAAATAGTCTTAACTAGGCTTTTTTCTTGCCGATAATTTTATTGACCAGTTTTCTTCTGTTAAACATAAAACTCCTCCTGATTTTAAGGTGCGCTTCTGTAACGGGGCGCTCCTTTTTTTTGTGCTGAATCCTTTTTTTGTCTGTATTTACGCATTTTATGTTTGTGAGTCTTCCTTTCCAGGGCCAGCGGCATTTTTTTATTAGCATTCTTGATTTTAACTCCGAAAGGATTGTCAGAATGTCTTCTTGGTCCCAAATTCTTAGTCCAAAAAGTGCAAGGTCTTTTTTGTTGAATTCGCTTTGGAGAAGGGCCTGGGTTTGGCTGTAGCCGTACATTTTCCTGTTTTTGGTAATAAAGTTTAGCGCAAGGTCCAGGTCGTATGCAAAGGGAGCCTTTCCTCCGCGCTCGCATACGTCGCAGCCTGAACAGACGGCTTCTTCCGCTCCAAGGGCATCTAGCAGTACCTGACGGCGGCATGTGGAGCTTTCTGCAAAGAGCAGCATTTTGTATTCCCGGGAATTCTTGGGGTAGGCGCTGAATTTTTTGTGGTCGGCGTAGTTCCAGAGCAGTATGGCTTTTCCTATGCTTCCGTCGCGGGCTATTCTTCCGCTTTCCTGCAGGTAGCTTTCGGCGGTTGGGGGGCTTTCCAGGTGGATTACGGTTTTTATGTCCTTTTTGTCCACACCCATTCCGTAGGCACAGGTGCAGCAGAGGACGGCATCGCTTTTGTTAAAGAACCATTCTTCTGTTGCGGTTTTTTCTGCTTTTTCTAGGCCTGCGTGGTAGAATTTTACCTTGTCGCACCCCATGTAGAGGGCAAGTTCGCGTGCCATGTCTTCGGATTTGGCCCTGGTTCCGCAGAATATGAGCAGGGGCTTTTGCTCTGTAACGGCAAGGCGGAATGCAAGCCTCTTTTTTGCGGCGGCATAGATTACGTTGTAGCGGATGTTGCTTCTGTCTGCGTCGCTTCTTACGATGTGGCTTTGTCCGCCAAAGAGCACTTGGCTTACGCGGTCTAGCACTTGGGGGGATGCGGTTGCGGTAAAGGCTGTGACCGTCTTGCAGCCCAGCTCTTCTATGATTTTGCCAAGGGTAAGGTAGGCGGGGCGGAAGCTATCTCCCCATTCGCTTACGCAGTGGGCTTC
>Ga0310695_10004037_pt1 | contig 27677 bp, 23 predicted proteins | sample RumenRJG_04DNA_FD_203882 | JGI IMG/M metagenome (GOLD analysis project Ga0310695, IMG submission 203882) | Bovine rumen microbial communities from Lethbridge, Alberta, Canada - RJG_04 (v2) (version 2) | ecosystem: Host-associated > Mammals > Digestive system > Stomach > Rumen | place: Canada... | reverse complement strand
CCGTTCTTAGAACTACCTACACCTTTCTTATGTGCCATTCTTTAGTTCCTCCTTGATTTTAAGCTACAACTGATTTGATTACTACCTGTGTGAACTGTGCACGATGACCGTTCTTCTTGCGAGAGTCCTTACGACGCTTCATCTTGAAGACGATGATCTTCTCACCCTTAACGAGAGGCTGTACAACTTCACATACTACCTTTGCTCCATCAACAGTTGGAGCACCTACTGTGATAGCACCGTCGTTATCAACGAGCAGTACCTTCTCAAACTCAACGGTCTGGCCTTCCTGTGCGTCCTTCATGTGGTGCACGAAGAGCTTCTTGCCCTCCTCAGCCTTAAACTGCTGACCATTGATCTCTACAATTGCGTACATTTAATTTTTTATGTATTAAATTGTTATTTCTGCCAGGCGGATAACACCTCGTTACCGCTTATTCGAGCCCGAACAGACTAAATCGGGCACAAAGTTACAAAATTTTTCCCGAATACGAACTTTACATATTATATTTGGAGAAAGTATTAACAAAGTTTAACTTTATCCACTTATTTTTCGATATTCAAGAAAAACTTTTTCGCAATAATCCTACATACCTACACAGTCACCCGTGCAATTTACTGACGATCAAAAGTTTGCAGCGTTTTCAAATATATGTCAAACCTACACTAAACCTACACTCATCCTACATAAGAGTGTAGGTTTAGTGTAGGATGAGTGTAGGTTTAGTCAATATTTTAAATCCGTGTAACCAATTAAGGCTATGCAAGTTACAAATGTGTCCGTGTAGGTATGTAGGATTATTGTAAAAAAGTTTTTTCTGAACCTCAATCTCCCCATTTTTCACTTTTCATTTCTCATATCCTTTACCTTCGCTCGTCCTTCGCTTCTAATTCGCTTCTAATCCGCTCAGCCTCCCTTTATGAGAAGGATAGCAGATCGGCGAGAAATGGGATTTGCAAGGGATTTGGTACGGATTTGCAACGGACTTACTTGTTCCGTTCATTCTCAGTTGTACCTATAACTCAGGTATCACGAACACGGGCTTTTCCTCGTGATTTCCACAGTCATGATGGTCGCAGGACTCTGCGGAATCTGAGATTGAGCCATTGAGATATGCTTTCAACACATCTTCTATATTACCATGACAACCACGCACAACGCTGATGCCATGCGAAGTGAGCTTGTTGAAAGCCCCCATACCCATATTGCCTGCAAGCATGATGGTTATGCCCATCTCCTGCATCACAGATGCGATGTTCGATTTGCATCCACAGCCCTGGGGGGAGTCCAGACGCTCAGAACTGATGATGTTCTTGTCGCTATCTACATTGAAAATTGTGTAATGGTCACAATGGCCAAAGTGATCATCCACTACATCGTCTCTTGTCGGAATTGCTATCTTTATCATAATGTTTTTGTAAGTTGTTTCTTTTGAAAGAAAATTGGAACGATTTGGAGCTTACGCTCCTTATTTATTTAGAAAGTAAATTATAAGTAAATGAATTCAGTAAATTACAGAGCGACATTCGTCGCAAGAAAAATTTATTATTAATTTACTGATTTATTAATTTACTGGATTAATTTACTTACAATTTACTTTCCCAATATGCACCGCAAGGTGCTTTTAGTCCTTAGACCTCAAACACGGCATCTACAAGGAGAGAGACATCTACTGATGAATACTGATGATACTGCTTGAGCAAAGCAAATTCCTCTGTCAGAATAGAATGCAGATCATTCAATTTATCAAGGATCGTATCGCCCTTTAGCGGATAGGCATCAGTATAGTTACAACATGCCTCAATACATTTCTTTATATCGCCAGAGAAGAAATAAAGGTCTATCATGCAGAGAAGGTCATTCCTCGTAACCTCTCCCCATTTACACTCAATAATCCTGAGATACAATTCCTCTGCCTTCTCATATCTACCAAGACAGAGCAATGCCCACGCAATAAGTCTCTTCACCTTCGGATCGTCAGGATGCTCAAAGTCAAGGCGATAGAACTCATTCAAATTCTCTTCCACCTTACCTGCAAGCACAAAGGCATGAAGCCTGTTAAGTTCGTAAGCAAACACACCAGGATTGAGTTCACAAAGTTTCTGGCAATATGCCAAAGCCTCTGCACTTCCCTTTTGAAGATAATAGCGGGCAATGCCTTTTATCGCAGGAACAGAAGCCTCGTTTGAAGCCAGAACGCTCATATAATATCCAGAAGGGTCTTCTCCTCGTTTCTCGGCAATAGCAGCCAATACAAGATTTTTCTCCTCCGAAGCCTCAGCCTTTCGTGCCACCTCTAATGCAATTGCCAGTTTGTCATGCCTAAGAAGGAACTTAGCCAGTTCCACGCAACGCCCCTTTATCTGTGGCTTGCCTACCAATTCCTGCATCCATAATGTCTCAGTAAAGAGATTCGGCATCTTCACCTGCGGACTGAGCATGAAGAAACGGTAAAGATCCTGAAGATACATCCTTCGCACGTATGCCGGCTGCTCGGTGATTGTATCCAACGGAGCACTCATCCCGACAATACCCATCTCACCTGCACCCATAGCCTTACGAATATCCTCCGGCAAGGTTGGGAGAACGGTTTTAAGAGCAAAAAGGAAAGAATACTTATCAGAACTACAAAGCGTAGGGGTGCTGAACACCTTCGTCATTGCCTGAAGCCCCTCGTCACTCAGTATTCCCTCTCCAAGGTCAGGGTGCTTGATGTCGAAAGGCACGAACCAGTTTATCAACTTATAGAAGAAAGGATAACGCTTCATCTGGCTAAAACCAGCATAGAATATATCAGCACCGGCTTTCTGCATATTCGACATTCGCTTAATGCCTTGCTCCATCTTCTCCATAGCAAGCTCAGACGCACCCGGATTGAGTATGTCATCCATCGTCTCATCCTTCTCCACGAATCCATCCTTTGGAGAGAACTTGAAATGGTTTCCTTTGAGTATGTCAGGCATTATCTCCTTCTGAATCACACGGTTATCCTTCTCTGCCTCCGTACAGATGATGACCTGCATAATCAGCTCAACAAGATCAGAACATGTATTTTCATCCTCAAGCATCTGCTCTACGAGCATATCCTGAGTCTCGGCATCATGCCTAAGAAGTTCATTGCCACGACGATAGCATAGCACCCATCCAATGAATGCACGCTGACGCACATACATATCCTCACTCGTCATGAAAACATAACAAAGGGTCTTGTATTTCTCCACGCAATAGCCAAGCATACAACCAAGCATTATGGCAGAGACAATAACCTGTGCATCAGTCGATTTTACATCGGAAGAAATAAGGAAGGCAGTCCAAAGACGCTGCTCCTGCTCGCGCCAGTCTGATGAAAGGAATACGGACACAAATGCCCTGTTCAACGCCTCATAGTGTGCCTTTGCGTCAAGCGATTCGTCCCTAAGAGCCTCTATCAATGCCGTAGCACTAAAATCATTAGTCCCGACAGACTTCCTCAGACTCATGAGTGCCGAATCGTTTGTAATCCTCAGCATCCTCTTGATGTCAGAAGCAAGATGATACCCCCTGGCAAGCATATCACCATATAGTTTGTCTCGCTGCGGATCCTTATACCCCTCCGTCATGAAACGAAGCATATAGGCATAGTCCTGCGAGAGAGACTCATAGCGAGCGGAAATATCCGCGCTTGCAAGTTTCTCAACGTGTGGTTTCAGGATTGCAAGTCCCAACCCAAGTTTTTCCTTTATAAAAGCACTAAGCATAAAGTCTGGCCAAAGGCCTATTATTAATTTACTATTTACTATTTAGCTATTTACTATTTATTTACTATTTTATTAATTTACTATTTTTCGTCAATCACAAATAGTAAATGCCTACTGCGATAGGAAATAGTACATAAATAGTACATAGGAACTTGCTTTAGCTTGATGAGCTTTAGCGAATAAATAGCTAAATAGTAAATTTATTTGTCAATTTTCAATTGCGCTTGCGCTTCGCAATCTCTATTCCCTTCAGGAACAATTCCTGTTGCTGTTTTATTCTCTTATCAGCCAAAGCCTTTTTCCTAAAGGCGATGACACCCTTTGACTGGGAAGAATAGTCTCTGAGCACCCTTGCACCCGACTTTATAGCCGAACTGGCGAATGGCTCTGGAAGGAAAGCGGCATCCACGTTACCCGTGGTAAGCATCTTCGTGCGCACATTCACATCCTCACATTGAATGATATACACATTCTTCTGCTTCTTGATGAGACTGTCCGTCACCATATCCGCATACTTACGAGTATAACCGTGACTATCGGCAGCAATTATCTTATCAACCAACTGTTCCGCCCTCACTATACGCGATTTCGTAGAGGTAAGCAACTTCCACGACAACGACGTTGCAGGACCGAGCGTCAGCGCAACGGAATCCTTATCCCTCAGAACATCAACCAAAGCGCTATCAATAACCGCGCCTTCCACCAAATTAAACTTTAGTGCGATGCGGCATTCGGAAAGCGCATTATAATGACGAAGATGCACATCAACACCAAGAGAATCGAATATCCCCAGAGAATCCGCCCTACGGATGGCATCGCAATCACTTGTCGGGAGTATTCCGATCTTCAGAGCCAACGAGTCTTCAATCCTCAGTTTCTCCCTCTCCGCCTTCGACAGACGCGCCCTTGCTTCCTCATCGTCACACGAGATGAGGAACACATTGCACGAGAGTACAGAAAGCAATAATATGATAAATCTAAAATTTCGTTTCATTGCGGTGCAAAGGTACGAAAAAAAGCGGAAAACGGGAAAGGATATAAAGTAAAAAGTAAAAATTAAGAAGTAAAAAGTATGATTACCACATAAAGTAAAAAGGAAAAAGTTAAAAATAAAAAGTATGGATAGTAAAGTAAAAATTAAAAAGTAATAAGTAAAAAGTATGATTAGTATTTTACGCGACAGACATTAGCGACAAATGGTAATCATACTTTTTAATTTTTACTTATTACTTCTTAATTATATTGTATCCATACTTTTTACTTATTAATTTTTAATTTTTACTTTCATTCACGCCATCCTCACCTGCATCGGTGTCATACCGAAATGATCCTTAACATACTTGCCGAAGAAAGAGGTGTTAGGGAAACCGAGCATATCACAAATCTGCTTGTTACTATAATCCGTCTGTTTCAGATTATAGCGAATGTCCTCCATTACATGCTCCGTAATCCATTCACTTGCGGTCTTGCCTGAGTTCTTCTTACAGATAAACGAAAGATACTTAGGCGTGATACACAGTTCTGAGGCATACCATTTCGTGGAATGATGCTTCACCTCCAAAGAATGCAACAGGTCGAGGAAACGCTGGAAATGATTGTTGCCAGTACCTCTGACTATGGATTCCTTATCGTTAAGCATACGATGCTTCAACGCACCACAAAGTCCGAGGATAGCCCCTCTTAAAAGTGCCTGAATAACATCTGTACGGAAAGGAAAACATTCCTCCTCTTTATAGAAACACAGACTCAGCATCTCATAGAGATTCGTATAGAAACGGAGATCATCATCTTCCATCGTGATTACATGCATACGATGAATATACACCACATCGTTCCATATATTCACCTTCTCATGCAGGAAACTATGCAGGATGCGATTGGTAAAGAGCATCACCTTCATGTCGAAATCGGGACTAATCATCAGGTCGGTAACAATTACGTCATGAGGAATAATCGCCACCTGATTCTTATGCACCTCTATCGTCTTGCCGTTTATAGTGCCCATAGCCTTACCTCGTGTACAGATAGTCACGGCATTCATTTCCACATGGGCAGCACTTACTTCCGCCAGTTTCTGGAAACTGTCTATAATGGCAATGTCATTGTCTGAATAACCAATCTGGATATCCCCATTGCTGGATAACGATTGGAGAGAAATCACTTCTTTTTTCATATTGTTCAACTTTTCGCAAAGCTCAAGTTGCAGGTTTTAAGGTTTTGAGGGTTTTAAGGTTTTGAGATCATAACGCTCACAGCGATGCAGACCTCCTAACCTCTAACCTATTTGGGTTGTCTTTGTTTGCGAGTAGGAAACTGTCTGGAAGACAGTACTATTAGTAACCCCGTACATACGAGTGAAACGAGAATGTGCGGGGATATAAGCACATCGTATTTTTTTTCTGTCTGGAAGACAGTACATCGGGGAAAGCCAATCAGGTACAGCCTTCCAGGCTGATAAAGATATTGGTGTTTCTATCCGAGGGCATCCTCTCTTTCGTCGAGTATGCACCTCGGTTACTCATAGTGTTGCCTTCCAGGCAATTTAGTTTTTGGGGTTTTAATGTTTTTTTAGGGTTTAAGGTTTTGAGGTTCTGAGGTCGGACTTGCTTTAGCTTGATGAGCCTTAGCGAAGAACTTGCGTAGCTTGGTGAGCTTGTGAACAATGCTTATTAGCGTTGCTGACCTCTAACCTTCTAAACGTTGCTGACCTTATAACCATATAACCTTCAAACCTTGTAACCTATGCTGACCTTCTAACCTCTAACCTTCTAACCTCCTAACCTACGAAGTTGAGCTTGCTAAACTTCACTTTTTGAGTGCAAAGTTAAGTAATTTACGCAGAAAACAATGTTCTAAAGGGATTATTTTACTATCAATTTTACCTTTATAAGTCAAAAACGCAACAAAATACGTCATTTAGGACATCATTGTTAGTAAAAAAAGAGATATTTTTGCATCCAAAACAGAAAATTAGAGAATAAAGACAGAAATGAAAAAAGGTATTTTAGGATTAATTACCATTCTGATGGTATGCAGTTGTAGTGAGAAGAAAGAGAACGGAACCAAGGCTCCTACAAGGGTACAAACCCAGATTGTGTCTTCTGCATCTTCTGACGGTAGCCATACGTATGTAGGTATTATAGAGGAACGCGAGGCGACAGCCGTCAGCTTCACGGGCATTGGTATTGTAAAGCGTGTACTTGTGAGCGAAGGTAAGGCGGTTAGTAAAGGACAGCTCATCGCAGAAATGGACGACACCCAAGCCCGTAACCTGCTCGATGGTGCCGAGGCTCAGATGTCGCAAGCCAACGATGCCCTGCAACGCTATAAGATGCTGCACGACAACGGTTCTCTGCCCGAAGTGCAATGGGTAGAGATACAGAGCAAGGTGGCACAGGCAAAGTCACAGTTGGAAGTGGCAAAGAAAAACCTTGCCGACTGTCAGCTTAAGGCTCCTGTAAGCGGCATCATAGGCAAGAAACTGATTGGTAGTGGTGAGACTGCCCTACCCTCACAAGCCGTTGTCACTATCCTCGACATAACCAGCGTAAAGGTGAAGGTTTCCATTCCCGAAGCTGAAATAAGCGCCATCACCTCTTCTACACCTTCTAATATAAGCGTAGAGGCTGCACAGAAGCAGGTACGCGGAGGAAACATAGAGAAAGGAATACAGGCTGATGCACTCACACACACATACGACGTGCGCATCAACGTACAGAACAGCAACCGTAAGCTGTTACCCGGTATGGTGGCAAACGTAAGTTTCCCAACATCCGTATCGAAAGGCATCACAGGCATATCCCTGCCTGTCACATCAGTACAGAAAGCTGCCGACGGCTCTCTGTTCGTATGGATTGTGGGCAACAACAATACCGCACATCGTGCGAAGGTGAGTGTCGGCAAAACCATGGGTAACTACATATCCATTACCGACGGTCTCGAAATGGGACAGCGCGTAGTAACAGAAGGGTATCAGAAACTAAGTGAAGGAACGAAAATTGCAGAGTGAAGGTTATAAGGTTAAAGGTTTAAAGGTTATTAGGTCGGAACGCTTTTGAAAAGTATAAAGGAAAAAGTAAAAATTAAAAAGTATGATTACCATATACAGCGAAAATCTATCGGTGAAGTACAAACCATACTTTTTACTTCTAAATTTTTACTTTTTAATTTCTAACCGATACTGACCTTCTAACCTCATAACCTCCTAACCTTATAACCTATAAAAATAATTATGGGAAAAAAGACAAGTTGGCTGAAATGGCCATTACAACATTATTCTATATCGCTGCTTATAGTAGGCATCCTGTTCATATTGGGCATCTACGGCATGTACGTAATGCCGAAGGATGAATTTCCACATGCCACAATCCGACAGGGCGTGGTGGTAGCCGTATATCCTGGTGCCACAAGCGAGGAGGTCGAGCAGCAGGTAGCACGTCCGCTTGAGCGTTACCTCTTCACGTATGGCGAGGTAAACCGCGCCAAGACAACTACCACATCGCAGAACGGCATGTGCATCGTCATGGTGAAGCTGAACGATGACGTGAACAACAAGGACGAGGTATGGTCGAAGATTAAGCATGGTCTTAATGCCTTCAAGCCTCAGCTTCCTTCGGGCGTTCTTGCCATCGTGGTAAACGATGACTTCGGCAACACCTCCGCCCTGCTCATTGCCATAGAGAGTAACCAGCGCAGCTACCGCGAACTGAAACAATACAGCGACGACCTCAGCGACCGACTTCGCCGCATCCCTTCCGTTGCCAATGTCAAGCTATTCGGAGAACAGAAGGAACAGATATCGCTCTATATTGACCGCAAACGACTGCAAGCCTACGGCATAGGACAGCAGATGCTCTTCTCACAACTGCAAGCCCAAGGCATAACGACCATGAGCGGAAGCATAGACGATAGCGACCAGCAGATTCCTATCCACGTAGCATCTACCGCAAACAGCGAGGAGGAGATAGCAAGCATGATTATCTTCAGCGACCCTGCAAGCGGAAAGGTGGTGCGTGTGAGGGATATCGCCCGCGTAGAGCGCGAATATGAGCCTAATGCAAGTCGAATAGAGCAGAACGGACATCCATGTGTGCTCCTCTCCATGGAGATGACACCGGGCAATAACGTGATGCAATATGGTGAGGATGTTGACCGTGTGCTCGATGAGTTCCGCGCATCGGTACTTCCGGAAGACGTCAACGTAACGCGCATAGCCGACAAGCCGAAGGTCGTAACGAAGAGCATCACGTCATTCCTTCGCGACCTGCTCATATCAATGGCAATCATCATCATCGTCATGATGGTGCTCTTCCCTCTGCGCTCTGCAATAGTAGCCGCCATAACCATACCTCTGAGCACATTCGTCTCTGTTGCCATTATGTATATGGTGGGCATCGAACTGAACATCGTAACGCTCGCGGCGCTTATCGTGGTACTGGGAATGATTGTTGATAACTCCATCGTGGTAATCGACGGATACCTTGAATATCTGGGCAAGGGCTACGAACCGAAAGTGGCTGCCATAGAGTCTGCCCGACAGTATTTCATGCCGATGATGCTTGCCACCATCTGCATCTGTGCCATCTTCTTCCCCTTCCTGTTCACCATGAAGGGAATATTCCGCGACTGTCTGGAGGCTTTCCCCTGGACCATAACCATCAACCTGATGGTATCGCTTATCCTCGCCGTAACGGTTATTCCGTTCCTTGAGGTCCGCATCATCAAGCCCGACAAGGTGAGCACCGACGGCAACGCCATAACGCATTGGGTGCAGGACACATACAACCGCGTACTCGCATGGACATTCAAGAATCCTTGGCTAACAATCGTAGGAGGCATCGGCATAATCCTGCTATCTACAATCATCGTCCCTACGCTGAAGATACGTCTCTTCCCCTACGCTGACCGCGATCAGTTTGCCGTAGAGATATTCCTGCCTGACGGCAAAGGAATGAAAGAGACAGAAGTGATAGCCGATTCTGTTCGTCATGTATTAGAGAAGGATGAGCGTATAGTGGATATCACGAGCTTCATAGGCTGTTCTTCACCACGTTTCATGGATGCCTACGCCCCACAGATGGCAGGTGCCAACTATGCCCAGTTCATCGTCAACACCAAGTCTGACCAAGCCACCCTCGACCTGTTGGCTGAGTATCAGCCACGACTGAGCGAGATATTCCCGAATGCCTACGTCAAGTTCAAGCGTCTCGACTATCTTGAGGTCAACGAACTTGAGTACCGCTTCTATGGCGACAACCTCGACTCCCTGCATGTGGCAGCCGAAAGACTCATGGAGCGTATGCGTAAGATGCCGGAACTGGAGTGGGTACATACCGACTTCATGCAGCCCTACCCTATAATCAACGTAGAGCTTGATCCTGTGGCATCTGCACAGCTCGGTTTCACACGCGCTTCTGCTCAGCTTGCCATCGGCGCAACATCGAGCAATCTGCGTGTAGGTCAGATATGGGAGGGCAACTACGACCTGCCGATAGTTGTGAAAGACGATACCGACATGACCTTCTCTGGCATCGGTAGTCTCGGAATGTCATCGCCTATGTCTATGCTCTCAGGAGCTATCAACAACACTAACAGCACCGTGCCATTGTCTCAGATTGCAAAGGTGAAGCCGAAATGGAGCGAGAGCCGCATACAGCATCGTGGCGGTGAGCGTTGCATCACGGTCACAGCACAGTTCGCAAACGGCGTATATACCGCCCCTGTGGAAAAGGAGATAGCCCGCATCATGCAAAGCGAGATACAGATGCCGCAAGGCGTGAGAAGCGAGGTTGGCGGCGAGATAGAATACGGCGACGAGGCTATGCCACAGATCTTCGGAGGCATCGCCATTGCCTTGGTCATCGTGTTCTTCTTCCTGCTCTTCAACTTCAAGAAATACGGCATCACGACCATCTGCATGGCAGCCCTCGGACTGATGACACCAGGTGCGCTCATCGGACTCGGCCTGATGAACCGTGCCCTCGGCCTTACATCCATCTTCGGTCTCATCACGCTCATGGGAATGATTATGCGTAACGAGATCCTCATCTTCGAGCATGCTATTCAGCAGAGAAGGAAACTCTTGTCAGAAAGCGAAGAAAACGACCGTGAGGCATATAACGAAGCCGTGAAGAAAGCCGCCTACGATGCCGGCAAGCGCCGTATGGTGCCTATCTTTCTCACCACCGCCACCACCGCCGTCGGTGTGGTACCGATGATAATCGCCCAAAGCTCGTTCTGGATGCCTGTAGGCGTAACCATCTTCGCCGGAGGTATCGGCTCCCTCATCATGGTTGTCACCATGCTCCCAGTTGTGTATTGGAAAGTCTCAAGAAAATAGAATGAATTACGAATTACTAATTACGAATTACCTAGTTTGTTTTTCCGTTAAAAAGAACTGAGCGATAAAGGTAAACAGGTAATTAGTAACTCGTAATTCGTAATTGAAAACAGGTAATTCGTAATTAGTAATTAGTCATTAAATAGATGTTGAAAACAATTTTGTCCCTCATAGCCTTGTGCTGCGCAATGTCAGCCTCGGCACAGACATACACCTTGAGTCAGCTCAAGGACTCCGCACTCAACAATAACATCGCCATACGTAGCGCGAGACATTCCGTTGATGCCGCACAGCATCAGCGCAAGGAGGCATTCTCAAAATACTTCCCTAACGTTAGCGGCACAGGACTTTGGTTCAATGCCGACAAGGGTATGGCGAAGATGGACATCAACCCATCTGAGTATATCACGCCCGAACTGGGTGCATCCCTTGCTCAGATGCTACCTCCCGAAGCCCTCGCCTCTTTGGGAAGTTCGATGAGCATGACCATGATGAAAAACGGAACGATAGCAGGTATAACGGCCGTTCAGCCAGTCTTTGCAGGAGGTCAGATTGTCAATGGCAACCGTCTGGCGAAAGTCGGAGAGGACGTAAGCCGACTGCAACTGCAACTGTCTCAGAAAGAGGTGGAGAGACAGACGGAGCAGTACTACTGGCAACTCGTCACCTTACAGGAGAAGCTGAAGACCATCGAAGCCATACAAGCCCTGTTGGCTGACATTCATAAGGATGTGGATGTGGCAGTACGTGCAGGTGTAGCCATGCGCAACGACCTGCTTCAGGTGCAGCTCCGTCAGAATGATGTAGAGAGCAATAAGGTGAAACTGAACAATGGTATCAATATCGTGCGTATGCTTCTGGCACAGTACTGCGGAATCCACAGCAATAAGTTTAGCGTGAAGAGTACAGAAATCAGGGATGTCTCTTCAATACAAGCCACCAGACAGGACTATGATCAGGCTTTGCAGCACACAACCGAATACCAGTTGCTTAACAAACAGGTGGAGGCAACCAAACTGCAACGCAAGATGGAGATAGGCAAGAATATGCCGACCGTGGGCGTAGGTGCAGGGTATAACTACCACAACCTGTTGGATAACGACCGCGCCTTTGGCATGATATTCGCCACCGTCAACGTCCCAATATCCGACTGGTGGGGAGGCTCACATTCCATCAAGCGCAAGAAGATAGAGCAGCAGAAGGCAGAGGAACAGCTTGCCGACAACTCCGAGTTGCTCAAGATCCGTATGCAGAACGCTTGGAACAACGTAGAAGAGGCATACCAACAGCTCCAGATTGCGCATCGCAGCATAGAACAGGCAGAGGAGAACCTGCGTCTGAATCGTGACTACTACAAGGCAGGAACAAGCCGTATGTCAGACCTTCTCGAAGCCCAGTTGCTCTATCAGCAGTCGCTCGACAAGCGTGTAGATGCATACGCCGACTACCAGAACAAACTACTGGAATACCGTCAGGCGACGGGAGAGTAAAGGAGGAAAGTATAAATTTGAAATACGACAAATTGCAATATGGAGATTACAATTTTGTGTTCAAAAAAAGAGTTTTAGAAAAACTCATCACTCATCACCAGTAGCGCTGTAAGTCATTGTATCATTGAGGCTTACAGCACTAATTCGACCTATACCACTCGTCACCCAACTCATCACCAATATCCGTGTATCTTATTGAGTGTATGATGATTACATGTGCGATTTACCCTCATTTCACTCATCACCCATTTTAGGGTGACGAGTGAATTAACTTTGCAACTCATTCTATATCAGATTGATATACCGCTTGAGGGTGATGAGTGGGTGACGAGTGAAGCGAAATGATTCACCCGTGTAATTTTCTGACACTCATATCATTACAACGCTACGGGTGACGAGTTGCAGAGTAGTGTAAAAATTCTGTTTTTCTAAATGTAAAAATGAGCGATACGATTCAAAGAGTGTGATACCTTCGTTGATCCTTCGCTATGCCTTCGTTCTACCTTCGCTTCAGTTCCGCTTCTAATTCGCTTCTGATTCGCTTCAAGTCCGTTCTTTACAATGGGACTTACAAGGGATTTGCAAGGGACTTGCATAGGAGGAAGAATGAATTCAACCTATACGGTTAAAAGCCTTGTAAAGGCGAAATAACATAGACGTGGGTAATCCACGTATCTTTATTATCCCCAATAGCTCCAAAGATGAGACATCTTTGTGAAGGGAGGACTCATTTTTGATGTCGAGGCAAGGGTGATCTGAACTCCTTCGGGTTCATGCCCTTCATGCGCTGGAAGAATCGGGCAAAGGTGGTGGTCTCGGCAAAGTGGAGCTGCTCGGCTATCTGACTGATGCTCATGGATGTCTGGCGCAAGAGGAAGGTGGCCTCCATGAGCAGGAACTGGTTGATGTAGTCGATGACGGTGCGTCCGCCTGACACCTGACGGACGATGCGTGAGAGGTAGGTGGTGGTGATGCAGAGCCGGGAGGCGTAGAAGCCGATGTCGTGGTGCTCTATGAAGTGCTGGGGCAGCAGACTGAGGAAGCCGAGGAATATCTCTTCTACGCGCTGGGGGAGGCGGTGCTCACGGATACTGTGCTCCTGTATGGCTGAGAGGTCGAGCAGGAAAAGACTGTAGAGCATCTGGAGACTTTCGTTTGAGTGGGTTATGCCTGACTGCTGATAGCGGATGGCCATCAGCATGAGTTCACGCAGTCGGCAGAGGTCGTCGGGCCTAAGCGATAGCACGGGCGAGGTGAGTTCTACGACGGTGAAATAGGCGGTGCGGACGGCATTGCGCACCATTGAAAGGCTGAGCGTGAAACGCTCGTCGGCAAGGAGGCAGATGCCGCGATAGTCCTCGGAAGCCGACAGTACGGTGACCTCCATACCTGGGGAATAAGTGTACAGATCACCCTCATTGAGGGTTATCTCGCTGTTGTGGTAGATAATGGTAACCCAGCCGCTCGTGACGATGGTGAACGTGTAGCACGACAGGAAGCCGTGCGTTTCGTTTGCGCCGAAGGTCCACTCCACGTTGGTTTCCAGACAGATTACATTTCCGTCCCACTCACCCTTGGGTAAAGGCAGGTCTCTCAGTTGCCAATATTCTTTCAAACTATACATAATCGGGCCTATTTTGGGTGCAAAGATACTAAAACTTTTCGGATTTGTTTCGTTTCAGTCGGTTTTTGTTTCGTTTCGGTTTGCTTTTATTTGCAAAAACATTGTAATTTTGCAGCCAGAAGCAAGAACAAATTTACTATTTTACTATTTGACTATTTACTATGTACTATTTATGTACTATTTCTTATCGCGGTAGGCATTGACTATTTGTGATTGGCGAAAAATAGTAAATCAACCAAATAGTAAATAAATAGTACATAGTAAATAGCTAAATAGTAAATTGCTAACATAATTATTAACCTTTATAACAAAAACTGATTATGACAAAAGAAGAAGCAATGAAGCAGTTCGCCTATCTTGGCGCAGTATGGTTTGGTAACAGTAAGCAGCACTTCGCATTCTCGGTGTATGACCGCCTGAATGGCTGGAACAAGCTTGCCGACAAGTGGAATTATGGTGATTATGAATAAACATTTTTGTAATTTGATTATGACGGTAATCATGACTTTACTGTCATACAATGGTAATGCAAGTGATATGAACACGATTTATGATTTCACCGCCCTGTCAAACAAGGGTAAGGAAGTGAATTTTGCCGACTACAAAGGCAAAGTGCTACTTATTGTCAACACGGCAAGCAAATGTGGTTTCACCCCTCAGTATGATGGCCTGGAAGCCCTTTACAAGAAGTATAAGGACCAAGGACTTGTAATCATCGGTTTTCCATGTGACCAGTTCGGCCATCAGGAACCTGGTACTGACGAGCAGATAGAGGAGTTCTGCCGTCTGAATCATGGTGTCACCTTCCCTCTAATGTCGAAGATTGAAGTCAATGGCGAGGGTGCTCATCCTATCTACCAGTGGTTGAAGAGCAAGGCAGGCTTCGCAGGTTTCAATCCAGAACATAAACTAACTAAAATCCTTGATGAGATGTTCACCAAGGCAGATCCAGACTACGCATCAAAGCCTGATATCAAGTGGAACTTCACCAAGTTCCTCATCAGCAGAGAAGGCAATGTAATCAGCCGTTTCGAGCCTACTACAGAGCCGAAGGAAATGGAAGAGAGCATAGAGAAGGAACTGGCAAAATAATAGAAGGTAAATATACTAATCCAAACAATTATACTATGGAAATCAAGGCAATACGAATGTTCGACAACGGTTTTATGAACCAGCAATTTGCTTTCGGCGGTGAAGGCAAAGAGAACACAGACGAACAAGTTATCTACCGCAGCAGTCTCCAGAACTTCCTCATTGATATGGGTAACGAGGTGATACTCGTGGATACAGGATTCCAGAACGACATGAAGGCTCCTGCCAAGAAACTCGGCGCACCGCTCTACATGGGCGAGAAGCTGAAGGACTATATGGAGGCTTTCACTGAACTGGGTTACAAACCTGAACAGGTGACGAAGATTCTCATCACCCACAAGCATCCCGACCACACGGCAGCCTTGCAGTATTTCCCAAATGCCAAGGTGTATATCTCGCCGGAAGATGCCGATGCAATGAAGCTAAGTGGTGAGAACATAGTGCGTGCAGAGTATCAAGACTCATACAAGAACTTCCCTCATGCAGAGAAGGTTGCCGAGGGCGTTTGGTTCATTGAGGCAAAGGGGCATACCAAGGGCAACAGTATCATCATAGCAGAACTGGATGGTCTCTACTATATGATGCACGGCGATGTGACCTATTGCGATGCCGCCTTAAAGGCTAACAAGCTCTCGATTATCTTCGAGGATCAAACCGCAGCCCGCGAAACTCTCGATCGTGTTCGTGAGTTCATCCGCCAGAATCCTACGGTCTATCTGTCAACCCATTGTCCTGAAGGGTACGAGAATCTGGAGATGAAACGTGTAATGAAGTTATAATTAACGTGATTTGAAACGCAAAGACGCGAAGACGCAGAGAATGATTTGAACACGGAAAACACGAAAGATACGAAACTTTTCATTTTTTTCGTGAGTTCAGTGTTCAAAAAAAGAACCACAGATATTCGGGATTTTAGGGATATTAATCACGAGCGCAAGCGAGATAATCCCTTTGATCTGTGCAATCTGTGTTCAGAAAAATAAAACCACAGATATTCGGGATTTTAGGGATATTAATCACGAGCGCAAGCGAGATAATCCCTTTGATCTGTGTTATCTGTGTTCAAAAAAAAGAACCACAGATATTCGGGATTTTAGGGATATTAATCACGAGCGCAAGCGAGATAATCCCATTGATCTGTGCAATCTGTGTTCAGGAATAAAAAAAACTTTGCGACTTAGCGGCTTTGCGTTTATTTTATTTCTCACTAAATCTCATCAAGCTAAAAGCAAGTTTCCATTGACACTTTTTTGAAAAAATCTTTCCAATTGATGATAAATAGCAAGTAGAAATAGCAAAATCCCGAATATTTTTAATTAAAATCGGCAAAAATGTGACATTTTCTTTATTTTTCGGGATTTTTTTATTAATTTTGCAAACTCAAAATGGAGACCCACCCCCCCCTCCCCAAGGGAGGGAGTTCTTAGATACAATAATACAATCTAAAACGCTCCCCTTGGGGGGAGAAGGAGGGGGTCAGGCTTTAACTATGGCAAAGGATAAGACAGCATACGTTTGTGACTACTGCGGACAGGAGTCTGCTAAGTGGATGGGCAAGTGTCCGTCCTGCGGTCAGTGGAATACGTTCAAGGAAGTACGTATCTCCGCCGAGTCACCTGTTAAGTCTGCCCGTAAGGCTGCGTCGTCTGTTGCCACCACATCGCTCCGCGCAAGTAAGACGGCTCGTGCCGTGAGCCTTCGCGACATATCCACTAAGGCAGAGCCGAGGATTGACACGCACGACGCGGAGCTGAACCGAGTGCTGGGTGGTGGCATAGTGCCAGGCAGCATCATACTGCTGGGCGGTGATCCAGGCATAGGAAAGAGTACGCTGACACTTCAGACGATAGTGCAGATGACGGAACGCCGTGTGCTGTATGTCAGCGGTGAGGAGTCGGCACATCAGATCAAGATGCGTGCCGAGCGCCTTGCGCCCGATGCAGGCGAGCACGTCATGATACTCTGTGAGACATCGCTCGAAAACATCTTTAAGGAGATTGAGGCTGTGGCTCCTGAATTGATAGTCATCGACTCAATACAAACGATGGAGACGGAGGATGTGGAGTCGGCTCCAGGTAGCGTGACGCAGATTAGGGAGTGTGCCTCTGCCCTACTCCGCTTCGCAAAGACGAGTGCTATTCCTGTCATTCTGATAGGACATATAAATAAGGAGGGAACGATAGCTGGTCCGAAGGTGCTTGAGCATATCGTGGATACCGTTATCCAGTTTGAGGGTGACCGCCAGAACATCTACCGCATACTTCGCTCTATAAAGAACCGTTTCGGCTCAACATCGGAACTCGGAATATACGAGATGCTTCAGAATGGTCTTCGTCCTGTGACGAATCCTTCAGAGCTTCTTCTTTCCGACGAGCGTCAAGGAATGAGCGGAATAGCGATTTCGGCAGCCGTGGAGGGTATGCGTCCGTTCCTTGTGGAGACACAGGCATTGGTAAGCACAGCTGCATACGGAACTCCGCAACGCTCGGCAACGGGTTTCGACCAGCGCAGACTGAACATGCTGCTTGCCGTTCTGGAGAAGAAGGTGGGCTTCAAGCTTATTCAGAAGGATGTGTTCATCAACATAGCAGGCGGATTGAAGGTTACGGATATGGCAATGGACCTTAGCGTAATAGCCTCCGTATTCTCAAGCAACGTGGACATCCCGATAGAGGAAGGCTGGTGCATGTGCGGTGAGGTGGGACTGAGCAGCGAGGTTCGTCCTGTAAGTCGCATAGAACAGCGAATAGCCGAGGCTGAGAAACTTGGTTTCACGGATATCATCATACCGAAACGCAACTCGAATGCCTTGAAGGGTAAGAAATACAGCATACGCATTCATCCTGTAAGTAAGGTTGAGGAAGCGATAAGGACGTTGTTCTCATAATGGCCCCTCACCTGCCCTATGGGCATCCTCTCCCCAAGGGGCGAGGTAAAAGTTACAATTTTTCGCAATAGAGCAAGAATATTAAACATTATAAATCAATAAAAGTAAAACCAGTACCCTTGATTGGAAATACACACTTCCTCCTCGCCCCATGGGGAGAGGATGTCCGCAGGACAGGTGAGGGACTGTTATTTAATTTCTTATGGTAAAAATCACTAAAGAGGCTGCTCTCAAGTATCACGAGACCGGCCGTCCAGGAAAGATTGAGGTAATGCCAACAAAGCCTTACCACACTCAGACAGATCTCTCGCTTGCATATTCACCAGGCGTAGCGTTCCCATGTCTTGAGATTCAGGAAACACCAGATGCAGCTTACAAGTACACAGACAAGGGTAACCTCGTTGCCGTAATCTCTAACGGTACAGCGGTGCTCGGTCTTGGCGATATAGGTGCTATGTCAGGCAAGCCAGTAATGGAAGGTAAGGGACTTCTCTTCAAGATCTACGGTGGTGTTGACGTATTCGACATCGAGGTTGACGAGAAGGATCCTGAGAAGTTTTGCGAGGCTGTAGAGAAGATTGCACCAACATTCGGCGGTATCAACCTTGAGGATATCAAGGCTCCTGAGTGCTTCTATATTGAGGATCGCCTCAAGAAGTCACTCGATATACCAGTAATGCACGACGACCAGCACGGTACAGCCATCATCTCTTCTGCAGGTCTGCTCAATGCCCTTGAGGTTGCAGGCAAGAAGATTGACGAGGTTAAGATCGTTGTATCTGGCGCAGGTGCTGCTGCTATCATGTGTACAAAGCTCTATATCGCCCTCGGCGCTAAGAGAGAGAACGTGCTCATGCTCGACTCTAAGGGCGTTATCACATCTGACCGTCCAAACCTCACAGAGCAGAAGAAGTTCTTCGCAACAGACCGTCGCGACGTTCACACTCTCGAGGAGGCAATGGTAGGTGCTGACGTATTCCTCGGCCTTTCAAAGGGTAATGTCGTATCTCAGGATATGATTCGCTCTATGGCCAAGAACCCTATCGTGTTCGCTTGCGCAAACCCAACACCAGAGATTTCTTACGAGGATGCTATGGCAGCACGTCCAGACGTACTCATGTCAACTGGCCGTTCTGACTATCCAAACCAGATCAATAACGTAATCGGTTTCCCTTACATCTTCCGTGGTGCCCTCGACGTAAACGCTCGCGCCATCAACGAGGAGATGAAGATTGCTGCCGTACACGCTATCGCTGACCTCGCTAAGTTGCCAGTTCCAGACGTAGTGAACCAGGCATACAACGTGAACAACCTCACATTCGGTCCTGACTACTTCATTCCAAAGCCAGTTGACCCACGTCTTATCACAGAGGTATCTGCTGCCGTAGCAAAGGCTGCTATGGATAGCGGTGTGGCACGTAATCCTATCACAGACTGGGACGCATACAAGCGTAAGCTCCGTCGCCGTATGGGACAGGAGACAAGCGTTACACAGAACCTCTACGAGACAGCTCGCAAGCACCCACAGCGCGTGGTATTCGCTGAAGGTCTCCACCCAACAATGATCAAGGCTGCCGTTCAGGCAAAGGAAGAGGGCCTCTGTACTCCTATCCTTCTCGGTAACGACGAGATGATTGAGAAGAAGGCAAAGGAACTCGAGCTCAACCTTGATGGCGTTGAGATTGTAAACCTCCGTCATGACCGTGAGCGTGACCGTCGTGAGCGTTATGCTAAGATTCTCTCTGACAAGCTCCAGCGTGAGGGTTACACCTTCGAGGAGGCAAACGACAAGATGTTCGAGCGCAACTACTTCGGTATGATGATGGTTGAGACTGGCGATGCTGATGCTTTCATCACAGGCGTTTACACCAAGTTCTCTAACACTATCAAGTGTGCCAAGGAGGTTATCGGCATCCGTCCAGAGTACAACCACTTCGCTACGATGAACATCGTAAATTCTAAGCGTGGTACTTACTATATCGCTGATACCCTCGTAAACCAGTCACCTGACAAGGATACTATCAAGGATATCGCTCGCCTTACAGCCGATACTATCCGCTTCTTCAACGATGAGCCTCGTATTGCAGGTATTTCATTCTCAAGCTTCGGTGTTGACAAGGCAGGTACTCCACGCATGATGCACGATGCCATTGCAGAGCTTCAGGCTGAGTTCCCAGATCTCAAGATCGACGGTGAGATGACTGTTGACCTCGCTCTCGATCAGGATCGTCGTGATGAGAAGTATCCATTCCTCCGTCTGCACAATGAGACTGTAAACTCAATGGTGTTCACATCTTTGAGCGCAGCAAACTCTGCTTACAAGCTCATCAAGCAGTTCTCTCCTGAGACTGAGGTTATCGGTCCTATCCAGATGGGTCTTAACAAGCCTATCCACTTCACAGACTTCGACTCAAGCGTTCGCGATATCGTTAACATCACAGCCGTTGCCGTTATCGACGCTTACGTTGAGAAGATTAAGAAGAACAAGTAAGTGCTACTTACAGGTTTGAAGGTTATGAGGTTATAAGGTCGGAACGCTCTTGGGCTATACTGACCTCAAAACCTTAAAACCTTAGAACCTCATAACCTTATGAACTTTTGCACACGCATATAACGGTGTGCGCAGAACAAGTTTCCGTGCATGACGTTTCATCCTTAAAAATCGACAATTCAGTAATTGAGTTGTCGATTTTTTTTCGTTTCATTTCCTTATATAATAACTTTGCACTAAACAAAGTAATAATCCCCAATAAAAAAGAAATGGATAATTTCAAAGATTTATTCGAAAGCCGATATACTTGGATAGAAGGTTATATGAGGAACGTCCGCCGTTACTCTCGTAAACCTGCCATCATTGATCCTGCTAGCAATAGGAAATGGACCTACGCAGAATTCAATGATGATGTAAACCGTCTAACCAATACCCTTGTTTCCTTAGGCATTGGCAAGAAGGAAGTCGTTATGCTTGACCTTCTCAACTGCCCAGAATTTGCTTTCGCTTACGTTGCAACACAGAAGATTCATGCAGTTTGCTGCCCTGTTAGCTATCGTCTCAGTCCTGGTGAACTTGCAGACAACATAGAAGACTCTCACCCAAAGGTTATCATCTTCGACTCAACAAACGAGAGTACAGTTCTTGAGGCTCTTACCATAAGCGGACATAAGCCAGAGCAACTTGTAGTTACAAATGGCAAGAGCACGGAAAAGGTAATATCATATAAGGATTTCGTAAAGGATGCCTCTACGGCAGAATACTACGATCCTACTTCCGGCTACAACATCTACGACGAGACTACTCGCCTCTATACATCAGGCACTACTGGTCGTGCAAAGGGAGTGTCAATGACATCTATCAACGAGGTTCTTTCTGCTCACGATGTGATGATTCATTTCCCTATGAGCTATCGCGATGTTACGATGAATACCACACCTTGGTTCCATCGTGGCGGACTTCATTGCGCTGGTCCCGGTCCTGCCCTCTATGCAGGTGCCACAATGGTGGTAATGAGCCATTTCGATGCTCTCAAGACACTCCAGTACACTTGGCAGTACAAGATCACATTCATCATTGGCGTACCTACCGTTCTCGAAGCTCTTGCCGACGAACAGGAACGTCAGGCTTACGACCTTCAGACTCTCAAGGGCATCGTGACTATGGGAAGTCCGTTGGAGCGCTCTGCCTGCATCCGATACCAGCGTGTGCTTACTCCAAATATCTACAACGGCTACGGCACAACGGAGACATTCTGGAACACCTTCCTACGCCCATTCGACCTTCCTGAGAATGCTGGTACAGCCGGAGCATCATGCGTTGACGATGATGTGCGTGTTGTAAAGGTTTATGAGGATCGTCGTGCTGAGCCTGACGAGCTTATTCCAACTGATAGCAACGAGGTTGGCGAGGTTATCATCTGCTCTCCTGCAAAGTCTCCTTACCTCTATTTCAACAATGATGTAGAGACCGAGAAGAAATACTACAAGGGCTTCATCTACACCAACGACCTCGCTACATGGGATGAGAATCAGTTTATCACCATCGTTGGCCGCAAGGACGATATGATTATCTCTTCAGGCGAGAACATCTACCCTACTGAGATTGAGGCTGTACTCAACGTGCATCCGAAGGTAAAGGACTGTATTGTGACATCCGTACCAGATAAGATTCGCGGTCAGGTAGTTACAGCATACATCGTGAAGAATGACGATAGCCTCACCCCAGAGGAACTCGACGATTTTTGCAAGGAGAGTCCGGACATTGCCAACTTCAAGCGTCCACGTTTCTACCGCTTCATTCCGCAGATTCCGTTCAACGCAACAGGTAAGAAAATGCATGTAAGAATCAAGGAAACAGCAGCAAAGGATCTCAAGAACGGATTGCTGTATAGAGTGTAATAAATGAAAAAAATTATAAAATGAAAAATGAAAAATACAGGTTTGCTAAATGCTAATCTGTATTTTTCATTTTATTATTTTTCATTTTTCATTTATTTTTGTATCTTTGCAGCGAATTTAAGATTATAGGTAATTAGTAATTCGTAATTAAAATAGATGAAAATACTGATTCTTGAGGATGAGATGCACAACTACAACGTACTCAGGCACATGCTTGAGGACCTAATGCCATCTGCATTGCTGATAGGTCCGATACCGACAGTATCAGAAGCACGTCAGTTCTTTCTCTCGCAATCAGAAACAGACATCATCATCGCTGACATTCAGCTAAACGACGGCCTCAGTTTTGATGCCCTTTCCTGTGCTCCGGATAATATTCCAATCATCTTCACTACGACATACGAAGAGCATGCCCTACGCGCATTTGAGTTCAATAGCCTGTCATACCTTCTCAAGCCAATAAACGAGGAACAGTTGCACACGGCACTACAAAAAGCATTGCGATTGTTGGCTGCTAATGTTACAACAAAAGGCTCATCGCGCAATACTTTTAGTTTTCATTCCCTTAGCAAGAAAAACGACAAGTTCCGCGAGCGTTTCATGGTAAAAACAGCCAAGGGAGAGAAGATGATACATGTCTCTGGCATCAGATATTTTGTTTCAGAACAAAAGAACACCTACCTGAAATTGCTCGACAACACCTCATATCCCATCAACATATCGCTTGAGGAACTTGCCCTACAGCTCGATCCACAGAAATTCAGGCGTGTAAACCGCAAGTTCATAGTACCACTTGAACAGGTTACAGCAACGGAACGCCTATCCAACGGCAAAGAGAAACTGATTCTCAATGGCGACAATCCTCCTGAGATAATTATTTCAAGAATGAGAAGAAAAGAGGTTGAGGAGTGGATTGGGAAATAGAAGAGTGAAAAGTGAAGAGTTAAGAGTGAAAAATTTAAGTTGGTTTTATCAATAATGGTCACAACAATCAGAGGTAACATAAATTCTTCACTCTTCACTCTTAACTCTTCACTATATTTTTTTTGTATTCACAAAAAAATATATTACCTTTGTATCCGATTATGGATAATTCAGATAATTCATCAACGATAAGCAAACCATTCTGGGGCATCAACGAGCAGGGCAACACATGGACCCATCTCGTAGGTGCCGTATTCGCATTGTCGTCAATATGGATGGTATGGCCGGCAGCAAGCAAGAGCTGGCAAATGGCATTCGGAGTCATCTTCTTCATCGTAGGCATGTTCCTCATGTTCCTGTCGAGCACGCTCTACCATTGGGTGAAGCCCGGAATGGCGAAGGATGTGCTGCGTCGCCTCGACCACATCAGCATCTACGTGATGATAGCATGCTCCTACACCCCTATCTGCGTTGGTGTAATAGGCGGATGGATGGGATGGCTCGTCTTCGGATTACAATGGGCAGCCGTCATAGGCGGTGTGTTCTATAAGATATTCGCTTTCGGGAAATATCCCAAACTGTCACTTGCCATATACCTAACAATGGGCTGGAGCATACTGCTGATAGCTCCAGAGGTATATAACAAACTGACATTAACCGAGTTTGCCGTCCTACTTTCCGAAGGCGTGTTCTATTCAGCAGGAACATATTTCTTTGCGCACGACAGCAAACGTTTCTTCCACCCTATCTGGCACGTCTTCGTACTTCTCGGAGCAATGGCACACTGGACTCTGGTGTTGCTAATATTAATTAGATAAATGAAAAAAAATGAAAAATGAAAAGTGAAAAATACAGATTACGCTTTTAAGCGAAGAAAACTAACTTGTATTTTATAATTTTTCATTGTTCATTTTTCACTTAAAATATAAATATTTTCTATGCAGCCACGCTTTGCAATCATAGAGCCAAACGTGCTCACGGGTCTCGGTCTTCAGAACATTCTTGAGGACATCATTCCTATGGCTGAGATAAAACAGCTCCAGACATTCGAAGAGGTTTTGGAACTCAAAGCCGAGGACTTCGTGCATTTCTTCGTTTCCTCACGTATCTATTTCGAGCATACACAATTCTTCCGTCAGCAAGCGGCTAAGAGCATTGTGCTTGTCAATGGCGACATGACGATAAATGGCGTAAAGACCATCAACGTATGTCAGGGTGAGAAAGACCTTGTACGTGACATCCTTGCCTTGAATCGCAGCAAGCATGGTCCTCACGGCAGTATGCCGATACCTCCTCACGTGGGTATGCCACCTCAGAAAACTCCAGATATGGTTCTCTCTCCACGCGAGACCGAGGTTGCCGTATTGCTAAGTAAAGGCTTCATCAATAAGGAGGTAGCCGACCGCCTCAACATCACGCTCACTACAGCCATCTCGCATCGTAAGAACATCATGGAAAAGCTTCATGCCCGCTCTCTTGCCGACATCATCGTGTATGTGGTGATGAATGGATTGGCAGATGTAAGTGAGTTATGACCCCTTTCCTGCCCTTCGGGCATCCTTTCCCCATAAAGGGGCAAGGGAAAAGTTACTACCTTTCGCTATAAAGCAAGAATATTAAACATTATAAATCAATAAACAGAACCAGTACCCTTGATTGGAAATACATACTTCCCCCTTGCCCCTTTACGGGGAAAGGGTGCCCGCAGGGCGGGAAAGGGGCTGTATCTTTGCTTATGAAATCATTTGTAAGAGCAACCCTATTTCTCCTTGTCATAATAGTGGCCTCATGCACCCGACCAGCTCCCAAAGCCACACAAAATAGCGCGTCTTCTCCAAAGACATACGAGAATGAACTGTTTTCCATTGACATTCCCGAAGGGTGGGTATGCGATGATGAGAACTGGAATGGATTAGAGTGCATGAAGAATGAGGTAAACATCTACAATCCTTACGAAAGCATTGTATGGTTTCACATCGTAAAGGCTTTCATGCCTATTCAATGGAAGAATATTGCAGAAGCCACGGAAATGGCAAAGGCGGCACGTGCACTAAGTGGTGCCAATGCCAAATTGATTGACGAGATTGATAGCGTTGAGGTTGGAGGCTACCCAACAAGCATATTGTGTTTCGCCAACTACGAAGATGGGGACACCATCATCCAGAAGCAGTATGTCACCTATATGAAGGATTCACACATCGTTATCTACTTTAACGAGAACTACAATTCCAGGGATAAAGAAAAAGCTCAGGAAATAGGTAATAAAATCATCGCAACAATAAAACTGAAGAAAGTAAAGAATCCTCTCGACAATGATTCCATCATGAGACAAGCCGTCAAATCTGCTATGGATAACAAGGAAATATCAGATGAGACAATAAAAAAAGGAAATGAAATTATAAAGAACCCCTAACCCCTACCCTTCCCCCGTAATGGGGAAGGGAGTGCCGCTCACGAAGAGCGGCATAAAATAGAAGAATATAAACATTATTAATCAATAAAAGTAAAACCCGACTCCTTCTATTGGAAGAACGTAACTTCCCCCTTGCCCCTTTACGGGGAAAGGGTGCCCGTAGGGCGGGAAAGGGGTTGCTTATATTAACATATGAATTTTCTCGGACTTATCATTGCTGTAACAACATTTCTTGTGATCGGCATATTTCATCCAATCGTTATCAAGTCAGAATACTATTTCGGCGTTAAATGCTGGTGGGTATTCCTCATCTCAGGTCTTGCCTTCATCGTAGCCTCACTCTTCACCGACAACGAAATTCTCAGTCCTGTACTCGGCGTTGTCGGCTGTTCTTGCCTATGGAGCATACTTGAGGTATTCGAACAACGACAACGCGTTAAGAAAGGCTGGTTCCCTATGAACCCCAAGCGCAAGCATGAGTATGAAAATGTAAAAATAAAATAACGATAAAGGCGGGGCTACTACCCTGCCTTTATTCGTCTGTCATAACGAGAGAATGTATTATTCCATAATAACACAACAGTACAATCGTATAAAAGTAGAAAAGAACAAAAGAAAAGGGTAATGTATTTTGAATTTGACAATATTGCACATGCTTTAATTCTTTTAGATTATTACTCCCCCATCCATTTTGAGAGAGACTTAGAGCGGACTTATAACGGACTTGGAACTATACCGGTGTGTGTGTATTTGGTAACAGATACTATGTTACCATTGCCGTTTGTGGAGTTCCATAATAATATGTTTTATGCGTAGGTGAGACGGCATCGGCATCACATGAAAAGAAAGGTAACATAGTAACTGTTACCAAATAAGGGGACTATCCCTTACATTTATTGAGTTACAAAATTCATAAATCCATTCATTGTATGAAAAACACGGAAAAATGCTCTGGTAACAATAATTTCGTTATTTTCAATAACAATCACAATATGCACATTATCCTTCAAAAAGAGCGTGAAAACTATTCCAAAATCCATCCCCAAAACTAATACAGGCTTCAATGGGATTATGCGAGAACTTTCTGTTCCCTAAGATGCAATTCCCCTTCCCTCCTACCTCCGTTGCAGGTCCGTTGTAAATCCGTTGTAAATCCCATCTGCCTCCGTTTCCTACGAACGGATTAGAAACGGATTAGAAGCGGACTTGGAACGGACTTGGAACAGAGGCATAGCGAAGGCAGAACGAAGGCATAACGAAGGCAGAACAGCATTTCTACCCCAGCAGTAACAAGTAACAGGTAACAATAAGGATTTCTGTGTTAGCATATCTCATTTCAGACATAGTACGGTCTTTTCCTGATTTTTGGTTTACAGTTTTTATACTACATTCGTTGACATTATACTTGACACATTACGTTATATCAGGCACGTTCTGCAAATATAGACTTCTTAAAGTTTCATTTCCATCTTAACATGTGGAATTCCAGCCTCATCAAAAGGTTCTGAGCAAACACTATAACCACATTTTTCATAGAAACCTATTACTCTCACCTGTGCCTCCAGACGCAGGCATGATGCTCCCTGTCTTTTCACTTCTTCGGCTGTAGCCTCCAGAATCATCTTTCCTACGCCTTTTCCACGCGAGGCTGCTATTACCCTTCCAAGATGCCACACGCCCTGTTCTTCCTCAGGAAACAGACGGAGACATGCAGCCATACTCTCATCATCATTCTTAATGAATATATGTATAGCTGAATAATCTATGCCATCCGGGTC
>Ga0310695_10004036_pt1 | contig 27684 bp, 17 predicted proteins | sample RumenRJG_04DNA_FD_203882 | JGI IMG/M metagenome (GOLD analysis project Ga0310695, IMG submission 203882) | Bovine rumen microbial communities from Lethbridge, Alberta, Canada - RJG_04 (v2) (version 2) | ecosystem: Host-associated > Mammals > Digestive system > Stomach > Rumen | place: Canada... | reverse complement strand
AGATTGCAGTGCTCCCGGGCGACGGTATCGGTCCGGAAGTGATGAAAGAAGCTGTCCGCGTGTTGGACGTCGTTTCCAAGAAGTTCGGTTTCGACGTGAACGCCGAATGGGCAAATGTCGGTGGTGCAGCATACGACGAAAGCGGATCTCCGCTTCCGGAAAGCACCCTCAAGCTCGGTGAAGCTTCTGACTGTATTCTTTTCGGTTCCGTGGGTGGCCCGAAGTGGGAACACCTTCCGCCGAACCTCCAGCCGGAACGCGGCGCACTCCTCCCGCTCCGCAAGCACTTCAAGCTTTTCTGCAACCTCCGCCCGGCCCGCGTCTATAAGGAACTCGCTGGTGCATGCCCGCTCCGCGCTGACATCGTTGGCGACGGTTTCAACATCCTCACCGTCCGCGAACTGACGGGTGACGTTTACTTTGGCCAGCCGAAGGGCCGCGAAGGCGTTCCGGGCTCCAAGGAAGAAATCGGTTTCGACACCATGAAGTACAGCCGCTACGAAGTCGAACGCATCGCCCGCTTCGCTTTCGACGCCGCCATGCTCCGCAACAAGAAGGTCGCTTCTATCGATAAGGCCAACGTGCTCACCACGAGCGTACTCTGGCGCGAAGTCGTGAACGAAGTCATCAAGGACTATCCGGAACTCACTCTCGAACACCTCTACGTGGACAACGCTGCCATGCAGCTCCTCAAGCGCCCGCGTGAATTCGACGTGCTCCTCTGCCCGAACCTCTTCGGCGACATTCTCACCGACGAATGCGCAATGCTCACCGGTTCCATGGGTCTCCTCCCGTCCGCTTCTATCGCCGAAGGAAGCTTCGGTCTCTACGAACCGGCCGGTGGTTCTGCTCCGGACATCGCAGGCAAGGGTATCGCAAACCCGCTCGCACAGATCCTCTCCGTGGCCCTCATGCTCCGCTACACCTTCAAGGAAGAAGAAGCTGCAAAGGCTATCGAAGCTGCTTGCGAAAAGGTCATCGCTCAGGGCTACCGCACTGGCGATATCTACCAGGAAGGCTGCACCAAGGTCGGCACAACTGGTATGGGTGATGCTATTATAGCCGCACTTGCCTAAGTGTAACTAAGAACCTACGACAGGCAAGTGCTCTCACCTCCACGACTCGTTAATACGAGTCGCTTGAGGCTCACAGATTAAAGCACTCGCTTAATTTTTGCGACACAACGAAAAAAGCGACCGGATTTCTCCGGTCGCTTTTTTGTATGATGGGAAATCAAACTTTGCGAGTCTGACAGCGCTTATTACTTAGCGCAACCCGTGCCGAGCGTACCTTCCAAAACAGATTCGCACTGAGCCGTCATCGCAATGGCTTCATCGCTACCAGCCGGGAATTCAAGGCATTCGCCCAAGACACCCGGGATATCGCAAGAGACCATGTCACCTGCCGGCGTATCACCAGTTTCCTTGTTTTCCGGTTCTTCAGTCGTGTTAGATTCTGCCGGCAAAAATTCCTTGCAAGCCTTCTGTTCAATTTCAAAAAGCGTAGCCTTATCAAAGGACGTGCTAGAAGATGCAATATTGAAATAGGCATCAGCAGAGCAGTAGTGGATGCCGCTGAAATCAGCAAAGTTCTTGGCAACGCATTCAATATGAGACATCGGGTAAATCGAGTAGTTCATATTGACATAACGTCCATCTTCCGGATCAAGGAACACAAGCTTCTTCTTGGGAACCGTATCGCCCTTCAAGTCTTCGTCCTTATAGAAGTAGCTCCATTCAGCATCATCCATGGTAAAGTCACACTTGGTCACAGGCTCAAACGTAATCTTATCATATCGGGCCTCGCCAATAGCGGCCTTGCATGCATTCTGCACAGCATTGAAAACCGTTTCGCGAGCATTATTTGCAAAGTAACCCTTTTCAGTCGTGCTAGAAACATAGATAACCGTGTTGCCATCTTCATCGCAAGAACGTTCACCCACAAACGCTCCATCAGAAGACTTGTTGGATGAAGTCGGATCAATGCGGCACATCATGCTCGTCATGCTGCCCGTATAGCGGATGGAATCGCGAATGACAAGGTCTTCGCCCTTGATTTCATACGTTGTCGTAATATTAGCATTATTCTTACCATCACTCCCCTTGTACGAAATCGTCCAAACATCGTCCGTAGCCGCAAAGCCACAGGGATCAGCTTCTTTTACAGAAGAGCTAGACGGTTCTTCAGCAACACTCGAAGAACTAGCGACATCGGAACTAGAATTCGGAGACGATTCAACAGAGCTAGAAGAGACCTGCTTATCAGGCGTATCGGAAGCCGCAATCGGAGACGAAGAATCGTCACCGCACGCCATAAAGCTCATAGCCATAGAAAGAGAAAGGCCTACGCCAATCTTTTTGTAATTCATATATAACACTCCTTTTTTATTTTAATCGTAACGCCAAATATACAAAGTTTATACATAAAAAACAAACTTTTTCAAATAAAAAAAGCGACCAGATTTCTCTAGCCGCCTTTTGGTTCTCTCTCCTATGATTTTTTATTTTCTTTGTCCTTGAAGGACTGCTATAAACCCATTTATAAAAACAATTGCGCTATCGCCTTCTGGCTTTTGTTCTTTCCACGCATTTAGCTCATTGATAAAAAAATCTCTAATAAGATTATTCGTAGAAAGCGAGCCCGTGTAGCCAAAGGAATTTGCAATTTGCAATGGCGATAGATTGACAGACCACTCAAGAATCAAATCCTCTAACAGATTATTGACAATCAAGTGGCCCGAATTATGAGCAAATTCTCGTTTATCAAAATCGAATGTTTCGCCCGGAAGCCCAACGGCACTCATGATTTCTTTATCGGCACGTTCTTTAGCTTCAGCCAAACTATAGTCTAAGTAAACTAAACGATGCAAACGAAATGTTTCCAAAAATGTCATCACGTTTATGTCGACGGTTCTCGATTTTCTCAAATCGACAATCACTCCATACGATGCCACAAAACGGTCTTTTTCCTGATCAAACATATCAAAGGACCAGTCGCCATTCCATTGCCATGATTCGCTTTCCGCATATGGAGCGAGTTCAATTTTCACATACGGGCTGTTCAGTGAGACATGGTCAAACGCAAACTCACCCGTAGAGCCATCGCAGCGACTATAGAACACCACTCCCGTTGTATCCAAGGTAACGGAATCTAGTTCCGCCATCCTTACCATGGTACCCGCATCCGCCACACGTCGCAACATCGTTGAATTTGTTGCGGTCGATGCAGATAGATGCGAGGCATGGCCTTCGACCGTGATATTGTCAAGAGCTACGCGATTATCTTGTTCACTCAGGGTAGGATCCATCACCGAATCACCGACATCCGAGCAAGCTGTCAACGCAGCAGCCATCAACATGGCATAAGCAATTTTAGAAACCTTCATTTTCACCCCAACTCGTTTTTATGATTCAATTACAAATCAATTATTTAATGACATGCAATAGTTAAAGAGGGAATCGGTAGTTGCAGCCACTCCACCAAGAGATTCTACCATCTTACTAAATTCCTCTTGTATTTCTGCATACTCAAGCGATTCGCTTTCAGTTCCATCGGCACATGCAAACCTTAGAGGTTGAGGATTGTCACAAGGACGTGAAACGTCATCTGCTGATTTCTCTGCATGCAAAGCGCTCAAGCTATCAAGGGTACTTTTTAGACATTTTTTCGATGAATCAGATAGTGGTACAGAATCATTTTCCGCATTGTATTTTTTGTCCGCAAAATTCAAATAGTTCCAAAACGCAATATGTGAAAAAGCTTTTTCTTCTGAGTAGTCGCACTCACAGAAAGTTTCGAGCACCGCAATCGGTGCACACGTTTCATTGACAGGATGAAGATTCGTCGTTGGAGAATTAGCCAAATGGTACCGACCAATACTTATAATATTAAAGTTTGTATTTGTCTCACTAAAGTGGAAGTAGAAACGCACTCCTTTTAAATGGGCGACAACATTTTCAATTGGAACGAATACCCATTTGGGCATTTTTTCATAACCAGCTAAAGATGCAGTTAATCCAAATTGATTCCAAGGGAAACACAATTCTTTACTTTCAGACAAAGAATCATCATCTTTATCCACGGGAGGACGCAACGAGACTGTATAACTAAAGACGTTAAGTAAATCAACAATTGAATCATTGGGTAAAAGTTCCAGTTCAGCAACATTCCCCGAATATTCAACACAAATTCCCTGCATGGCGCTAACATCCGCGTCTTCTACATTACCCGAAGCATCCTTCCCTGCAAAATAGAATTCAACATAAGCACGACCCTCAGGGTTAACATATGCCGCAGCGGAATCAACTTTATTTTCAATCGGTTCATATACGACCTTTCCGCATAAGCTACCGCCACACTTGTCTATAACATCGGCAAGAGCCATTGAATCATATTCTGCTGTAGCTGTTCCAGGCCAATCAATACTAACGCTGTTATAATATCCCTGTTCTACATGCCATGTCCAAATACCCGAAGTATTCGTCCCGTTATCGTAACCAGTGCGAACGCGGGATCCCGATGTACGGCTCCACATTTCAGGCGACCAAATGCAACCTTTTTCAATGGCTTCCAGTGAATCCGTCACGCCAATAACGCTGCACAGCACAGGCGTGTTCGGCATTAAATTATTCCCCATATTCGGGACACTCGTCGAGCCCGAAATTGACGAAGCATTGTCGGAGCATGCGGCAAACAAAACTGCCCCGAGAGCAAACAAACTATAAAGCTTTTTCATACGATGCCTCCAGCAGATTAGTCTTTTAAAGACATGCAATAGTTAAAGAGAGAATCGGCAGATGCAATCATTTTTTCTTCAATCGGTTTTTCAATCTTATCCATATATTCCCCGTATTTTTCATAAAACTCGATCGTGGTACTACGAGATCCATTGGCGCACACAAACGACAAAGGATGAGGATTGTCACAAGGTAGATGACCAAATGCATAACTCCGTCTTATCTCACGTAAACTATCCAAGCTATCAAGGGCATTATTTAAACATTCTTTCGTTAAATCAGAAAGGACATTATCATTTTCAGCATTATTTTTCCATCTCTCGAGTTGGGATCTTGCCTCAGTCGTAGCCACGTCAAGAGCTCTGTCTTCCGTAGTAAACTCGCAATCACAGTAAGATGCATCCACGTAAATCGGTTCACATGTTTCATCATAAGGATGAGCATCCGTCATTGGAATTTTAGTTATATCATACCAATCAATACTTATAATATCAAAGTCTGTATTTTCTTCATTATAGTTGAATATGATGCGAATACCCTTTAAATGAGCGAGCACCTCCTTCATTGGCACAACTTTAGACCAATCCATTTCACGAGATGTGTAAATTTCAAATCCCCCAAAAACATTACACGTCTTTTTACTTTTTGACAGAAGATTTTCAGGATTTAACGAATTTGTACGGAGCCCATGAGTAGATATTTTATTTAAATTAGTAATAGAATCACTAGGTATAAGTTCCACGGAAATATCTCCCGAATATTCCACACAAATTCCATGCATAGCGCGGGCATCGATTTCTCCGATATTTCCCAAAGAATCTTTCCCCGCAAAATAGAATTCCACAGAAGCACGTCTGTCAAACACATTTTCAGCATCGGAATCAGTTTTATCTCCATTCAGTTCATATATAACCTTACCACACAAGCTCCCCCCACATTTGTCTATAACATCGGCAAGAGACATCGAATCAAATTCGTCCGTAACCACTCCCGGCCATTCAAATCGAACATTGCCACCATCGCCCGGCTCTACATGCCAAGTCCAAATACCTGAAGTATTTGTTCCATTATCGTAACCGGTGCGAACGCGGTATCCCGATGTGCGGTTCCACAATGTAGGCGACCATATACACCCTTTTTCCACGGCTTCTAGGGAGTCCGTCACGCCCATCACGCTGCACAGCACAGGTGTTTTCAGCATTAAATTATTTTCCATATTCGGGACACTCGTCGAGCCCGAAACCGGCAATGCATTTTCGGAGCATGCGACAAATAAAAGAGCACCGATAGTAAACAAACTATAAAGTTTTTTCATACTAAGCCACCTCATCTTTATTTAATTTCCATGTTAGCGGGAACAGCTGCATATTCAAATGATAGATTTGATCGGCATCTTCTGTTTCCGATGCCATTGCGGCAATCTTTTTGCGGAACGCATCGATTTCTTGTGCAATACGTTCGTAACTTTCGCGATTGACCGTAAGGGTCACGCTCGACACGCTGCGCTCTTGCAGTTCAAAGCGTTCAATAGATTCACTGGCAAGTTGCAACATTTTGTGCTGCATCGCATGTACTGCATAGGCCAAGCCTTCCTTTGACGCAGTCACGTTCTTTTCGGTTTGACGATACGAGCCGTCCGCACCTTTTTTAAGGAACCCCGCTTTTGTCAAGAACTCAAGCGACTTGCTGACTTCGGCTGCAGATATTTCATTGCAGCACGTTTTCGCCATCTGCCCTGGGGTGGCCCCATTCATCATCGGTGCAAGTTCGCGAACGACCTGATTTTTCCAGCCATCGAAATATTCAACAGCCTCCTTATCGACGACGCGTACTTTAAATTCAAGCGCAATCTGGCGCATTTCTTTCCAATACGGCTTTTTGGCTTCGTCATCCTTGGCATTGCAAAAATTGACAAGCGCCTTGAAGTAGTTTGCTTCAAAGCCAGCCAGCCCCATTGCCGAAATCATGCGGTTCATCGACACTCGGCTCAAATTGCTCTTGCCTTCGCTCACAAGTCGCAAGTAAGTCGGTGAAGAAAACCCCGCGAGTTTCGCGAATTCCCGCCAGGAGAAATACGAAGTCCGCTTTTGATCTTCGTAGAAATCCTTGATCAAGGGATGGTAATCTTTGTATTCTGTTATCGGTTTCATGTTACCAAATATACCCTATTTACAGGTTTCTATGACACAAAACACGTGTTTTTAGTTAAAATTCAATGTCAAAAATAAAGATTTTTTCTATATGACACAGTCTTGAGTTTTTTCGACACAAGAAGGCGATTCCGGAATAAATCCGGAACGACATGCTAAAGTCGGGCATAACAGTTCAAAAAAAACACCCTGCCGCGGGGCAAGGTGCATTCTGAATAAAGTTCAGCGAACGAATTAAGCGTTCTTCGTGAAGTCCACGTATGCCTTAAGCACGTCGAGGAAGACTTCGTCCGGAGTGTTGTCGCCAACGATGTGGCTGATGATCTTCGGGTCGTACTTTTCGAGAACCTTAGCGGTGGATTCCTTGTAAACCTTGAGACGGTTCTTGATGACGTTTTCGTCAGCGTCGTCCTTACGGCCTTCGATCTTGGCGCGGTTGAGGAGGCGAGCAACGATAGTAGCTTCGTCCTTGATGTCGAGAACGAAGATGTGCTTCACGTCAACGATCGGCTTGATGAGATCGACCTGAGCAACCGTGCGAGGAATACCGTCGAGGAGGAGGGTATCCTTTTCCGGGTTGAGCTTGTTCGTGTTCACGAGACCTTCAACAAAGCGGCCGAAGATTTCAACGGTTGCTTCATCCGGAACGAGGAGGCCCTTGCTGGAGTAAGAAGCAAGGAGCTTGCCGGATTCGCTAGACGGAGCGATGCCACGGAAGATGTCGCCCGTGGAGAGGTGCTTGAGAGCGGTCGTAGCGGCGAGCTTTGCGCCCACAGTGCCCTTGCCAGAACCCGGTGCACCGAAGATAAGAACTGCAGAAATCTGAGACATTTATAACCTCATAGGTTGATTGTTAATTTTCGCGACAAATATAGCAAAAAAGATGACCCCGGCACACACTGGCCGGGGTAACAAAGCACTACGACTTGATCTTTTCGCACTTGAACGAGAGTTTACCGTCTTCGACGCCCACGTAAATCGTGGAGAAGTCCGTCATCGTCCCGAGCAAAAGCCCTTCGGCGATTTCGTCTTCCACCAGATTCTGAATGGAGCGGCGGATCGGGCGTGCCCCCAGCGAAGCATCGTAATTGTGGTTTACGACAAATTCCTTTGCTTCCTGGCTCATTTCCAAGAGGATACCGCGATCGGAAAGGTTCTTCTGCAAGAACCCCATCTGGATATCCACGACAGAAACGAGGTCCTTCTTTGAAAGGGCGCGGAACACAATCTGTTCGTCCACGCGGTTCAAAAATTCCGGAGAAAACACGCGCTTGACTTCTTCGCGAATAGCGGTTTCCATGCGTTCGTAATCGTCCGACTCGCCCATCTTGGTAAAGCCCATGCCACTGCTATGGCGGACTTCGCGAGCACCGGCGTTACTCGTCATGATGATAATCGTATTCTTGAAGTTAATCTTGCGGCCATAGCTATCCGTCAAGATTCCATCGTCCAAAATCTGGAGGAGCAAGTTGTAAATGTCCGGATGAGCCTTTTCAATTTCGTCGAGCAGCACCACAGAATACGGATGCTTGCGCACCTTTTCGCTCAGCTGGCCACCGCCATCTTCAAAGCCCACGTATCCCGGAGGAGCGCCAATCAAGCGGCTGACGCTATGTTTTTCCATGTATTCGCTCATGTCAATACGCACAAGCGAATCTTCGCTACCGAAAAGTTCCTTGCAAAGCACCTTCGCGAGTTCCGTCTTACCCACACCCGTCGGGCCCAAGAAGAGGAAGCTTCCCATCGGGCGTTTGTTGTTGCGGATGCCAGCACGGCTACGGCGGATGGACTTCACAATCGCATCGACAGCCTGATCCTGACCAATCACGCGCTGCTTGATTTCATCACCGAGGTGGATGAGCTTTTGCGCTTCTTCGCCACCGAGTCTGCGGACCGGGATGCCCGTCATCTTGCTGATGACGTCACGGATAACGTTGTCATCGACAATCGGCGTTTCAGATACTTCGCTCTGCAACTGCTTTTTGCGTTCAGCAATGCTGTTCTGCAATTCTTCTTCGCGGGCGCGGAGTGCTGCTGCCGAAGTGTAATCCTGGTTGGCGACAGCTTCTTCCTTTTTATGGAGGCATTCGCCAAGCTCGTCTTCCATGTTCTGCAAGTCCTGCGGAATCTTGATGGAGTTCAAGCGCACGCGAGCGCCCGCCTCATCGAGTACGTCAATCGCCTTATCCGGCAAGAAACGTTCGCTAATATAGCGTTCACCAAGTTCAACAGCGGCACGCACGGCATCCGGAGTGTAATGAACATTATGATGTTGTTCATACTTCGGGCGGAGACCTTCGAGAATCTGGATAGAATCTTCGACCGTCGGCGGATTCACAATAATCGTCTGGAAGCGGCGTTCAAGAGCCGGGTCCTTTTCGATGTACTTGCGGTATTCATCAAAAGTCGTGGCGCCAATGCACTGGAGTTCACCACGTGCAAGGGCGGGCTTAAAGATGTTAGAAGCATCGAGACTTCCTTCAGAGCCGCCTGCCCCCACAATCGTGTGGAGTTCATCGATAAAGAGAATCACGGAATTGCCAACGCGCTGGAGTTCCATGATAAGGCCCTTCACGCGTTCTTCGAACTGGCCACGGTACTTTGTACCTGCCACCATAGCGGCAACGTCAAGCGTCACAACACGCTTGTTTGCAAGCAAATCCGGAATCTTGCGTTGCACAATCTTGAGAGCAAGGCCCTCAATAATCGCCGTCTTACCTACACCCGGTTCGCCAATGAGCGCCGGGTTGTTCTTTTTGCGACGGCAAAGAATCTGGATCAAACGTTCAATTTCAGCTTCACGACCGATAATCGGGTCTAGCTTGCCTGCGCGAGCCATCGCCGTAAGGTCACGACCGAAGTGTTCGAGAATCGGAGTCTTGGAACGGGACTGCGGATTCGCCTGACGAGTTTGCGTATAACGTTCACGCGGTTCATCGTCGGACTGACCGTCATCCATCGGTTGACCATCAGCCTGGCGCTTGATCTGCATCAGCATTTCCTGATAGTTTTCAAACGTCACATTGTACGTCGAGAGAGTCGCTGCCGCCGGAGAATCGGTCTGCTGCAAAATGGCAAGCATCAAGTGTTCCGGGCCAATGAACTGGACGCCCTCTTCCTTGGCAATCTTCGCGGCATTGTAAAGCACCGCCTTGCACTGCCCCGTAAATGTCAAAAGACCGCCGTGAGAATCACCACCGACCGTCATGAGACCGCCATTCGTGCTCAACGCACGCTGAATTGTCTCACTGAGTTCCGTCAGGTTGACTTTCAAAGCCTTGAGCGTTTCCGAGGCAACACCAGAATCCTCACGAACAAGACCAAACAAAAGGTGTTCTACCGTTACGCAGTCGCTCCCTAAATTGCGGGCAGCAATACGTGCCGCCTGCAGCGCTGCTTTTGCCTTAGCTGAAAAAATACCGTTAATATCTGCCATAAATTTCCTTCCACCTACTCCGCATTCTGAATAACACCATTATGCATAATCACACGGCGTTTTGCAAACTGCGCAAGCTTTTCATCGTGCGTCACAATCAAGAACGCCTGATGGAACTTTTCATTGAGTTCGCCAAATAGTTCGTTCAACTTCGCCGAATTCGCTTCGTCCAAGTTGCCGCTCGGTTCATCCGCAAAAACGAGAGACGGGTTGTTCATGAGCGCACGCGCAATTGCAATTCGCTGGCGTTCACCGCCCGAAAGTTCACGCGGCAAGTGCTTGAGGCGTTCCTTGAGGCCCACCGTTTCCAAAAGCATTTCAGCACGTTCACGGCATTCCTTTTCGGGAGTCCCGAGAATACGCCCCGGCACGCAAACGTTTTCGAGTGCCGTAAATTCCGTCAACAAATGATGGAACTGGAAAACGAACCCAACATGCTTCCGATGGTACATGTCACGTTCTTCGCTATTGAACTTGCTGAGCGGCTTGCCCTTGAACAAAATCTCGCCCGAAGTCGGCGTATCGAGCATCCCGACCAAGTTCAAAAACGTTGATTTGCCGGAACCCGACGATCCCGTGAGAGCCACAAGCTCGCCAGCATCCATCGAAAAATTCACACCCTTAAGGATTTCAAGAGATTCACCCGTCTCGGAGAAAACTCTGCGAAGGTCGACTGTTTGCAATAAACTACTCATGTCTAATCGCCCCCACAGGATCCAAGCGGCTTGCTTTCCATGCCGGCAAAAGCGTCGCGGACACGCACAAAACAATACCAATCACAAAAATCAAAATCACGTCAATCGCATGCACCGAGATTGGGAAATACGGAATCACGTACACATCGCCCGGCAACTTAATGAAGTGGTAAGCCTCTTGCAGTTTGCACAAGATAAGCCCAATCGAGCCACCCACAACGGTACCGCCCACGCCAATGAAACTACCCATCAGCATGAACACGCGCATCACGCCCGCCTTGCTAAAGCCCATGCTACGCAAGATGCCGATTTCCTTTGTCTTATCAATCACCACCATGATAAGCGAGCTAATGATGTTGAATGCAGCGACCAAGATAATCAAACAAATCACCGCCGCCACAATGAACTTTTCGTAATTCATCCACTTGAGGAGCGTGATATTCTTGGACTTCCAATCCATCCCGTAGTACGGATAAGAGAGCCAAGTCGCCATGCTATCGACCGCCTCGCCTGCTTTCCAGTGATCCTTGATGCGGAACTGGATGCCGGTCACAGTGTTTCCCATGCCGAGCAACTTCTGCAAATCCGAGATGCCGACATACGCAAGGTTTCCATCATATTCATAAGTGCCCGTTTCGAAGATGCCGCTCACCACGCACATCATCATCTTCGGGCCACCAGCACTCATCGCCTCGTCCGGACTCTGGAACGTCTGCAACACGAGTTTGTCCCCAACGACAACGCGCAGGCGCGCAGCAAGCCCAGTCCCGAGAATAATTCCCGGACGGAGTTTGCCGCCCATGTCCTGCAAACTATCGACAGAGTATTCTCCCCACTTGATGTACTTGTGGATATCCGTCACGCCCTTGGCTGTCGCCGGATCAATGCCGTAAATGACAATGCCATCGTTCACCTTCTTGGAGCTGATGCCCACCTTGTAAACGATAAACGGCGACGAAGCAACTACGTCAGGCACGCGCTTTTGCACTTCCTGCGTGAGGCTATCGTACGGACCAATCGGACTGCCATTGTACGCCATCAGTTCAAAGTGAGCGTCCTTCCCAATCATCTGAGCAGTGACCTCTTCTTCGAAACCGTTGACCGCCGCAAGCGCCACCACCAGCGCAAACACGCCAATGGAAACGCCGAGCATACTGAAAATACCAATAAGCGAAACAAAGAGGCTCTTGCGTTGAGCCCCCAAGTAACGCCAAGCAATGAGGAGTTCGAGTTTATTCATCTTGGACGAGAAATTGACGAGAGACTACACTTCCGGCTTCATGAGCGGGAAGAGCTGCACGTCGCGGATGGTCTGCTGGTTCGTGAGGAGCATGACCATGCGGTCGATGCCAAATCCCACGCCGCCCGTCGGCGGGAGACCGCTTTCCACAGCATGCATGAAGTTTTCGTCCATCGGGTGGGTTTCACCTTCACCACCGCGGCCACGACGCACCTGGTCTTCCAAGAGTTCGCGCTGGCGGATCGGGTCGTTAAGTTCGGTATAAGCGTTACCGAGTTCCCAGCCGTTGGCATACGGTTCGAACTGTTCAATGAGGCCTGCAGTCGTGCGGTGCTTCTTGCAGAGCGGAGTGCTTTCGGTAGGCATGTCCTTGATGATCGTCGGCTGGATGAGCTTGCCTTCAACCGTGAGATCGAAGAGTTCCAAGATGCCACGGCCACGAGTAAATTCACCATCGAGGTGACCACCGAGTTCTTCCATCTTGGCCTTGATTTCGTCGTCGCTCATGTCATTGACCTTGATGCCACCGAACTTTTCAATGGCTTCAATCATGCTGTAGCGCGGCCACGGAGCCTTGAAGTCGATTTCCTTGCCCTGGTAGTTGATTTTGGTCGTACCGTTAGCGGCAATGCAAGCGCGTTCGTAAATGTTTTCGAAGTGCACCATCATGTCGTTGTAGTCAGCGTAGGCTTCGTAGAATTCGAGGCCGGTGAATTCCGGGCTATGCGTACGGTCCATACCTTCGTTGCGGAAGTTCTTGCAGAACTCGAACACCTTTTCCATACCGCCGATGATGCAGCGCTTGAGGTAAAGTTCCGGAGCCACGCGCAAGTAAAGCGTCATGTCGCAAGCATTGTGGTGAGTCGTAAACGGACGAGCGTTAGCACCACCGTAAATCGGCTGGAGCGTCGGAGTTTCGACTTCGATGAAACCCTTTTCGATGAGGTATTCACGAATAGCCTGCATGATCTTGGAACGCTTGATGAAGACTTCCTTCACATCGTCGTTCAAAGCCATGTCGATATAGCGCTGGCGGTAGCGGGTATCCACGTCGGCAAATTCGTTGAACACAACCTTGTTGCCGTTTTCGTCAACCTTTTCCTTGGCGACCGGGAGCGGGCGCACAGCCTTCGAAAGCATCGTGACCTTTTCGGCACGCACAGAGTATTCACCACTCTGCGTTTCGAACATCGTACCGTTCACGCCGATGAAGTCACCGAGGTCGGTCATCTTCACGATTTCGTAGTTTTCTTCGCCCACTTCGTCACGGGCAACCACAACCTGCAAGCGACCATAGCGGTCCTTGAGGTGCATAAAGCACATCTTGCCCTTGCGATTGAAACGCACCACGCGGCCGGCAAATGCAACCGGTTCCTTAGAAGCCATCAAGGCATCCTTGTTATCCTTCAAAACCTTGGAATCATGGGTCCTGTTAAACTTGTGCGGATAAGCATCTACACCCATTTCCTTGAACTTGTCGAGCTTAGCCAAGCGAGCCATCACCTGGTCATTCATATCTTGCATTGCCATATTATATTACCTCGTGAATATATCACGTCTTAAATTTGAACGGGGTAAATTTAGAAAAATAGAAGGCGGCTATTTACGCTTCTTCGTAAAATACCACGCAATCAAACCCGATATACTTAAAGTATGCGGGACACTAAGCCAAAGTTCGTTCAATGGCGCAGTACGCATCGGAATTTTCGATCCCAAATGCAGCGATAAAAGTAAGCACACGGTAATAACAATCGTAAAAACAAGCCACTCGATAAAAACCGAAGTTGACCTTTTGGACATATAAAGTAACAAAGAAGCGAAGGCAACAAAAAAAGACGATTCAAAGCCCAGCCTTACATTCCAAGCAAAGCTTGTTACAATAAAAAATAGAATACAAATTAACAGCGTCCAAAAGAACCACTTCATACTTTTCAATATACAAAAAACAGCAACTTCGTTAGAAGTTGCCGTTAAAAAGTTCTCTAGATCCTTCGCAGAGTTTATCCCGGACTCTGTTCCGGGACTCAGGATGACACGACGCCAAATTACCCCTGAGAGGTTTCGGCGAAGCTTAGGCGTTCGTAGTTCTTGAGCGCAAGGTTCAGACGGTATTCATTCGGGAAGAGGCACACGAGATTGCGTTCCTTGTCCATCATGCAGTCGCCGGCGTATTCTTCGGCGAACTTGCCCACGTCAGCTTCGGGGCCTTTCACCCAGCGGATGCAATGAGCAGGCACGCGGTCGAGCTGCACGTCGGCGCCGTATTCACTCTGCAAACGGAACTTAAGCACGTCGAACTGGAGTTCACCCACAACGCCCACGACAGGCACAGCGGACTTGAGCGGTTCATAGAGCTGCGTTGCACCTTCTTCCGAAAGTTCGGCAAGGCCCTTTGCCATCTGCTTAGACTTGAGCGGATTCAAGAGCGTCACGCGGGCAAAGTGTTCCGGCGCAAAGTCCGGGATACCCGTGAAGTTCATCTTTTCGCCGTCCGTGAGCGTATCGCCAATGCGGAAAAGTCCCGGGTCGTTGATACCTACGATGTCGCCCGCCCAGGCGTGGTCAATGACTTCCTTGTCCTTCGCGAGGAAGGCGGTCGGAGCTGCCAAGCGGATGTCGCGGCCCGTACGCACGTGGAAAACCTTTTCGCCACGGGTAAAGCTTCCCGAGCAAATGCGGAGGAATGCCGTACGGTCGCGGTGTTTCGGGTCCATGTTGGCCTGAATCTTGAAGACAAACGCACTGAACGCATCTTCGTCCGGCTTGACCGGGCGCTTGTCGGTGTCGCGGATCATCGGCGGCGGAGCAAGTTTTGCAAAAGCGTTCAAAAGCTGACGCACACCGAAATTGTTCACGGCAGAACCGAAGAACACCGGGCACATTTCACCTTTCAGGAACTTTTCGTGATCGAACGGATCCATACCACCCGTGACCATTTCGTATTCTTCCTTGAACTGATTCACCCAGTTTTCACCGCAGAGTTCAACGAGGCGCGGATCATCCGGGCCTTCCATCTGGATAATTTCTTGCTTGCCATCGTCCGGGTTGAACGTGTGGAACGTATTTTCGGCGATGGAATAGACGCCCTTGAAAAGCTTACCAACACCAATCGGGAGCGTAAACGGAGCCGTCTTAATCTGCAAAACGCTTTCAATCTGGTCGAGCAAGTCGAGCACATGGCGGCCATCCAAGTCCATCTTGTTGATGAACGTGATAATCGGTGTATGGCGCATGCGGCAGACATTCATCAAGCGAATCGTCTGCTTTTCAACACCGTTCACGCTATCGATAAGCACGAGAGCGGCGTCTACAGCGGTCAGCGCACGGTACGTGTCTTCGCAGAAGTCCTGATGCCCCGGGGTATCGACGAGGTTGAACATGCAACCTTCGAACGGGAAGTTCAACACGGAACTCGAAACAGAAATACCACGCTGCTGTTCAATCTTCATCCAGTCACTAACAGTATAGCTCTTGTTGGCCTTCGCGCGCACGTGACCAGCCTCGCGAATCACGTTCCCGTACCACAGGAATTTTTCGGTGATGGTGGTTTTACCGGCGTCAGGGTGGCTGACAATAGCGAAAGTGCGGCGTTTTTCAATTTCTGGATTCATGGCGCCAAATATAGTAACTTTAGGGGGGTAGTTCAATGTTCAAAGCTAGTCTTTAGTCAATGGTCATTAGTCATTAGCAGAATCTTTCTAATTTTCTTATAGCATGGCAACAAAGAAGTCGCAAACTAGAACCGCAAAGAATATGAGGACTCGGGTAACGCATGAGTTTCCCGCACTTTTCGACGATAACTCGGAAGTTCTTTTGCTCGGTTCCATCCCCTCGCCCAAATCGCGCGAACAGGGATTCTATTATGGGCATCCGCAAAACCGGTTTTGGAAAGTTCTCGCAAGCGTCTTGAGCGAGCCGCTCCCCGCAACCATCGACGAGAAAAAATCGATGCTTTTGAAGCACCACATCGCCCTTTGGGACGTTCTCGACAGTTGCACCATCATCGGAGCAAGTGATACAAGCATAGAAGACGTCGTCCCCAACGACATCGCCTCGCTCCTCGCGAAAACAAAAATCAAGCGCATATTTTGCACAGGCGCCACCGCCCACAAGCTCTACGAAAAGTACTGCGAAACAGCAACCGGAATCAAGGCTGTAAAACTCCCCTCCACCTCCCCCGCCAACTGCGCCGTCAAATTCGAAAAGCTCGTAGAAGCGTATAAAGCCATACAATCCGTTTAACACAAGAATGGCGACCCCCGAACAAGTCGGGGGTGACAAATGCAAAAAAACGCCCCGCGGTTTTAACCACGAGGCGCTCTTTATTTTACAAGGAAATCCTTATTTCTTTTTCTTGTTGTTTGCGCTATTGCTGCGGACATCCTTCGGCTTGAACTGAACGCTGATTTCCACGTTCGTCACCTTGGAGCCGAGTCCAGACGGGTCAAACACCTTGTACGTAAATTCATCGATTCCAGAGAAGCCCTTGTTCGGGGTATATTCGAAGGAACCGTTCTTTTCGTTCAAGACAATTCGACCATTGCGCGGCTTCATCACGGTCTTCACAGATTCGAGCTTGTCGCCGTCCGGGTCCTTAGCAGCAGACATAAGGCCTGTAGATGCCGGAACCTTGAGCACTTCGCCTTCGCGAGTCTGGTAAGAGAGCGGCTTCGTTTCCGGAGCGTTGTTCACGGCAATCACAGTAAACGTTGCAGTCTTATGAGCCGTTGCGCCTTCCGGGTCGGTGACCGTGAACGTAATGCGTTCCGGCTTGCCCTTCCAGTGAGAGTACGGCTGAGCCACAATCACAGTCTTCTTAGACTTGTCGTAAGTCACCTGCAACTGCTTGTTACCCGTGAATTTCCACTTGAGGTCTTCGAAGTTGTGGTCCTTATCGCGAGCATACTGGTCCAGCTTAATCGTTGCAATCACGCCTTCATTCTGATTTTCCCTGATGGTAAAGTCAGGAATATCGCGCATCACCGGAGCGGCATTCACATGCTTCACGATGAACTTCACGACAGACTTGTCAGAGGCGCCAGCCGGGTCAGTAGCCGTAAAGATGATGGTTTCATCACCGAACCAGTTGTCTCTTCTCGGCTTGATTTCAGCAACACGGTTGGCGTTGATTCTCACGTCGAGGTTCTTAGCGCCAGAGACCTTCCAGCGGATTTCGTTCTTCTTGTGGTCCGGATCTGTAACGAAGTCATCCAAATTGATAGACTTGAATGCCTTGCCTTCGAGAGTCGTCTGACCCGGGATTTCCTTTACAACCGGAGCATCGTTCACGGACTTCACCGTAAAGCGAACTTCAACAGAAGCCTTTTCCTTGCTCGGGTCAAAGACGTTAATCGTCACCGTTTCGCTACCGTTCCAGTACTTGTCCGGAATTTCGACAGTGAGAATACCCTTATCGCTGATGTTGTACTTCAGTTCATGCTTGCCAAAAGTCGGAGCCGGAGCTTCTTCTTCGTGCTTCTTAGCCTTCTTTTTCTTCTTATCCTTCTTGTTGTGCTTAGCCTTTGCAGGAGCTGCAGAAGCAAACGGATTTTCGCCATCGATAGACCACTTGAGTTCATCGATGCTGTTATCCGGGTCAACAACATACTGAGCCAAGTTGATAGCCGGGAAGGTCTTCTTTTCTTCGATGACCTGCGGCGGAATCGGCTTAAACTTCGGCGGATCGTTCACCGGAATGACTTCGAACGTAGCCTTGGTAGACTGCTTGTCGCCAGCCGGGTCCATTACCGTGAACACGAGCGTTTCCTTGCCATTCCAGTTCGGGTTCGGCGTCGTGATGCTTGCACGGCCGTTCTTGATATCTACAACGAGATCCTTGTTTCCAGAAACAGTCCACTTGAGTTCATTCGGCTTGTTATCCGGGTCATTCACGATCTTAGCAAGATCCACCGGAGCGAATCTTTCCTTTTCCTTGATCTTCTGGTCGCCAAGATGCTTGATAATCGTCGGCGGGTCATTCACCGGAGTCACATTAAATTCAATCTGCTGAGATGCTCTTGCGCCTTCAGGGTCAGTCACATCGAGACGAATCTTTTCAGAACCGTTCCAGTACTTGTCCGGAGTCGTCACCACGAGCTGCTTCTTAGCATTGATCGTAGCCTTGAGAGCGCGAGTCGGAGCCACTTCGAACTTCAAAGAGCTTGTCGGATGATCCGGGTCAGAAACAAACTTGGTCAAATCAATCGGTTCAAAGTGTTCCTTTTCCATGATAGTCTGAGCAAGAATCGGTCTGATTACCGGTGCGTCATTCACAGATTCCACAACAAAGTTAACGGTCTTGGAATCAGTTGCACCATCCGGGTCCTTCACAGTGAACACCACGTTGCGTTCGCCATGCCAATGCGGGTCGGCAATATTGATATGAGCGAGACCGCCCTTATAAATCACAACGCTAAATGCATCCTTGACGACTTCTTCTTCCTCGTCGTCATCATTCTTGCCCTTCTTACCCTTCTTGCTCTTCTTGGCAGGTTCGCCAACCTTCTGGACCTTGACACCCCAGGAGAGCTGCTCCATGGTGTTATCCGGGTCACGGACAAACTTGCTCAGGTCAATATCCTTGAACTGGCCCTTTTCGCGAATCTTCTGCGGCGGGATATCTCTCAAGACCGGAGGATCGTTCACGGACACAATTTCAAACGTGATGGTCTGAGAAGTCTTTGCACCATCCGGGTCACTCACTTCGAGCATCATCATTTCAGGAGCGCACCAGAAATCCTTGTTCGGAGCAGTCACCGTAAGCACGCGGCTTGCAGAGATTTCAGCCTTGAGCTGCTTTGCACCCGTGATTCTCCAGCGGAGTTCATTCGGCTTGTTGTCCGGGTCCTTCACGAATTCATCAAGCTTAATCTGCTTGAAGGTTTCCTTTTCCTTGATCTTCTGGTCCGGAATTCTCTTCACGAATGCAGGAGGATCGTTCACGCGGGTCACTTCGAAGACCATCTTATGGCGAGCATAAGCGCCTTCCGGGTCCGTCACGGAGAACGTCAAGGATTCCTTGCCGCTCCACTGCTTATCCGGCACAGAGACAATCACAGTGTTGTCCTTGCGGATATCGACCTTGAGGTCACGATTGCCAGAAACTTCCCACTTCAAGGAAGATGCCGGATGATCCGGGTCTTCGGCGAGAGTCGAGAGGTCGATAGTCTTGAAACGGCCACCTTCGAGAATCGTTTCACCCGTCGGAGCGTCCTTGGCAATGACCGGAGCATCGTTGACGGAGCGCACTTCAAAGCGAGCTGTCTTGCTTGCAGAAGCACCTTCCGGGTCAGTAGCCGTAAACGTGATATTTGCAGCACCGTGCCAGTACTTGTTCGGGATGTTCACCGTAGCAACGCCATTTGCGTCCACAGACACCTTGAGCGTTTCGACGCCCGGTTCATCATCGTCGTCATCCTTGCCCTTCTTGCCCTTCTTCTTGGAAGAAGAACCCTGGTTAATCGGGTTAACCTTGAAGGTCCACTTAAGTTCGCTAATCTTGTGGTCCGGATCCTTGACAAAGTCAGCAAGCTTGATCGGCTGGAACTGCTTCTTTTCGTCAATCGTCTGGTCACGAAGGTCACGGACAAATTCCGGAGCGTCGTTCACAGAAAGCACCGTAAAGGTCACTTCCTTGCTGTCGCTTGCGCCATCCGGGTCGGTAACCGTAAAGCGAATCTTTTCGGAACCGTTCCAGTTCGGATTCGGCGGAGTCACCGTCACCTTATGCGTCGGGTCCATAGCCACGCGGAGTTCCTTCTGGCCTTCGATCTTCCACTTGAGGCGATTCTTGGCATGGTCAAGGTCTTCGACATAGTTATCAAGTTCAATCGGCTTGAATTCACCCTTTTCCTTGATGGTCTGGCTTGCGATTTCCTTCATGACCGGAGGATCGTTCACGGAAACAACCGTAAATGTAGCCGTCGTACGGGCCTTGGCACCAGCCGCATCCGTCACCGTGAAGGTGATCTTTTCAGAACCGTTCCACATCTTGTTCGGAGCCTTCACCGTCACAAGACCGGCCTTGGTCATATCGACCTTGAGGTCCTTATTGCCAGTAAAGTCAATCTTCAAATCTTCAAAGCGGTCATCCGGGTCAGACACGAGTTCAGCAACGTTAAACGGAGTGAATTCACCCTTTTCCTGAATGGTCTGGTCGGCCACCTGCTTGATTTCCGGAAGGTCGTTCACGGATTCCACCGTAAAGAGGGCACTCGAAGTAGCCTTTGCACCTTCAGGGTCTGCAGCCGTAAACGTGATTTCTTCGGCACCATTCCAGTACTTGTTCGGAATGACGATTGTAGCCACCTTGTTGGCATCAATATTGACCTTGAGTTCGCATTCCTTCTTCTTGGAACCAGCTGCCGGCTTGCAAGATGTTGCAAAGGTAAGTTCCGAGAGCTTGTTATCCATGTCCTTCACCATGTCGCCAAGCTTGATCGGCTGGAACTGGCCCTTTTCACGGATAGTCTGCGGCATCACCTGCTTGACAAACATCGGCACGTCGTTCACAGATTCAACCGTGAAGTTCACCGTGCGTTCGTCGCATGCGTTATCCGGGTCGCAAACCTTGAAGTTAATAGCTTCGGCACCATGCCACTGCGGAGACGGCGGCGTAATGCGAGCGTTGCGGCCGCCATCAACGGCAACCTTGAGTTCCTTGTTGCCGGTAATCGTCCACTTGAGGCGATTCTTGGCGTGGTCCGGATCTTCGACATAGTTATCAAGTTCAATCGGCTGGAATTCACCCTTTTCCTTGATTGTCTGTTCGCGAATATCCTTCATGACCGGAGGATCGTTGATAGCCTTTACAGTAAACTTGGCAGAAGTCGTTGCACGAGCGCCTTCCGGGTCAGTTGCCGTAAAGGTCAAAGTTTCAGAACCATTCCACTGGTCGTGCGGAATCTTCACGGAAACTTCATGAGACCTATTGTCGATATTGACCTTGAGGTCGCGATTGCCAGTGACTTCGACCTTGAGCTTAGAGAAGTCATGGTCAGCATCGCTCAGGTAGTCGTCCAAAATAAACGAAGAGAATTCGTTCTTTTCGTCAATAGCCTGGTCCGGAATTTTCTTGAATACCGGCGGGTCGTTCACAGAACGCACATTGAGGGCGACATCCTGCTTAGCCATACCACCTTCCGGGTCCGTCACGGTGAATGTGGCAATCGTGTTGCCGTTCCAGCTCGGGTCCGGAATTTCGACCGTAGCCACATGCTGGTCGTCAATGGAAACATTGAGCGTACCCGTTTCCGGCATCGGGCCCTGGTGCTTGACTTCGACATCCCAAGAAAGTTCAGAATTCTTGTGGTCGTCATCCTTGACAAATTCATCAAGCTTGATTTTGGTGAACTGCTGCTTTTCGTTGATATTCTGGTTCGGAATCGGGCGAATGAACTTCGGCAAGTCATTCACGGAATTGACCGTGAACATGGCTTCACATTCAGCAGAAGCACCTTCCGGGTCAGTAGCCTTGAACTTGATGGATTCAGAGCCGTTCCAGAGTTTGTTCGGAATACGAATCGTGGCAACGCCGCCAGAAACGGAGACCTTAAGGTCCTTGGCACCGGCAACAGCCCACTTGAGCATTTCAATGCGGTGGTCCGGGTCCTTCACATACTGGCCAAGCTGAATCGGAGCAAATTCCTGTTTTTCATCGATAGTCTGGTCCGGGATGTTTTGGACAAATTCAGGAGGATCGTTGATAGAATTTACTTTGAACAAAACGTCCTGTTTTGCAGAAGCACCAGCAGCGTCCGTCACGGTGAACGTCACGCGTTCCTGACCGTTCCAGTTTTCGTTCGGAATCGTGACGATGGCAGAACCGTACTTGTCGATTTCTATCTTCAAGTCCTTGTTGCCAGAAACAGTCCACTTGAGCTTCATCACGTCGTCATCAGGATCTTCGACATAATCGGCAAGCGGAATCATGTCAAACTGATTCTTTTCTTCGATGATCTGATCCGGAATCTTCTTCGTGATTTTCGGAGGGTCGTTGATTGGCGACACCGTAAATGCAGCGGTCTTGTTGTCGCTACCGTAATCCGGGTCGTTTGCAATGAACTTGATTCTTGCAGAACCGTACCAGTGAGCATCCGGAATAGCAATAGTAGCGACACGGTTGCCATCAATCGTTACAGACAAATCACCATCGGCCTGCGGGCCACCCGTCGGAACAACTTCGGTATCCCATGTAATCTGGTCTTTCTTGTGGTCCGGGTCGTTCACAAAGTCATCCAGGCGAATCTTGGCAAACTGCTTGCCTTCTTCGACAACCTGGCTCGGAATCTGGCTCACCACCGGCGGATTGTTCACGGATTCGACAGAGAAGTTCACCGTTTCAGAAGAACTAGCACCTCTGGAGTCCGTTGCCGTAAAGGTCAAGTCTTCGGAGCCGTTCCAAAGCGGACTTGGAGTTGCAATTTCAACCGTATGGTCCGGAGTAATCGTCACCTTTAAGTTCTTGTTGCCGCTGACCTTCCAACGGATCTGCGAGGGCTGGTCCGTGTCGTCCGAGACAAAGTTGTCGAGTTTAATCTTCGAAAATGTACCGCCTTCCATAATGGATTCGCCAGGAATGCCGCTAACCTGGGGAGCTTCATTGGCAACCGCCGGTGCGGGTTCGGGAGCGGGTTCATTTACAGGGGCTGCAGCAGGTGCCGCTTGTGGAGCAGGTGCTGGATTTTGCGCAAACGATGATGTTGCTATAACACTAGCAGAAGCTATCAAGGTCGCCATGGACCTTTTCAGTTTATTCATTTTCGATCTCCGATACCATACACGCAATCAAAATTTCACAGTGAAATTTATCACACGTCCTTAAAAACGTTTCTAAATATAATGCTTTTCCACAAAAACTTTTCATATTTCGAAAATGTTTTTCCGTAACAAAAATTGAAAGATTTGTCTATTCCGTTAAAGAATTTCACGTAAGTATTTGAGTATCAACGACTTACAGCAAAACAGCTCTCCAAAAGCCTCTCTTTTGCCATTTTCAGAAAAAATCCCCTTTTTTACGAAAAAAACGGGTTATAGCCAATTTCTATTGTAAATTTTTTGTAAAACTGAAACTTTTTTGGCTTTCGCCCGCCGCCAAACGGCTCCAAAATATGACAAAATGCTCCAGAAATAACTAATTTTGAATTAAACCATTAAATCTAACCAGGAAAAACAATGAAATTCGTATTCCTCTGCGACGCCAACTATCTCAAGGGCGACATGGTAAACTTCCAGAACAACTTCCCCACCAATCACGAACTCGTGACGATGACCTCTGAAGACCTTCTCCAGAGCAAGTCCATCATCGAAGGGACCTTCGCTATCTTGGCAGAACGCACCACTTGGCAGAAGAACTTCAGCCTTTTCCGCTACTTCGGCCTTCTCCCGCTCCTTGAAGTGCTCCCGCTCGGCATCGTTAGCCGTGGCCGCCGCAACGAACCCATCAAGGGCCGCAGCCAGAACCGCAACCAGGAAATCTTCTTCAACCCGGCAGCATCCGCTGAAGAACTCTACCTCCAGGTCGACAAGTTCGTCGCCGCTCCTCCTTCTGGCTACTCCTACCCGCGCGGTGCCGCCAAGTAAGGCATGCAAAGAAAGGTCCTAGAAAACCTTTACAACCAAGGCGGGTTCACGCTTTTCGCCATTTCAGACGAAGAAGCGTTGCCCACAGAAGCCTTGCAAAAATTCGCACTGGCACTTAACGCCGGTGCGCGTTTTGTTGTAATTGACTTTACCGGGAAGCGCCCCCTTGAAGGGAACGCCCCCATCCAAGCCGGAGACCTTTCAAAAAAAATCCTTACCGCCGAAGATATTAACCACATTTCGTCTTCGGACACAAATATCACTATCACGGGCACCAACGCCATCCCCGCTTCTGATAGTGAATTCCGCACGCTCTACCACAACATCAAGAGTCTCGAAAAGATAGCCCCGCAAGTCATCGGCATCATTTCGACAGAACAGGTAGAAAACGTCGGACACCTCGTCTCTATGGCGCGCCTTTTGATGATGCATGTGACGCCAATGTCCATGAAATCGGCAGCGTCATTCATAGAAGACGTCAAAGAAGCTCAAAAAATCGAAATTTTGTGGCTTTCCAAGGAACGCCCCGCCCGCAGAGCATACCCCAAGGCAAGCAAGGCTATCCGCCGTAACGCAAAAGCCACCAAGGAAGCTTTCGCCCTCGACTTCCAGAAAAATCCGGAAGAACTCGCCAAAGTCGTCAAGAAACTCCATAAAGTTTCCATTCTCGTCAAAAATCCACTCGACGGATTCCCGAGAATCATCCGCAACCTGTTCCCGCTCTTGCTCATCGCGGTCATCATCGCCCCATTCCTCTTTGTCACGGACATCGACAGGAGCGATTCCAACCTCCGCGACCGCATCCAGGAAAGAAACCAGCTTTCCGTAGCCCCGTCGTTCGAATACACCTTCGACGGCGTGGAAAACATACAGCGCATAGCCCGTTACGCCATCGGACGATTCGACGCCATCATCACAAACGACAAGATGATCAAGAATTACGTGGCAAAGACGCTTGAAGACAACGGATTCGGCGTGACCGCCTGGGAAAAAGGCAGCCTGAACATCCCGCCCAAGGGAACAACGCTGCGCTTCTCGCGTCCAGACGAAATCAAGCGCCCGGCATCTGCAGATACCATCGGCGCCGCCTGGAAATACTGGACATCCGTCATTTCGGATAGCATCGCCTACATTACGGAATTTTATCACGAAACCGCCACCGCAACACAGAGAAAGCACAACGGCATAGACGTCGCCAGCCGCCAGGGAGCCCGCATTTTAGCCCCGTATGGCGCCAAAGCCTGGACCAGCCGCGATGAACGTGGAGGCGTGATTATTGCACTCGTCCGTAAGCAAGACGTTATCTTGTTTATGCACTGCGACAAGCTCCTTTATTTGAACGGTCAGGAAGTCATGCCAGGCGACCCCATTGCGACCGTCGGCACCACAGGGCACACCACCGGACCGCACGCCCATATCGTTACAGGGCTTGTGAGCAAGAAGGGAAAAAAGAGAATCGGGAACGTCCGCTACGATGTAATCGACCCAATAAAGTGGTTTTACAAGTTCAAGCCGACTTCCAAATAAAAAAATTGGTGTTTTACGTCACACGGAACGTAAAAATACGCAAAAAAAGCCCTTTCGTAACAGTAAATTTACACCCATACTATCGCAAATTAATCCACAATTAAGTAACTTTGGTACACGGGATTGATGTAGCAAAAAAACAATGTCAAACAAAAGGATTAGGACATGAAAAATTCCATCATTTGGGCATCCCTCGCACTCGTCGCAGCATTCTTCTCTGCATGCTCTGGAGTCGTGACCCCAAAGGCCGAACTCGCCTCTCACAACGACTCGGTTCACAACATTCCCGCCATTGACAGCCTCATCGTCAGCATGAAGCAAGACTACATCAAGCAGTGCTATATGCCGGTTGCAAGCCACTTGCCGCCTGAAAACTCCTGCCAGTCCGACTTGTTCCAGATGGTCGAACGTCGTTACCACATGGACTTCAACCAGAACCACGTCGCAGCAGCTAGCAACGAACTCTTCTTCAAGGACGTCGTTCCGGAAATCAACAAGAAGGTCAAGAGAGAACCGGCCCTCCGCGATCCGCTGCGCCGCGCATTCTCCAACAGCAACGAAATGCTTGCCTACTACAAGGACAAGTATAAGTTCAACACCCAGATTGAACAGTTCTAATTTAAGTTTTTCTTGTTAATACTACATTGAACACGGCTCTCAAGGTCGTGTTTTTTGTTTTCGCTAAACCAAAATTCTAAGCTCTAAGATCTAACAACAAATAGCGAATAACTAATGACTAATGACTAGTAACTAGTAACTACATTTTCTATATTTACGCCGCAATAAAACAAACCTAAAAGAGACAAATCTATGGGAAAATCACTCTATCAGAAAATTTTCGAAAGCCACACGGTAGCTAAGCTCCCGAGCGGCCAGTGCCAGCTCTTTATTGGGCTCCACCTCTGCCACGAAGTCACGAGCCCGCAGGCATTTGCGCAGCTCCGCGAAGAAGGTCAGAAGGTGCTGTTCCCGGAACGCACTTTTGCAACGGTCGACCACATTATCCCGACCACTTTCCCGGAACGCAACCGCCCGCTCCAGGACGGCATTTCCGAAGAGATGTTCTCCCATATCGAAAACAACACCAAGAATAACGGCATCAAGTTCTTTGGCCCCGCAACCGCAGAACAGGGCGTTATCCACATCGTTGGCCCGGAAGAAGGTGTTACGCAGCCGGGTATGACTGTTGCCTGCGGTGACTCTCACACGGCAACGCACGGTGCATTCGGTGCAATCGCATTCGGTATCGGCACAAGCCAGGTGGCAGACGTTCTCGCCACCCAGACGCTCGCCATGAGCCCCTTGAAGACTCGCCGCATCAAGTTCACCGGCAAGCTCAAGCCGGGTGTAACCGCCAAGGACGTTGCCCTTGCTTACATCGCTAAGCTCGGCGTGAACGGTGGCGTTGGCTACGCTTACGAATTTGCTGGTCCGGTCATCGAAGAAATGGGCATGGAAGGCCGTATGACGGTCTGCAACATGGCTATCGAAGGCGGCGCCCGCGTCGGTTACTGCAACCCCGACGAAAAGACTTTTGAATACCTCAAGGGCCGTCCGTACGCCCCGAAGGCTGACAAGTGGGACGAAGCCGTTGCTTACTGGAAGTCTGTGGCTACCGACGCCGACGCTCAGTTTGACGACGAAGTCGAAATCAACTGCGACAACCTCGAACCGATGGTCACCTGGGGTATCACTCCGGCTCAGGCCATCCCGCTCAACGGCAACATGCCGAAGATTAGCGAATTCGAAGGCAGCGAAAAGAAGGTCATTTCCGAAGCTTATGAATACATGGGCTGGGAAGAAGGCAGCCAGATGATTGGCCGCCCCATCGACATCGCCTTCGTGGGTAGCTGCACCAACGGCCGCCTCTCCGACTTGCAGGCCGCCGCCGAAATCATCAAGGGCCACAAGGTCGCTCCGACCGTCAAGATGTGGGTCGTTCCGGGTTCCATGAAGATCAAGGTGGAAGCAGAACAGCTCGGTCTCGACAAGATCTTTAAGGAAGCCGGTGCCGAATGGCGCGAAGCAGGCTGCTCGCTCTGCCTCGCCATGAACCCGGATAAGCTCAAGGGTCGCCAGGTCAGCGCAAGCTCCAGCAACCGTAACTTCAAGGGTCGCCAGGGCAGCCCGACGGGCCGCACCATCCTCATGAGCCCCGCCATGGTGGCTGCAGCCGCCATCGAAGGCAAGATTACCGACGTCCGCAAGTACATCAAGTAACGCAAGGAGATTTAAAAAATGAATTCTATCGACATTGTTAAAGGTTCCGGCGTTCCTGTACGCGGCAACGACATCGACACTGACCGTATCATCCCGGCAC
>Ga0310695_10004035_pt1 | contig 27685 bp, 23 predicted proteins | sample RumenRJG_04DNA_FD_203882 | JGI IMG/M metagenome (GOLD analysis project Ga0310695, IMG submission 203882) | Bovine rumen microbial communities from Lethbridge, Alberta, Canada - RJG_04 (v2) (version 2) | ecosystem: Host-associated > Mammals > Digestive system > Stomach > Rumen | place: Canada... | reverse complement strand
TCAGGTTGTTGGTGTAACCATTTGTCGAAGTGAACCAACTCGGGTTGCTGCCCACCACTGCCTTGTACAGTTCCTGGGTCACCTCGGTAACACCAATGTAGTAGTCCGAGAGAGTCACTTCATGGGCAGGGAGTTCCCAAGGCCTTAAATGTGGATAACCCTCCTGGCCACCCATGGTGAATGTGCCGCCCTCGACGAGTTGCATCTGGAAGGTAATGCCGCTGACGGTGAACTCAATGGGTTCGGGAAGGGTGTAAGGCATCTCGCCCGTCAAGATGTAGTTGATGAGGGCTGTCACATCGTTGATGTCTACAGCACCGTCAATAGCGATATCGGCTGCAGCCATGTCGACCCCGGTTTCATCACCAGTCAGCACATAGTTGATAAGAACGGTAACATCGTTGATATCCACTTCGGTGCTGCCGTCAACATCACCGATCATCGTTCGATTCTGGGCATTGATAGACAGGCTGAACAGCGCCATCAAGCACAAGACACAAGCGGTCTTCAAGAAGTTAATTTTGGTCATCTTGGTTAAAATAATTGTTTAATTAGTTAATATTCAGCGCATTAAATGACATAACGCATCGCTACGCCATGTCGTGAGCATTTATTACGGGTGCAAATTTCGTTATTTTTCTTAATATAACATAGAAAAACGGCAAAATAATAATCATTTTTTTATCAACATGTTGACAACGGGGCCCACGAATTTTTATCGATGCAAGTTTTGCGAATGTTGCGAAAATATTTTTAAAATCACTATCTTTGCAGCCGTGAAAAAATGGATAACCGTCATAGGGCTGATGTGGCTGTGGGCGACGGGCTACGCCGCCGCTACCGGCGATGTGCCTGTCACTAAGGAGGATACGGTGTCGCTGAGCGAGGTGACCGTGACCGCCATCAAGCAGAGCGCCGACCTGCGCACCCAGGCGACCGCCCTGACAGCCATCAGCAACGAGGAAGCGCAGCGCAACCAGGTGGTGTCGGTCAAAACCGCTGCCGACCTGGTGCCCAACCTGTTCATCCCCGACTACGGCAGCCGCATGACATCGACAGTGTATGTGCGCGGCATCGGCACGCGCATCGACCAACCCGCTGTGGGGCTGACCATTGACAATGTGCCAGTGGTGACCAAAGAGAACTATGACTTTGACCTGCAGGACATTGCACGCATGGAGATGTTGCGCGGGCCGCAGAACACCCTGTACGGACGCAACACCTTGGGGGGCCTGATGAACATCTACACCCTGTCGCCGCTCAACTACCAGGGCACCCGCGCCGTGGTCGAGGGGGCCAGTCACGGCACCTGGCGCGCGGGAGCCAGCCACTACCGCCTGCTGAAGCCCAATCTGGGATTCTCGTTATCGGTACAGTACAATTCCACGCGGGGCGAGTTCACCAACCTCCACAACGGCCGCCGCTGCGACTGGGAGCGACAGTTGGGAGCGCGGACCAAGGTCGAGTGGCGCGACGACAACGGCCTGTACATCAGCAATGTGGCCTCACTCTCGGTCGGCCGCCAGGGCGGCTACCCCTATGAGTGGGTCGAGACGGGCGAGATTGCCTATAACGACACTTGTTTCTACCGCCGCACATCGGCCATGGACGGTCTGACCCTGCGCAAGACACTGGACAACCTTGTCTTGTCGAGCATTACCAGTTACCAGTATCTCGATGACAACATGACGCTGGACCAGGACTTCACCGAGCATGACTACTTCACGCTGACCCAGGCGCGCCGCGAGCACGCCTTGACCCAGGATTTGATTGTGCGCGGCATCAACAAGGTCGAGGGCTACAATTGGCTCGCCGGTGCCAGCGGTTTCTACCGCCGCTACCGCATGGACGCCCCGGTGACATTCTACAACTACGGCATCGAGCAGTTCATCGAGCGCCATGTCAACGATGCCATCCCCGAGTACCCCATCGCCTGGGACACCCGCTCGTTTGTGCTGGGCAGCCATTTCACCAGCCCCAGCTGGGGAGCGGCGCTTTACCACGAGAGCAGTTACCAGTGGGGACAATGGACACTGCAGGCAGGCCTGCGGCTCGATTACGAGCACGCGCGGCTCAACTACCGCAGCGTGACCCACACGGGCTACACGACCTATGTGCTGGCGACAGGCGCGATTTTCTCACATGAGGACATCGACATCGACGAGAGCGGCACGCTTGACAAGGATTTCTTCACCATCCTGCCCAATGTGAGCCTCACCTGGCACCCGTGGCCGGGCAAGAACCACACCGTCTATCTCGCCGCATCGCGCGGCAGCAAGGCAGGCGGCTTCAATACCCAGATGTTCAGCGATGTGCTGCAGCAGCGGCTGATGGGCCTGATGGGCATCGGCCTGCAGTATGATGTGGACAAGATGGTGGGCTACAAACCCGAGAAGGCCTGGAACTACGAGTTGGGCGGGCACTTCGAGTGCTGGGATGGACGGGTACAGAGCGACCTGGATGTCTTCTTCATGGACTGCCGCGACCGCCAACTCACCGTCTTCCCTCCCGGCACCACCACGGGCCGCATGATGACCAACGCGGGCAAGACACACAGCTGGGGAGCAGAGTTTGCTATGTCGGTCTCCCCCACCGAGTTAACCCGCCTGAATTTAAGTTATGGTTTCACCCATGCGACCTTCAAGGACTACAACGACGGCAAGGTGGACCACAGCGGCAAGCGGGTGCCCTATGCCCCGATGCACACCCTGTTTGCCGAGGCCAGCCACGCCTTCAGAATCGGTGGTGACGCCAACAGACTCACCCTGGCTGCCCATGTGCGCGCCACTGGCGACATCTACTGGGACGAGGCCAACACGCTGCGCCAGCCGATGTATGCCCTGCTGGGAGCCTCGCTCACTTGGCAGCAGAAGCATTACAGCCTGCAGTTGTGGGGCCGCAACCTGACCGACACCCAATACAAGACCTTCTACTTCGTGTCAATCCAGCACCACTTCCTGCAACGCGGCCATGGCCGCTCGCTCGGCGCCACCCTGCGCCTCAACCTGTGACGGACCCTCCAGCAAGTCCAGTTGGTCCAGAAAAACCCTCCGCTCAATAAAAAAGCCCTTGAAAAATTTGGTCATTATGAACAAATCATTATACCTTTGCACCCGCTAATCAACGCAAAACTACCTGATAAATAGAATATTACATAATTTTTCACTACAAAACAATGAAGAAATTATTCAGCATCTTGTTTATTGCCACCATGTTAGGCATGGTATTCACGGCATGCGGCGACGACAAAGACGATCCCGTCGTTCCCACCCAGAAATTAGAGAGTGTCTATTTGGAACCCACCGACACCCACTTCATGTTTGACATCGACCTGAACAAGGATTCAAGCAGCATCTACCTGTATAACATCGTGTTCCGCATTGGCGAGGCTGTTTCTCCCGCGATGAACATCCGCATCGACGCTCCCGTGACCATCGACAAGAGCGGCAAGGTGTATACCTACAGCGGCACCGGCATTATGCCCTACATGCTGCGCGGCAGCACGCCCGTTCCCATGCCTGGCGATGCCTACCTCGTAACCGACCTGACTTGCACGGTCGACACCAAGAACAAGCAATACAGCATCACGTTTGACTGCCACGGCGGCCACTTTAACGACGCCGGCAAACTCAAGTGAGAACAGGTTTTTAACGAGATTTAATATAAAAATCATTACAAATGGCGCACTAACCTATGCGCCATTTGTTTTTTAGGTGTAAATTTGCGGCCTGTATCACCAATACAATTATTTTTATCGACATGAAAAAGATCCTTTTACTGATAGCGATGACCGGCGTGCTCATGGGCGCCATCTCGTGCAGCGACGATGACGAGCCCCAGCGCGGCGACGGCGTGTTCACCGTTAACACCGCAATGGTCAACCACATGGTCCAGACGGGCAACGATGCCGTCATCGGCATCTCCTCGACCCATAACAAACTTGTGATCGACACCATCAAGCACAAGGCGTCGCTCGAACTCAACTACAACGACGGACAGGGCGACAAGCAACTCAAACTCGATGACCTCACCGCCACGCCCAAGCGCTTGGGATTCTATGTGTTGACTTCGGCAAGCCACAGCTCGTTCAGCGGTTATGTGGACTTCAACGAGGGCTCGATGCGCTATCGTTACACCACGGCCGACGGCATCCGCGTGATATCGGCCACCCCCGAGGTATTCTTCCTGAAGACTGAGAACACCATCACCTATGACGACACCACCAAGTCCAACACGATGGAGAATGTCATGTACCAGTTTGACATCGCCCCGGCCAGCAACAGCGCCATCATCAAGGTCATGGGCATCGTCCATGCCAAGGATGTGAAGTACTTCAACAGCATCACCGCGACCAATGTGCCCATCACTGTGACGCCCAACGGCTACACCATCAACGGCGAGAACCTGAAGACAAGCGCCTACTACCGCACCTATGTCGACAGCACCGGCAGCGTTGTATCCCAGACCGACAAGTATCCGTTCAAGACATTCAACGCCACTATCGACCTGGCCAACGACCACCTCGACGCCAACTACATGATTGGCGCTAGCGCCACCGTAGCGGCAAGCGGCAGGACCTACCCGGACTATACGAGTTATTAATATTAGTTTCCAGTCCGTAGTTTCTAGTTTTTAATTGGAAATCAAACATTTAATTCAACATAACGACAATGAAGAAATTATCCATCCTTTTCTTTTCGCTGCTGGCAGTGACCCTGTTCACCGCATGCAACGACAATGACGACCCTGTCAACAAGCAGACATTCACATCAACCATCAACAACCGCATGTTCGACGATGGCGAGGTTATCTTCTCACAGGGCTCAGCCAAGGTCGAGGTCAACTTCACCAACATGACCATTCAGTTCACCAGTGACTACAGGGATATCAACGGGCAGTCGCACTCCATCACTACACCCGAGATGAAAATGATAAACCTGAACGGCTCAATCTACCAGTTCGACTTCACAGGCAACGGTGATGATGCTATGACTGGCCGCTTCGACATGGCGACAGGCATGTTGTGGTACACATTCAGCAAAGACGGCCATTTCGTAGTCAGCACCTCACACCTGCTGTACGCCTACTCGACCACCACGGTCACCAACCCCGACAACGGCAACCACTACAGCCACAAGCAGTCGGCCTACCTGTTTGCCCTTGACGCCAGGGGTGAGAAATGCGTGATGAAGATCAGCAACTTTGCTCCCAACATCGCGGGTGCCATCGAGGCCGAGGAACTCCAGTACGACGGTCTGAATGTAACGCCCACTGCCTCCGGCTACACCATCACGGCCAGTGAGGTAGAGTCTTCGATGAGGGGATTCTACACCATCACCGACTTGAACATCGTCCTCGACGCCCATTGCCGCGTCATCAACGGCTCGTTCAAGTGCGGCGACCTTGACTTCACCGTCTCGGGAGGCCTCTTTAACGAACAACTGATCGACATCACCGAGTGACCCCGTCACCCAAACGCGAATCACCCAGATTCCGTAACCCATAGCAGTCCCCGCAGCCGCACTGTCGCGACCGCGGGGACTGCTTCACTACAATCACACTTTGAGGCGGGAAATGCTAAAAAAAGCATAAAAAATGTGGGTTAGGGGTGATGTTGGCATTTTTTTTGCTATCTTTACACGCTCAAAGCAAAACCTGCATGGCAGCACGAGAAAAATATGACGAGGCACTGGTGGTTGCGCAACTGCACGATCCCAATCTGAGCAAAGCGGCTTTTGGTAAAGTCATCGAGCACTACAGCTCACAGCTTTACTGGCAGATCCGTCGCATGGTCATCGACCATGACGACGCCAACGATGTGCTGCAGAACACATTCCTGAAGGCGTGGACCAATATCGACAACTTCCGCGGCGATGCCAAACTCTCGACCTGGCTTTACAAAATCGCCATCAACGAGAGCATCACCTTTGTCAACAAGAAGAAGGTGATGAACCAACTGTCGATTGACGACGACGAGAGTTTCCTGGTGAACCAGCTGGAAAGTGACGAGTGGTTTGATGGCGACCAAGCCCAACTCAACCTTCAGAAGGCCATCGCCTCACTGCCCGAGAAACAGCGTCTGGTATTCAATCTGCGCTACTATGACGAGATGAAGTATGACGAGATGAGCGAGATTCTGGGCACCAGCGAAGGGGCCCTGAAAGCCTCATATCACCATGCAGTGAAAAAAATCGAACAATTTTTAGGTGAAACAGAATGATTTTTTTGTTTTCACGATTAAACTTTTTTGACATTACCAAGTCAAACTAGCGTTATGAAACAAGAAGACTCTACCATATTGACCAAATACGGTAAGAATCCGGGCTTCAAGGTGCCGGAGAATTACTTTGAAGACTTCAACAAGCGCATGACCGAGATGCTGCCTGAAGTCGAAATCACGCCCGTTGATGTCAAGCCCACGATGTGGCAACGCGTCAGGCCGTTGGTTTACCTGGCTGCCATGTTTGCCGGCGTGTGGTGCATGATGTCGGTTTTCAGCCACTTTAGTGGCGCTACCAACAATGGCGTGGGTGCCGTAGCCGAGAAACTCACCGACGACAAGGAGAATGTCGACGAGTTCATCATGAGTGGTTCGGTCAGCGACTACGACATCATCAGCTACGAGGATTCGGTCATTATGAGTAATGAGGATGAAGTCACTGACGCAAACGATTAAAACTAAGCAACGATGAAGAGATTTGTTTCCATATTGATTGTCCTGCTGGCCTTTACAGCCACCATCACGGCACAGGGCAACAACCGGTCCAAATTCTCGACCGATATGTACCAGGCCAAGCATGAAATGATCATCAGGGAAGTGGGCCTGACCCAAACGCAACAGAAACAGTTCATGCCGCTCTATGAGCAGATGGAACGCGAGATATATCAAGTGAACCGCAACGCACGGGCCCTGGCCGCCGAGGTCGAGAAAAAGAAGAACCCGACCGACAAGGACTATGAAGCAGCAGCCTCGGCATTGTCCAACACCCGCGTCCAGGAAGGTGAAATCGAGGCCAAGTACTTCGAGAAATTCTCCAAAATTCTGAGCAAGAGGCAGTTGTTCCTGCTCAAGCAGGCCGAGGCCAAGTTCACTCGCGAGATGTTGTCTAAGAAAAAAGGAAAGAAAAAATAATAAAGCAATTATAACGACGGCAGTCCCACGGCACATCACGATGCCGTGGGACTGTCATTTATTGTTCTGCCTGTGACAGGGGCTCAATCACTGGCCGGGGTTAAGGTACTCGCGCAGAGTCTCGACATAGTCCTCAAAGGCTTTGAGACCCTGGGGGGTGATGCGGCACAGGGTGCACGGGCGCTTGCCCTTGAAGGTCTTCTCGACCGTGATATAACCGGCCGTGGCAAGCTTGTCGAGCTGCACGCTCAGGTTGCCCGCCGTGGCTCCTGTCTGTTCCTTGATATAGGGGAACTCGGCCGACTCGGCACTGATGAGCAGCGACATCACTGCCAATCGCAACTCGCTGTGCAACAATGGATCTAATGGTTTGAACATGGCAACTTACTTTTTGCTTTGGAGATGAACAATCAGGCCAGGAATCACAAGGCCTATCAAGGCAACGGCAGCCATTACGTACATCTGATGCATCGGGAAACGAAGAGCAGCAAAGAAACCGCCGAAGCCGGCAACCAGGCCACAAATCTGGATCGGGCGGTTCTGGAGGACAAAGCCGGTGATGGTTGAAGCGATACCAAAGCACAACGAAATGATGCTCGTGAGGTTCATATAGACCAGACAATTAACATAGGCGTCAGGAACAATACACTTCACCGGAATCACACCGCAGCTCATGAGACCGAGTATCAGGCCGATGCCACCGCAGAAGATGCCAAAGGCAGCCCATACATGACCAATGGTTTTGCCGACGAAACTCGTGGGAACAGAGTCCTTTTTCTTGTCAATCAAGTAGTTGCCGATATACCCGACAACCCACATCACAAACCACAACATATTCCATGCAGGACCGCCATGATTCTTCCACAGGTATTCTATCAACAAAGCAAATAGCATTACACAAATGCCCCACCACATCAGTGGCAGGCCACAATTCTTGGCAATTGCGCGCTGGCTGCGCTCAATCGACTCGCGGATGATTTCCAGACTGCGCTCAGCAGTCAAATTCTTATTCTCTTCCATGACAGTACTTGAATTATTAATCGTTAAAAAGATGGTTGATAATACTTTGCGGCTCTCCCCTCGCCCCTGCAGAAGACTCAGTTCAAACCATTTGTGTTCGAATCACGATGCAAAGATAAAGTAGTTTATTTTATAAACCAAATAATTTTATAAATAAATTGGCCACCATACGGATAATTAACATTTAGTAACTATTCACGATTCCTACCCTAGTACTTGATATGCCTCAAAAAAATGTGTTTTCAGCGCCCACTCAATGGGAGCAGGACAACGGATTACCACAGAATGACCTTTTTCTTTTACAATATCCTGAATATCAAACAATTTCACCTCGAAGAATGACCATCAAATGCTGGCTGTTTTTCAAAAATCCATTGTAAATTTGCAGGTGAGAATTAAACCGTTTTTATCAACCCATAAAACTGGACCGACATGAAACACTTTGATATCCCAGCAACGCTCAAAGCATGGCCCTCAAGCCCATGTGTGTTTGGCACATCATGCCAGTGACATTCCGTTGAGCACCTGTTCACTTACAGACATGGTTGCCGTGAACGGGTGCTTGAGATAATACAAACGATGCTACTGCCGAATAGCTGCCGAGGCTATGATTTTGAGTTAATTATTGCAAAATAGAAACGATTCGGTGGGCATTTACACATTATTTTATTAATTTTGGAGTTATAATAATAAACCTAAACCTGTGTGATTATGAAAAATCGTATCATTCACCTGATTTATATTGCATTATTAGTTATGGCATTTCCATTCCATACATCAGGCAGTGAGAAGGAGATTGACTTCAATTTCCCGCAAGATGTGAGCAAGACCGCGCTCGCCGACCTGGACAAGGCGCTGAAGTCGGGCGACGGCCAGATGACCGTGGACGCGCTGGTGCGCTACAGCATCGCGCAGAGCGGCATCTCGCAGGACAACATGCCCGACATCGTCGAGCGCATCGAGAAAGTCATCGCCAAGGAGAAACAGCCGCACATCAAGTCGCTGCTCTACTACTTCGAGGCACTGGTCTACAAGGGCTACCGTGACCGCTTTGCGCGCTGGCGTGACCGTAACAACCCCGTGGGAGAAGAGCCCACCGATGTGAGCGAGTGGGACCGCAAGCAGTTTGACCAAAAGATCCTGTATCTGGCGCAGCAGTCGATGACTGACCGCGAGGCGCTCAAGCAGGTTGCCGTGACCTCGTTGCCCGGCATCATCAGGTGCAATAAACTGGGCGCTACCTATGTGCCCACGCTCAACGAGTTCATGTTGATAAAGAACATGGAACTGGTGGGGGGTATCGATGATGTCTGGCCCATATTCAGCACAATGAGGGAGCAATGGCTGGAAGATACCCGCGACAACACGCCGGCCCACATCTATGCCATGAGCGCCACTGGCAACTACCTCTCGAAAGAGGAATTCGAGAAATACCTGGACAGCGAGTACTGCGCCCTGCTGCTGGACCGCACCTCCTTCGACAACGATAAGGACAAATACAAGGTCCTGCAGGACTATGTCAAGCGATTCCCCAACTCGATGTTCACCCCGCAGGTAAAAAACAAGATTACCGAACTCGAACGCAAGGAGGCCCAAATCCGCTTTCCCGAAGTATGCCAGTCAAGCGACAGCATCACGGTGAACATCAAATCCAGAAACACCAACTCGTTCACCATCAACATATACCGCCTACCCGACGGCATATCGTATGAGGAGGCCTACGGCACCAAGGTCAGCTCGCTGAAACTTGAGCGGCAGCATACCGTTAAGGTGCAAGGCTTCGTCCCGTTCGAGGAAGAAACCAAAGTGACGCTGCCTCCCCTGCCCTACGGCATGTATGTCATGGATGCAGCCAATCTTGACGGCCAGACCCCAGCCGCAACCAGTTCGCAAGTGGTAAACCATAATCTGCTGCGCGTAACCGACATCAGCCTGATGACCGTGAGCCACCTCGATGGCAACGACCGCGTGTGCGCCGTGAATTCCAAAACCGGCAAGCCGCTCCCCAGTGTGAATATCACCTATTTTATGGGACCTGCACGCAATTCTGTCAAAGGGCCCGTGGGCACCACCGACTCCAACGGTATGGTTTACCTCCCTGAGACCTTCGTCTATAAAGGCGAAAACCGTCCCTTTAACGGCATCAACCTTTTTGCCTCCAAGGGCGACGACAAGAGTGCACTCCCGATTAATTACGGCCAGATGAGAGACAACCACTGGGAGGGCACATATGGCGAAATCTACACCGACCTGGGTGTGTACCGTCCCGGCGAAACCGTGCAGTGGGCCGCCACCGTTATGGCCATCGCGGACTACAACCGTGCGCCGGCTGGCAACGCGGAGACGGAAGTCATCTTCAGCGACCAGAACAGGGAACCGATAGATACCGTTACCGCCAGAACTGACGAATTCGGCCGCATCGAGGGCTCGTTTGTCGTGCCCAAGGACCGCATGAACGGCCGGTTCCTCATCACGATGAAGAGCACATTCGGCGGACGCGACCATATCGCCTATAAGACGGTGAATGTGAGCGAGTACAAGACCCCGACATTTGAGGTCACCTTCCCCGATGCACGGCACAGTTATGTCGCCGGGCAGCCCGTCAAGGTCACCGGCAAGGCCGAGACCTACAGCGGCATGCCAGTTGCCAATGCCACCGTGCGCCTCTCGCTTGTCCAGAAACGATGGAGTTGGTGGTGGCGCAACGCGGACACCAGCGGTGATCACCTGCTCGACACCACCGTCGTTACCGACGGCCAAGGCATGTTCTCGTTCTCCTACGACCCCGAGTTGTTCAGCGAGAACCGCGCCGGCAACAGCCGTCACTGGGCATGCTACAACTATGTGGTCGCTGCCACCATCACCACCGATGCCGGTGAGACCCAGGAAGCGTCCACCTCGTTCATCGTGGGCACCCGTCGTGGTATCGAATTGGGCAGTGTGAACAAAGACACCTACCTCAACGACAAACCCATCAAACTGCCGCTGAAGTACAACACCACCGATGAGAAGAACACCTCGGCCTGGTGCACTTGGGAGGTCATCCCCGAGGGTGGCCAGGAAGCCGCCAAGACCGGCAACCTGAACACCGACGACCCGACCATCGACCTGACCGACCTGCCCTCGGGCAAATACAGACTCAAGATACACATCATCGATGCCGAGCCGGGCGAAGAGGAGGTGGATGTCGAGCGCGACATCACCATCTACCGCAAGAAAGACAAGGTGCCTCCCGTCAAGGACAACCCGCTGTGGATCTCGCCACTGGAACAGAATGTAGACAAGAACAATGTGGGCCACATCACCATCGGCGTGTCCACGCCCAAGGCCTACATCTATTATATCGCATCCACCGCCGACAGGGTCATCGGTGAGGGATGGCTTAACTATGACAAGGGTCTGCACGACTTCAGCGTTCGCCTGCCCAAGGAGGCCGGTGCCGACGTGACGGTCCAGTTCATCACCTACTACGACAACAAGTGCAAGAGGGAATATGTGAAACTCACCAATCCCTACGAGCCCGAGGCGCTGAAGATCACAGCCACCTCGTTCCGCGACAAACTCACGCCAGGAGACACCGAGCACTGGACCTTCACGCTCACCGACCAGAACGGCAAGCCCCTGCGCGGCGCGATGCTGCTTGACATGTATGACAAAGCCATTGAAAGCATAACCGGCAACAAATGGGCATTCACTAATTCCAGGAACACAGGCACCGCCGCCAATGTGAATACCAGACAGGGCGGGATGACCAGTACTGCGGCATACTGGATAGGCAAACAACTCGCCATCCCCGAGAGCACCATCGCCGAACTGCCCTACCTGTACCTCTACAACCAGCAGTTGTTCAGCATGGCAATGCGTTACGACAGAGGCGAGCGCGTGCTCTACAAGTCGGCAGCTGCCGGCGCACCCATGCAAGAAGATGATGAGTTTGCGACCAATGATGCGATGTTGTCGGAGGTTGTCGTTACGGGTTATCAAAATGCCACCAAGGGAATGGCCGTTGCTGATGCTTCACGAGGCGGTGCTGAGGTCAACGAGAAGAACCTGGACAAGGTCCCCCTGCGCGAGAACGACGTCAAGACCGCCCTGTGGCTGCCGATGCTCACCAGCGACGACAACGGAGTGATCAATCTGGAGTTTGAGGTGCCCAACTTCAACACCACATGGATTACCCAGGCCATGGCTTGGGACAAGAAGATGCACGGCAACACCTGGATGGCCGACGTGCTCACCCAAAAGCCGCTGATGGTGAAGTCCAACATGCCGCGCTTCCTGCGCCAGGGCGACAAGGCTCGACTCGCCGCCATGGTGCAGAACGCCACCGATGAGGCCGCCGCCTGTGACGCCGTCATCGAACTGTTCGACCCACGCACGGGCAGCATCTACAACACCAGCAAGTTCAACCTGCAACTCGACCCGAAGGGCAGCCAGGCCGTCAACATCGACTGGATTGTGCCCGACACCATCGCCTTTGTGGGCTTCCGCATCAAGGCCGCCAACGGGCGCTATGGCGACGGCGAGCAGGTGATGATACCCGTGCTGACGACCATCTCGCCCGTCATCGAGACCGAGCCCTTCTACATCGAGGCGGCACAGGGACACTACGAGCAACCGCTGCCCGACTTCCCTGCCGACGCCCGCGTGACCCTCGAATACTGCGACAATCCCATCTGGTATTGCGTGCTGGCGTTGCCCACCATCTTCAGCGACGAGTACCACATTGCCACCCAGGCGGCCCACAGCCTGTTTGCCCTGCAGGTGGCACAAGGCGTTGCCAAGGACCAGCCCCAGATCAAGGAGGCCGTCAACTATTGGAAAGAGCATGAGGAAGACAGCACCCTAGTGTCGATGCTCCAGAAAAACCAAGACCTGAAGATCGGCACCCTGCTGGCTTCGCCCTGGATGCGCGATGCCGACCGCCAGACACTGCGGATGTCGAAGTTGAACGAACTGTTCGACGAGGCCATTGCCAAGAAGGAATACGAGAAAATTATCTCCAGCCTGCAGTCGTTGCAGATGAGCGACGGCGGCTTCACCTGGTTCCTGTATCCGCAGTGCGAGTCCAGTTACTGGACCACCGGCACCGTGCTCGAACTGCTCGGCGACATCAAGCACCTGGGCTATCTGCCCGACGATAGCCGCTTGACCGAGATGATCGACCGCGCCCTCAAGTACTATGACAATGAGAGCGTGCGCCTACTCAGCGAGTACAAGAAGTATGACAAGAACCCGTACGACAACTTCACCAGTTACGCTTATATCCGTTCCCTCTACCCCGAGGTGAAGCAGTCCAAGGCCAGCGCCGACCTGAAGGCCAAGACACTCAAGTTCATGGACAAGAACTGGAAAAAGGGCATTACCCTGAATGAGAAGGGCTTCTATGCCATGACGCTCTACCGCAACGGCTACAAGAAGACCGCCGCCAGCATCGTCGAGAGCATCCGCCAGTTCGCTATGGTCAAGCCCAACCTGGGCATGTACTGGGACAACCTGCAGACCGGCTACGGCTGGTGGGAACTGGACAAGGTGGCCTACACCTGCACCATCCTGCGCGCCATGAGCGAGGTGGATCCCCGCCAGCAGGAGATTGACCAGGTGCGCAAGTGGATGCTGCTGATGAAGCAGAGCAACGACTGGGGCAGTTACAGCCTCGCCGCCGATGCCGTCCACAGCATCCTGAGCACCGGCAGCCAGTGGCTTGACCGCGGCACCACGCCAACGATCACCGTTGCCGGCCAACCCGTCAACCTCGACAAGATGGCACAGTGGCTGGGCTACTTCCGCACCACGCTCGATGCCGCCACCACGGGCAGCGTCATCATCGACCGCACCGGCAAGGGTCCCGCCTGGGGTGCCATCTACAGCCAGTTCAAGGCCCCGATGACGCAAATCAAGGAGAAGGCCATCGACGAGATATCCATCAGCAAGGAGTATTATGTGTACGCCCAGGACGGCACGCTGCACCAGGCCACCTCGTTCAATGTGGGCGACAAGGTCAAGGTGCGCGTCATCATCAAGTTGAACAAGGACATGGACTATGTGACCATGACCGACGAGCGCGCTGCCTGCTTCGAGCCGGTTGACCAACTGTCGGGCTACCGCAGCGAGGACCGCACCTGGTTCTACCTCGAGACCAAGGACAGCCAGACCAACGCCTTCTTCAACCGTCTGGACAAGGGCACCCACATCATCGGATACGATGTCTGGGTCACCAATCCCGGTGAATTCACCTCGGGCATAGCCACCATCCAGTGCCAGTATGCCCCGCAGTTGAGTGCCCACAGTGCCGGTAAGGCCATCACAGTCCAGGAAAAATAATCCGGCGGCTTAATACATCCAAGCAAAAAATTGCTGGATTTTTCCAAATTATCAGAAATTGTGACTTGTAAAAATATTATGCTGATTTTCAGTTCATTAATATTTTTACAGGTCATTTTTTGAAAAGTATTAGGTTAAAAAAACAACAATTCATGCAAATGAAAACTTGAATTTTCCTAATACTAATATTGACATCGGCAGTAATTTTGTGTCGCAAATAGCAGTTCTCCAAATTTTTTATTACTTCATACTTGAGATATACGATATATATATATAATATTCGAAATTATTAAAGTGTTTGAAACGAAATATAGAAAAATCTTTTGATGGTAGTTAATGTTGATTAAATGATTATTAAAGCCCTACCTTGAATTCTAATCCTGAAAACTTAACGCAAGCAATAAAAACATGAGAATTAACGGTGCCCGCGCGAGCTGGCGCCGTTTTTTTTGTTGCGCAATCAAGAAAAAGCACTATCTTTGCAACAAAAAGTAACCAAAACGGTATCCATTATGGCAACAATCAAGACAATCGGCCTGCTGACCTCGGGCGGCGATGCCCCCGGCATGAACGCCGCAATACGCGCGGTGACCCGTGCGGCCATTTACAACGGATTTAAGGTAAAAGGCATCTACCGTGGCTATAAAGGCCTGGTAGATAACGAAATCGTGGATTTCAAGACCCAGAATGTATCCAATATCATCCATCACGGCGGCACCATCCTCAAGACGGCGCGCTGCAAGGAGTTCAAGACTGTCGAGGGCCGCAAACAGGCGTGGGAGAACATCCAGAAACACGGTATCGATGCCCTGGTGGTCATCGGCGGTGACGGCTCCCTGAGCGGAGCACGCCAGTTTGCCAGCGAGTATGACTTCCCCATTGTGGGTCTGCCGGGCACCATCGACAACGACCTGAGCGGCACCGACCATACCATAGGCTATGACACGGCCCTGAACACCATCATGTGGTGCGTGGACCGCATCCGCGACACCGCCAGCAGCCACGAGCGCCTGTTCTTTATCGAGGTCATGGGCCGCGAATCAGGCTTTCTTGCCCTGAACGGAGCCATCGCCACGGGAGCCGAGGCCGCCATTATCCCCGAGATATCGACCGAGGTGGACCAGTTGGCCGAACTGATTGAGAACGGTTTCCGCAAGAGCAAAAACTCATCGATCGTGCTGGTGGCCGAGAGTCCTGTCACCGGCGGCGCCATGGGCCTGGCCGAACGCGTGCGCAAGGAGTACCCGCAGTATGATGTGCGCGTGACCATCCTGGGCCACCTGCAACGCGGCGGCTCCCCCACGGCCATGGACCGCATCCTGGCCTCACGCATGGGCGCAGCGGCCATCGACGCGCTTCTCGAAGGTCAACGCAACATCATGATTGGCGACGACGACGAGAAAATCGTATATGTGCCTTTCTCTAAGGCCATCCGTCGCGATAAGCCCATCGACCGCGACCTGCTCGACACGCTACACAAATTGTCGCTCTGACAGCATCGCCACGACATTGCAACAACAACACAACCCGTTGACAATAATTGGATTGTCAACGGGTTGTTGTAGGAATGCTTTATCTGAATTACTGGTACTTGGGCGAGGGCCCGTACTTGTTCTCCTCGGGCTTGCTGTCAAGCAGCGTGAACACAAAGATGACAATACTCAACACTACACCTACCAGATAGAACAATGTCAGGCCAAGGAAAAATCCCCAATTCATGTTCTCTAACGAGTCTTCAATATCAAACATATTGAAAAGCAGATAGAAAGAGCCAGCAAAATAAACCAAGGAACACAACAGATAAACGACTATCCACCAGCCGCTGCGTCCCGTGTCATGCAGGCGCCGCGTTTGGGCGGCATAAACCGGCACCATCAACAGCATCACTGGGCTGAAAGCCAGCAAATACTTAGGTAAAAACCAACGGAATATCTCATCATCATCGCCCAGATTGATGCTGGCATCTTTCAGCATATAGGCCACGATGACACAAGCGACAATAGACCAGATTAACGAAATGATGAACACCGAAAGATACCCCCACCAGTACTCGCTGCGACGGGCACGGCCGGTGAAATCCAGGCTCTTTTTCCAGAAGATTTTGTTTGCCTCGCCAAATCCGAGGGTCGGGCGTGCCTGTGGACGAGGCTGATACTGCGGCTGATACTGTGGTTGCGGCCCCTGTGGCTGTCCATAAACAGGGGGTTGCGGTTGCTGATTCTGTTCCATAACTATAAGAATTAAACGGTTACTATTCTCAGGCCACAAAAATAAGTTTTTTTTTCCAAATGAAGGCATTCTTTTTGTAATTTTGCAGCCGAATTTTCAGCACCGACATGAAAAAGAAAATAAAGATATGGTTGGAGTGCATCAGGCTGCGCACATTACCCGTGTCGTTGAGCGGAGTGGTCATTGCCATCGGCTTAGCTGTATGGCAACACGAGTTCAGATGGAAGCCAGCGCTGCTGTGCGTGGTGTTTGCCTTGCTGGCACAGATAGTGTCGAACATGGCCAACGAATACTTCGATTACCTTAAAGGCACCGACAAGCCTGGACGGGTGGGACCGCGACGCGGGGTCACCGAGGGGGACATCAGCCCCAAGACATTGAGGAATGTCACCGCCATCCTGCTGGCACTTGCCGGCGTCGTGGGCTGTTGCCTCATTCCATATGGCGGCTGGTGGCTGCTTCCCGCCGGCATCGTCATCGCCCTGGCGGCTCTAGCCTACAGCACCGGGCCCTACCCCTTGTCCTATCACGGCCTGGGGGAACTGATGGTTTTCATCTTCTTTGGCCTTGTGCCAGTCAACCTGACCTATTATGTGATGGCGCTGCAGTTCAACCCACTAGTGATTCTTTTCTCTATTACCATAGGTCTGCTGGGTGTCAATGTGCTGCTGGTCAACAATTACCGTGATGTGGAAGATGACCGCGAAGCCGGCAAGCGCACCTCGGTAGTCATCTTTGGCCGGCAGGCCGCCTCCCTGGCTTATCTCATCAACGGCTATGCCGGCATGGGCATGCTCAGCTCCTTGTGGCTAATGATAGCCATGCAATGGAACCTGGGGAGTTCACTACCCGTATGGACACTCATCGTGCCGGTCCTGTATCTGGTGATGCACACCGTCACCTGGTACAAACTCACCCACCGCGACGGTGCCGCCCTCAATCCCCTCTTGGGCGAGACCGCCTGCAATATGCTCATTTTCACCCTATTGTTAACCATCATCTTTATCATATATTCTTAAAGACCATGGCATTGATTGACAACATACGCTCCCTGCGCATCGCCGACTATGACTACCCGTTGCCCGACGAGCGCATCGCCAAGCACCCGTTGGCCCAACGAGAGCAGTGCAAACTCCTATATTATAAAGGTGGAAATATCGAGGAACGCCGATTCTGGGAGGTTCCCTCGCTGCTGCCTGAGCGATCCACACTCATTTATAATAATACGCGCGTGATCAATGCACGCCTAAGGTTCCGCAAGGAGACCGGCTCGACGATAGAAATCTTCTGCTTGGAGCCCGTGCTGCCACGCGACTATGAGCAGATATTCCAGACCACAGGCCATTGCGTGTGGCAATGCCTGGTGGGCAACAGCAAACGCTGGAAACAAGGGCAGCTGAAGCAAGCTGTTACCATCGACGGCAACGAGGTCACCCTGGCCGCCACACGGGGAGAGCAACGCGGCAACGCTTGGGAAATCGCATTTGACTGGGACGGCGGTGAGAACCGCTGCACCTTTGCCGATGTGCTCGGCGCCATCGGGGAAATCCCCATCCCGCCCTACCTGAACCGCGGCACCGAGGCCAGCGACTCGACCGACTACCAGACCGTGTACAGCCACATCGACGGCAGCGTGGCCGCCCCGACCGCAGGCCTGCACTTTACCGACGAGGTGCTGGCCGATTGTGACCGCCGTGGTATCGCTCGGCGTGAAATCACCCTGCATGTGGGTGCAGGCACCTTCCAGCCCGTGAAGAGTGAACACATCGGGGACCACCCGATGCACTACGAATTCATCAGCGTGCCACGACAAATCATTGTGGACATCCTCAATGCTCCCGGGCCGATTATCGCCGTGGGAACGACCAGCGTGCGCACCCTCGAGAGCCTGTACTACATCGGCCAGATTCTGGAAGACAGCCCCGATGCCGATGAGGAGACCCTCACCGTCACCCAATGGATGCCATACACCACCCCCTGCGAGATTACGACCGAAAAGGCCTTGCAGAACATCGTCGATTACCTGGACCGCCATCATGCCGGCACCTATATGGGCAGCACCCAACTGATGATTGCGCCGGGCTTTAAATACCGCATCGTGGACGGCATGATCACCAACTTCCATCAGCCGCAGTCCACCCTGCTGTTGCTCGTGGCCGCCTTTGTAGGCAACGACCAATGGCGCGGCATGTATGACTACGCGATGCAGCACGGCTTCCGCTTCCTGAGTTACGGCGACGCCCAACTGCTGCTCAAGTAACACGCCCCCAAAAAAATCCACCAACAGCCCCCACCGAGTATGCAACAACCAGCGACCACCATACACAAAGGCCGACAGCGCAACGCCTCTATACAATTTCTAAGGGGTTTTGCCATCCTCTTAGTTATCGGTGCACACACTTGTCCTGAAGGAATAGCCACTATTGTGTTCCGTCCGATGCTCAACGTGAGTGTGCCGTTGTTTATCTTTCTGTCGGGCCTGTTGACCAAGGTTGATAACGATGACTGGATGGCATTTTTCAAGAAACGCATCGTCAGGGTGCTGATTCCTTACATCATCTGGACAGTCATCTATACCATCCAGATGGGCAAACTCAAGAGCCTGCCCGTCAACCTGCGCAATGGAACTTATGCCGGGCAGATGTACTACATCTTTGTGTACGTCCAACTCGTTCTGCTCACGCCGGTATTGGGCAAACTCGCAAAATCAAAATTCAGGCACATGGTGTGGCTCATCAGTCCCATTTATCAGGCGTGCCGTCACTATATTCCCTTGCTGACAGGATGTGCCATCAGCGGTCATCTTGTCGCTATCACCACCAACATCTGCCTGGAGTTTATCATCTATTACTATATGGGCTTGATGCTGGGCAACCACATTATGGGCAAGAACTTTTCAGTCACAAAACTGGCTATGCTATTTGCCTTGGCGCTGTTGATGCAGATGGGCGAGGCCTATGGTTTGCTTCTCCTGGGCAACGATAACCCCGGGAACCCCGGTATTACCAACATGCTTACCAGTGTCATCTTCCTGCTGCTGGTGTATGCGTTGCTCGAGCGCGGCTCGTTTAAAAACTGCAACAGGTTCCTGGTCATGGTGGGCGACTACTCGTTTGGACTGTTCCTGTGCCACGTGCTCTTCAAGCGCCTGCTGCAGTTGACCTCGTTCTATGACTCGCTGCCGTTTGTCGTGAACTCGGCGCTGGTCTTTGCCATCAGCCTGGCCTTCTGCCTCGTGGTGGACAAGGTGTTTGGGGCCAGGGTGAGCCGCTGGCTGGGCATCAGGTAACCAAGGCATCGGCGATTCTCGGGGTAATCTCACATGTAAAAAAGCCCGACAAAAAGGGGTGGATTCATCTATGAAAAATGGCGATTGGTCGCAGTTTTGGCCCCAAACGGGCAGAATTGCGGCCTCTTACCGTTTATGGTGGTTAAACTCGGTCCTAAAGTTGCAGTCTAAAAGACAAACGAGAGAAAATTGAAATCACTTTGTTGAACTATTAATACAACACGATTATGAAAACTTCTGTTACAAAAATCATGATGAGCTTCGCTCTCATGGGATGCCTGATCTTCAGTGCATCGGACGCAATGGCCCAGGGCCGCAGTCGTTCTCAAGGGGGCAGCACCAGCAGCAGAAGCCAGTCGGCAGCTGTCTCACGCTCTAACACTTCAACGGCACCGCAGGTGAGCCGCAGTTCAAGTAGCTCCAGCAGCCGCGCGACGGCAACACCGCAGGTAAGTCGCAGTTCAAGCAGCAGCTCCAGCAGCCGCGCGACGGCAACACCGCAGGTGAGCCACAGTTCAAGCAGCAGCTCCAGCAGCCGCTCGACGGCAACCCCGCAGGTGAGCCGCAGTTCAAGCAGCTCCAGCAGCCGCTCGACGGCAACCCCGCAGGTAAGCCGCAGCTCGAGCAGCACCAGCAGCCGCTCGACGGTAACCCCTCAGGTGAACCGTACAACCAGCGATCGCACCAACACGGTGAGCACTCCCAGCAGTGTGAGCCGTCCCTCGAACAACTCCAATTCCAACGGAGGCTCTCAGGTGAGCCGTCCCAACTCGGGCTCGAGCCGCACTGGCGGCGCTACGACCCGCGGCGGCGATAACGGCAACAAGCCCAATGGTGGCAAGCCCAACAGCGGCAGCAACACTGGCAGCACGGTGACCCGCCACAGCGACAGCGGTTCGCATGTGGGCACCAGCAGCACCAACATGGACCGCACAAACAACAGGACTGCAGCCGACATCAGTGGCCACAATCCTAGCGGAAAGCCTGGTAACGGCGGAAAGCCTGGCGGCAAGCCCGACAACGGCGGAAAGCCTGGTGGAAAGCCCGACAATGGCGGAAAGCCTGGTGGCAAGCCCGACAACGGCGGAAAGCCTGGCGGCGGCCACGGTAACGGTCACGACGGTGGACACGGTGGACACGGCGGCTTTGGCGGCAATCACAATCACTTTGACTACACCAACCACCACTACCGCGATCAGTTCAGCTGGAACCACTCACATCACAACTGGAGTCGTCCGCTGCCTCCTCCCGTCCGTCACTATCGCCCTGCTCCTATCGTATGGTATCGCCCTGTAATCCCTGTAGGCTGGCACTACTACTACAATGCTCCCTATATCGACAGGATTCTGGGTCTGACCTTCGGATCGCTCTTTGACACTTCGCTCGACTATCTGTACTACAATGGCTATGAGATCGACGGCTATGCCGACAACATCATCTACCTGAGAAATGTGCGTCTGCTGAACCTCCTCTGGGACGATGTCATGCTCTGCTACGATAGTCACAACCAATTGGTCAACGCACAGTTTGTCTTCCAGACCAGCTACTACGACCGTCACCGTTACGAGAGGGTTTACAATAGCCTCTGCAGAGTATATGGTACACCCTTCACCAACGACCACGGTACCCTGAGCTGGTACGGCGGCAACAACACCGGCTGGGTCACCCTCTCGATGAATGAGAATCTGGGACACTGCTACACGACGCTGTCGATTGGGTACTAAAAAAAACTTTCATACGCACGATAATTCCTAATGTAAGTGGCGGACGCCGACCGGTGTCCGCCACTTTTCTATTGCGTTCTGACACAAATTTTTAGTCATAATTACGACTACCAAAATTCATAGGAACAAGTTTTAACAATTTTTCATCCGATTTTTAGAAATATTAGAGCAATTTATTTGTTCCGTTAACCGATATCAAGCTATCTTTGCATCAAGTTTTTTCATAGGATTAGATTTTTAAGGTTTAAAGTGTGCGATTTGTTGGGAAACAAGCGCACATTTTTTTTATCCGGCAAAAACAAGTACCTTTGCAACAGAAATCATGACACGATTGGAATTGAACATATTGGGCTGCGGTAGCGCGACAATGACGCCACGCCACCAGCCGTCGTGCCAGGTGCTGAATGTCCGCGACAACCTGATGATGATTGATTGCGGTGAGGGGGCACAGCTGTCTGCACGAATCATGCGTATCAAACTGATGCGGATGAACCATATATTTATCAGCCATCTGCACGGCGACCACTGCTTTGGTCTGCCAGGCATGATATCCACCATGGCACTGCTGAACCGCACCGCCTCGCTCACGATCCACACCTTCAAGGACGGTGCAGCATTGTTCTCACAGATACTGGACTACTTTTGCCGCGAACGCCCGTTCGAGGTGCGTTTCAACATCATCGACACCCACAAGCGTGTCATCCATGAGGACAGCGCCGTTACCGTTACCACATTCCCCCTGGTGCACCGCGTTCCCGCCGTGGGATTTCTGATTCAGGAAAAGCCCAAATTGCGCCACATCATCGGTGAGGAGGTCAATCGCCTGGGTATACCCCACTATGCCATCAGCGCGTTGCAGCATGGCGAAGACTGGGTAACCCCTGAGGGTATCGTCATCCCCAACCGACAGCTCACCACCGATGCCGACCCGGCAATCAGCTATGCCTACTGCAGCGATACCAAATTCTCCAAACGCGTTATCCGCAATGTCGAGGGAGTGGACTGGCTATACCACGAGGCCACCTATGACGACAGCCTGCGCATCAAGGCCCACAAGCGTTACCACAGCACCGCACTGGAAGCAGCCACCGTTGCCCGCGAGGCCGGCGTGAAGCAACTCATCCTGGGCCACTATTCCAAACGCTACCTCGACGAGACGCCATTGCTCGATGAGGCCCGCACCATCTTCCCCAACACCCGTCTGGCCAACGAGGGGCTGGTCATCGACCTGAATCAACCCTGAGGCCGACGAGACCTGCGAAACCCCGGAGAGCCCTGGAAATCACGACGCCTCGGAGAGCCCTGAGAAAAAATCACCCCCCCGATTAAACCCTGGAGCCACCCCATAGTCCAATGGGTGATTTTTTGCACCGGGAAGGTTTTAAGGAAAAACACAAAGGTGTAAAAGTGAGAATTTATGACATTTTTTAACGGTCTAATGAAGTAAAAACTTTAAAAATTTGTTTAAAAACACTGTGTCTCACCGACATCAAGTCTAAAAATTCAACAACGAGGCTCAAATTGAGTAAATTTTTCTTTATTATTTGAAGAATTTGTATTTCCTTTGCAGTCTCAAAATTGTGAACATACATTTTTAACAATAACTATTTTAAAATTTACGACTATGTCAGAAATTGAAGAAAGAGTAAAACAAATTATCGTTGACAAGTTAGGTGTTAGCGAGTCTGAGGTAACTCCCGAGGCTACTTTTAGCCAGGACCTGGGTGCTGATAGCCTTGATACCGTCGAGCTGATCATGGAATTTGAGAAGCAGTTCGACATCAAGATTCCCGATGACAAGTCTGAGACCATCCAAAATGTAGGCGACGCCATCAAGTTCATTGAGGAGGCAAAGGCCGCTGAATAAAAAATCTTTCAGGTGGATACCATGATCGTGCCTCAAGCATGAGGACATCTCATGGCATCCACCTTTTTATAATTTCCTACTACCACATGGAATTAAAGCGAGTAGTGGTAACAGGTCTGGGTGCCATCACTCCCTTAGGTTTGGACGTTGAGACCACATGGGACAACGCCCTTAAAGGGATGAGCGGCGCAGGACCTATTACTCATTTTGACACAACACTTTTCAAGACAAAGTTTGCTTGCGAGCTCAAGGGCTTTGATCCGCTGAACTATGTGACCGACCCCAACGACCGCCGTGAGGTAAAGGACTTCAAGCGCAACGACCTGTACACTCAGTATGCGCTGGCCTGTGCCAAACAAGCCGTTGAGGATGCCAACCTGCTTGCCGACGGTATCGACCGCGACGAGATAGGCGTCATTTTCGCGTCAGGTATTGGTGGACTTCACACCTTTGAAGACCAGGCTGGCGACTATGCCAAGCATGAGGATCGCGGCCCGATGTACAGCCCGTTCTTTATCCCGACGATGATCGCCGATATCGCCGCAGGCCAGATTTCCATCAAGTATGGTTTCCGCGGTCCTAATTTCGGTGTCGTTTCGGCATGCGCTACCTCGACCAATGCGCTTATCGATGCTTTCAACTATGTCCGTCTGGGCAAGGCCAAAGCCATTGTCACCGGCGGCAGTGAGGCTCCGTTGTTCCCTGCAGGCGTTGGCGGATTCAATGCCATGAAGGCCATCTCGCTTCGCAACGACGACCCCGAGGGCGCATCACGCCCCTTCAGCGGTTCTCGTGACGGCTTCGTGATGGGCGAGGGCGGTGTGTGCCTCGTGTTTGAAGAGCTCGAGCACGCCCTGGCACGCGGTGCCAAGATCTATGGCGAGGTCATTGGCGGCGGCATGAGTGCCGATGCCTATCACATCACAGCCAGCCACCCCGAGGGTTTGGGTGCCAAGCTCGTGATGCAACGCGCCATCGAGGATGCCGGCATCAAGGCCGAGGATATTGACTATGTCAATGCCCATGGCACCTCCACTCCGGTCGGTGACTTGAGCGAGGCCCAGGCCATCAAGGATGTTTTTGGCGAGCACGCATTCGAGCTCAATGTGAGCAGCACCAAGTCGATGACAGGCCACATGCTGGGAGCCACTGGCGCCATGGAAGCAGTATTCTGCCTGCTTGCCTGCCGTGACGACATCATTCCTCCCACCATCAACCACGCCGATGGTGATGAGGACGAGCACATCGACTATAAGATGAACTTCACATTCAACAAGCCCCAAAAGCGTACAGTGAACATTGCACTGTCCAACACTTTTGGTTTCGGCGGACATAATGCCAGCATCATTGTCAAGAAGTACCAGAAATAATGGAATAATTCCCTGGGATAGACATCAGGATGCTGTTTAGCAACGCCATATCACTGATAAAGCTCCTTTTCGTCAAGGATAAGGAGCTTTATCTTTTTATACACCGCGTCACCGGCTACTATCCACATGATATCAAGTTGTATCAGTTGGCTATGATTCACCGTTCCAAGCCATTGAAAATGAGCAATGGCCAGTGGGCCAACAACGAGAGGCTGGAATTCCTTGGTGACGCCGTTCTAGACAATGTGGTGGCCGACTTCCTATATGCCACCTTTCCTGAAAAACACGAGGGATTTCTCACATCAACGCGCGCCAAGATTGTCCAACGCGAGAGCCTGAACCGCATCGGCAACATACTGCATCTTGACAGCCATGTGCACGCGCTCACCCACACATCATCCCACAACAGCTACATCTGCGGCAACGCCCTTGAGGCACTTGTCGGCGCCATATACCTCGACCAGGGTTACAAGCGCTGCCGCAAGTTCATCATTGACCGGCTCATCAAGAAGCACTTTGACCTGAATGACCTGGTCAAGACCGAACAAAACTTCAAGTCCCGCCTTATTGAGTGGACACAGAAGTATAGGGTATCGATTGAGTTTGAACTGATTGATTCCTATTGCGATGCCGACAAAAACCCGGTATTCCGCACCGCCATCATCCTGGGCGGCATCTATGCCAGCGACGGCGAGGGTTACAGCAAGAAGGAATCCCACCAGAATGCGTCCAGGAAGGCCTATGACCGGCTGCAGCAGGACGCACAGTTCTGTGAGCAAGTGCTCTCCACAGCCACCACCGAATAGCCCACCATATTCAGTACTCAATGCACGGGGAATCAACGACCTATCACTCACTAACAAAACTAAATTAGTGTAAAAATTGGTTGCATTGCGGGGCCATTTCATCAATCTTTTGTAAATTCGCACCTTGTTGCGGCCATTTTGGGCCCTTAGAAAACTGATTTGCATGAAACCGATCACTAATATATTGCTTGTGCTGGCACTCATCTGCTATGTGTTCCTGCCCTTTCAAGACATCTCGCTGATGGGCACGGTCACCGGCTTGGGCTTCACCGCCGGCACTATCTCCCAGTTCCAGTCCATCGGCATGGTGGCACTGTCGCTGATACCGTTTCTTGCATGCTTCGGCGCCATTGGTCTCAACTGCTTGAAAAACCGCTGGTGGGTCCTCGGCTCCATTGCCTGCATCCTGTTGTGGCTCTGGTTCTACTCTATCGCCGGCAGTGCCCATGACATCAGCCTGCAACATGCTCCTGAGGTCGCACCCGACAACGACTTGGGCGAAGGCTACCCCATCAATGGCACCGGTATCGGTTACAAGATATCCTACATCTTGACCATCCTGTCACTTATCTCGGCACTCATCTCATTGCTGCCCTTCAAGTTCAACAAAACCATCGAGAAGGCTGTTGACGATACCTTTGAGGGCGGTCGCCGACATGTGCGCAATGAGTTCAACCGCTTGGAAGGCAATCTGCACAAATCTCATAAATCCAAGCAATCCCCCACCCCTGCTCCTCCCGCTCCTCCACAGGAACAACCAACCGAATCCATTGAGGACAAAGAAGACCCCTCACGCTTTATGCCTAAGGAATAAGTGGCAACCGAGTCAGTCACCAACGAAGCGCACAACCGGCCTCGTCATCATTCATCAGCCAAAATTGCCGGGTCGATTGTGCTCAACAAAAGGGAACGGCACAATAAAATGAACCCCAAGAGTTTTCCAACTTTTGGGGTTCATGATGTCACAATCTCTAACTATTGACATTAGGGCCCTTGGGCATCAATTGCCGCCGCCCATGCCACCGACGGGGGTGTTGCCGCCAGTGCCACCGGACTGCTTACCGCTGCCGATGAGGTCGTCGTTGTCGATGGTCTTTTCGGCCTTCTTGACGCGCGTAGAGAGCGAGCCGAAGCGGTAACTGATGTTGACACCGAAGCGGCGGGCTTGCTGCTCGTAGCGGGTCCATCCCGTCACATCGCCCTGGGTGATATAGTTCTTCATGCTCGTGTACTTGCCACCGAAGGGCATGATAGCCTGTAACTGGACTGTCAAACGGTCCTCCTTGAGGAAAGAGCGCTGCAGGCTGAAGCCGTGGAAGAAGATGGTGCCCATGCGTCCGTACAGGTCGTTGATGCCGCCGCCCCACATGCCGGCGAATCCCGACAACTGCAGTTTCCAGGGAAGGAACTGGGTGACGTTGGCGAAGAAGTTGCCGCTGATGCGGTCGTTCTTCAGGTTCAGTTCGTTGCTCTTGTAGTAGTTGTAGCCGATGGAGCCGTTGAACATGACGTTGGTCTTGGGCAATGCCATCCACTGCACGAAGGCCGAGAGGGTTGTCGAGTAGGTCTTGAGGGTGTTGGCATAGGTCGATACCTGTACCAGACCGTCGGCCCACTTGACGGCGCCGATGCCGTTGTTGCTGAACTGGAACTGCGGTGTGACGTTGAAAGTGAACTTGGGTCCCACATGCATGTAGGTCATGCTCACCGAGTGGTAGTGCACGCTGCCCAGGTCGGTGTTACCATAGGAACGGCTCGTCGGGCTCTCAATCACGGCGGGGTTCAGGAAACTGATACCCGGACGGTTGATGCTGGCGGCATAGGAGAGCTTGAGGCTATTAGCCCAGTTGAACTGGTAGCGAAGGCTGGCACTGGGCACCCAGTCGTTGAGATGGGCCTCATAGGGGTCCTGCTGTCCGTCGGG
>Ga0310695_10004033_pt1 | contig 27688 bp, 37 predicted proteins | sample RumenRJG_04DNA_FD_203882 | JGI IMG/M metagenome (GOLD analysis project Ga0310695, IMG submission 203882) | Bovine rumen microbial communities from Lethbridge, Alberta, Canada - RJG_04 (v2) (version 2) | ecosystem: Host-associated > Mammals > Digestive system > Stomach > Rumen | place: Canada... | reverse complement strand
TTGGACAGCTATAAAAATAGTAAGTTTGACGGCACTTCTTCAGGCACACTGACTCGTGCCAACGAGAAAGTGGGTTGGGAGGAAGCTTTCGCCCGTATCTACGAGCTCAGCAACGAGCCCTTGGCTATCACCTCGAAAGCAGAGTTTATTGCTTTCCGTGATGCTGTGAACAACGGTACCACTAAAACAACCAGTTTTAAGTTGATGGCAGACATTGACCTGAGTGGTGAAGAATGGACTCCTATAGGATTGGATGATGCACATGCTTTCGATGGCATTTTTGATGGTGGAGGCCACATCATCAAGAATCTTAATGTTAATCATCCTTCAACTAATTATCAGGGATTATTTGGCTATGCCACTAACGCTACCATCTACAATATGCATCTGCTGAATCCCATGGTAGCTGGTCAAGACTATGTAGGCTCTGTAGTAGGATATGCACATAATAGCAGCCATATTACCGACGTACTGGTGACCAGCAATGCCTCTTCCGGTAATGATTATACCGTTAAGGCTAATAGTGGTAGTGGTGGCGGTATCGTAGGCTATGCCAAGAATGCAACCATTGAGCGCTGCATGTTCCGTGGACAGGTGAAGTGTTCTGGTTGGACTGGTGGCATTGTCGGCAATGTCTTAAACAATGTAACCATCACCGACTGCGCGGCTTCCAACTACCTTCAAAACCTCGATGCCACAGCCAATGCCAGCGATACTCCCGTTGGTGGTATTGTTGGTGGTGCTGGTGCTGTCAATGTCTATCGCTGTTTTGCAAGAAATAATTTTGGTTGGGCAACCCCCCATGTTTTTCCACATATAGGTAGGATAGTTGGAAAAACCAACAATGATGTGGTAAGTACCATTAAAGACTGTGCTTATTGGCGGTCAAATACTATTGATGGTGGTGTAATCGGATATGATCAATTCGGTAAACTAACCGAATCTGGCAATGTGAAATATGATGACGAGTCAGACATGAACCAGGACAAAACCAAGACTGTGCTGGGTACAGAAAACTGGTACTACTTCACCGACAACTATATAGACTATCCAGTGCCAACCACGCTGAAGGACATGTATATTAACAACTGCGTAGACGTGGCTTCTGGCGATTTCGTTTATCGTCCGGCTGGTGATGCAAGTTACGAGATAGTGAAATATACGGGCAGTGACGCATCGGTTACTGTTCCTGAAACTTACAACGAGAAACCTGTTACAGCCATTCTTGCAGAAGTCTTCATGGATAACCAGACGATGACTTCAGTAACTATTGGCAGCAACATCACGTCCATTGGTGACAGGGCTTTCTACAACAGTGACGCCCTGACTAGCGTAAGTTTGCCCAATGCTGTGACTTATGTTGGTGAGGAAGCTTTCATGGGATGCGATGAACTCACCAGTTTCACTATCGGTACTGGTTTCGCGAATCATAAGGGCAACTTCCTGGCCTATTGTCCTAAGCTGACTACGATTACCGTGGCAGACGGGAATACTAATAACTACATCAGTGTGGACAACGTGCTGATACACAATGTAGCAGGCGTTGGCAGTTATGTTGTAGTTTGTGCTCCAGGAAAGACGGGCGACTATACAATACCTAAGGATGTGCTCACAAATCAATGCGTTTGGATTATGAGCAACTGTTTCAGTTCTTGCAATGGACTGACCAGCATCACGTTCCCATCGGAAAAGTACTTCAAACTGGACGCTGCCATCTTTGATGAAGCCTACAATCTTCGCTATGTGGATATAACGGACATTAAGGGATTCATCGATAACAATACAGCAGATATCAACGTGAACGTTGACCGTAGTGCCCCCGACAATCCGTTCTATGGCATGAGCGACTACACTATGATTTATCTGCCTACCGGAAACACGGCAAATACTGGTGAGTTCAACGTCGTCATCGGTAGCACAGCAGACCGACTGTCGTTAACAGAGAATTGGAATTTCAATCCTCGTGTAACACCTCTTACGGTATCACATGGTGTAAACTTCAACCGAAGCCTCGAGGCTAATCTCGTTGAGAAAGTAACAGATACCGACGAGGATATTGTGATTGATGGTGAACCTGTGAAAAAGCAAGAAGGTACATTCGAATATGTCGCTACGGGATATACCTGCTACCTGCCTTACGCCCTGACACTCAGCAATGAGAACGCAAAGGTGTACTATCCTACCAGTAGCGAGGTCGTTACAGGTGTGACCACCATCACCTTCACCGAGGTTGTGAACAAGGAAATGGCAGCCTATAAACCTTATTATATTGTGGTGAGCGGCAGCGAAGATGTTGACCTGAGCACAGATGAGAATATTACGATCGTCAGCGACACCAACGGCTCATGGACGGTGGGAGGCTATGAACTGAAGGGCACTACGATAACTATCCCCAACAGCACACTCTACGACGCAGATAAACCCACCTACATCTTGCAAAGCGACGGCAAGTGGCACAAGGTGCCTGAGAACCAGCCCAAGGCATACATTGGTCCCTTCCGTGCTTACTTCCAAGCTACTACAAATAGTGGTGCCCGCGCTCTTAACATGGTCATAGACGACGGTGAGGTGACTACTATCGACGCTGTCATCCGCACCATCGATGCCGACGGAACAGAGCACTACTACGACATGAATGGTCGTCAACTCAACGGGAAACCCCAGAAGGGCATGTATATCCACAATGGGAAAAAGTACATTAACAAATAGGAGGACACAGCAATGAAGAAAAAATATGAAAAACCCGCCACAAGCGTGGTAATGCTTAAATATAAGCACTATTTGCTAACAGGCAGCCCTGTGGAAAGTCAGTTTGTTGACGATGAGGACTACAAAGATTGGGATTTTGACGGCGGTCAATAGATGGCCATAGTGTCAATGGAACCAGTCAATGGGACCTGACCCCGAACTGGGGTAAATCCTTTCTCTTAAAGCGCTTCGGAATAGAATCGCATATAGCTGGGAATAGCTTAGTGATAAGCAGGAAATTCACTCCAATTGCGATTGAAATATTTAAATCTGCGACACAGATTTAATAATCTGCGTCACGGAATACATAATCTGCGTCACAGATTTAGTAATCTGCGTCGCAGATTTAATTTTTTTTATTTGGCTTGTCTTCTATTTTAAACGCTCTTTGTCTGTATTCCTGTCTATCTGTCAGCCATTTTGAGACATAGCAAATAAAAAAAGTTACATTTGATATAGCGTGTTACGGAATGATTGAGTAATTTTGCACCTTGGAAAAATAACTTGGATAATTAACTAAAACTTATATGAGAAATTATTACTCAACCATTTGCCTGTTATGCCTGCTGTTCTTCACTAAGGCATCAGCACAACAGATTGCACTTAGCCATCAGCACGGATTCTACGATAATTCGTTCTCTCTGACCATCAGCGGTGGGGGAGAGAATACCATTTACTATACCCTTGATGGTTCTGAACCTACGCCACAGAGCAAGGTTTATAATGCTCCGCTCAGCATCTCGCATACTACAATCCTGCGTGCAGCTGCTTTCAATGGCGGTGAGCAGATCGGAATGCCGCTAACGGCGACCTATCTGTTTGTTAACGATGTGCTCAGCCAGTCGAATACGCCAGAGGGCTATCCCGCCACGTGGGGCAAATATACTGATATAAACGGAACCGCAATTGCTGACTATGAGATGGACCCCGAGATGACCAACGACTCAAAGCTGCGTCCGAAGATCAAGGAAGGTCTGATGAGTCTGCCTGTGCTCAGCATAGTTACCGACAAGGATAACCTGTTCAGTCACGAGAACGACTCGGTGAAGGGCGGCATTTATATCTTCACCGGCCCTCCAGTAGGCGATGCTACAGGTCACGGATGGACACGTCCGGCAAGTGTTGAGCTGTTCGGACAGGGACATGACTTCAGTATCGGATGCGGACTGCGCCTGCACGGTGGTCATGGCCGACTGGCAGAGAAGAATCCTAAACACTCGTTCCGTCTTATTTTTAAGGAGAAATATGGAGCTAAGACGCTTAAGTATCCTCTCTTTGGTCAGGATGAGCCAAGCAAGTTCGACCAGTTGGTGCTGCGCTGTCACTTTGGAAACTCATGGCAGCACTGGAGTGAGGATAATCGTCAGAAAGCACAATACACACGTGATGTGTGGGCTCGTCGCATGCAACGCCGCATGGGACATACGAGCGTTAATGCCCTATATGTTAATCTTTTCATTAATGGCATGTACTGGGGAATGTATAACATCGCAGAGCGTGTCGATGACCAGTACGGCAAGGATCATCTCGGTGGATCGAAAAGCGATATTGATGTCATAAAAATCGAGGAAAGCGGAGGCAACCATATTGAAGCCAGCGAGGGAACCATCGATGCATGGAATGAGATGGTGAACCTCTGTAAGGTAGTGGGAGGCGCTAAGTCTGACATCGACCCGCAGCAGGCTTATGAACAACTGAAAGACTCTCTGCTCGATATTGATGGATTTATTGACTATATGCTCATCAACCAGTATGGTGGCAACACCGACTGGGATCATCATAACTGGTATGCACTGCGTCGTCGCGGCGACGGCAGTCAGGGCTTCCGCTTCCTTTGCTGGGACTCGGAGTGTATAATCATTAATTCAGGTGAGAATGTGCTCAATAAAAACAACGGTAACAGCTATCCTACTGGAATGTTCCAGAACCTGCTTAGAAACGACGACTTCGCTCGACGCTATGTGAGGAGGGCCAAGGAGATACTTTCTGAAGATGGCTTCCTCGGACAAACATCGGCTGTGGAAGTATGGGACAGCCTTTACAATGTTATATCAAAAGCTCTCTATGCCGAGGCTGCACGTTGGGGTGACTATCGTCGCGATGTGCATAACTACTCTTCGCGCGGATCACTTTATACGGTAGATGGCACATACATGGCTGAGCGTAATCGTCTGTTGACACAATACTTCCCTTATCGTTCAGAGACAGTATTGAATAGTATATTGAGCTATGTGACTGTTGACGACTTTGAGGCTCCCGAAGGATGGGTGGCTTTGTCGAAGGACATCTTCCACGAGTGGAATGGCAACAGCAAGGACGCGCAGCAACTTGACTCACAGCCTTCAGTTGACTGGAACTTTAATGTGAACCTTGGCGGTGGCGGTGCTGCTGCAGGTTTCGCTAATGTGGAGTATAACAGGTATGCAGACATCAGCGAATATGAAAAGCTTGCCATTCGTGGAACAGGCAATGGCCTTCGCGTGCTTGCAAACAGACTCGTGGATCATGGCGAATGGAAACAGATTGTTGTTGCCTTTAATGAAACTGACCCATATTGGGATAACGAACTTGGCGTGATTATTATACCTCTCGACGCACTGAAGACAATGAGAACCACAAGTAATAATGTTAGAATAGACGATTTCCTGCACCTGCATGTGCTTAAGGTTGACTGGAATAGCAGTGCAAATGTTCGCGGAGTATATCTCATTCCATCGCAGCAGTCGGTTGGTATCGATGCTAATACACTTGCTGAACATGAAAAAGCTCGTGGAGGAGATGGCGTTGACAACGCAATTTACAACCTTCAAGGACAGAAAGTGGCAAATCCGTCGCATGGACTATTTATTATAAATGGCAAGAAGGTGCTTGTTAACAAAAGGTAAAAATTCAAAAATAAATAATAATTCCGGCTGCAAAGTGTTGCGCGTATAGAATATAATGTGTACCTTTGCAGCCGCAAAAGTGGTAATTGCGCTGGCTAAATGCTAACAATACACTGAATAAGAGCAGTTTAGCTTCTTAAAAGAAGCGGTGGGCTGTTTCTTCTTTTCGTGTGTGTATAAGTATGAGGTGGTAAAATGACACTAATAAACAACAAATAAATTCATTTATTATTATTCAAATTTTTAAAAACTGAAATGCCAGGATTATTAGGAAAAAAAATCGGAATGACTTCCGTTTTCAGTGCCGACGGTAAGAATGTACCGTGCACTGTTATCGAATGTGGTCCTTGCGTTGTGACCCAGGTCAAGACAGTTGAGAAGGATGGCTACAAGGCTGTTCAGCTCGGTTTTGGCGAGGCTAAAGAAGTACGCACAACAAAACCAATGATGGGCGTGTTCAAGAAGGCAGGCACAACTCCAAAGGCGCACTTGGCCGAGTTCAAGTTTGATGAGGACTACAACCTTGGTGACACACTCACCGTAGAGCTTTTCGCTGACGCAGAGTTCGTAGATGTTGTAGGCACATCGAAAGGTAAAGGATTCCAGGGCGTTGTGAAGCGTCATGGTTTTGGTGGTGTAGGTCAGAGCACACACGGTCAGGACGACCGTCTGCGTAAGCCAGGTTCTATCGGTGCTTGTTCTTACCCTGCTAAGGTGTTCAAGGGAATGCGCATGGGTGGCCACATGGGTGGTGACCGCGTAACAACGCAGAACCTGAAGGTGTTAAAGGTGATTCCTGAGCACAACCTTCTTCTTGTGAAAGGTAGTGTTGCAGGATGTAATGGTTCAACCCTCTTAATTCAGAAGTAAGCCATGGAAGTAAGTGTATTGAATATCAACGGTCAGGAGACCGGAAGAAAGGTAACTCTGAATGAGGCTATCTTTGGTGTTGAGCCCAATGATCACGTAATCTATCTCGACGTAAAGCAGTATCTTGCTAATCAGCGTCAGGGTAACGCAAAGTCAAAGGAGCGCAGCGAACACGCTGGTTCTACACGTAAGCTTGGTCGCCAGAAGGGCGGCGGTGGCGCACGTCATGGTGATATCAACTCACCTCTGCTTCGTGGTGGTGGTCGCGTATTCGGTCCAGTACCCCGTGACTATGACTTCAAGCTCAATAAGAAGGTGAAGCAGCTCGCTCGTCGTTCGGCTCTCTCTTACAAGGCTCAGGATAATGCAATTCTCGTTGTTGAGGACTTCGATTTCGAGGCACCAAAGACAAAGGAGTTTGTAAACATTATCAAGAACCTGAAGGGTGAGGAGAAGAAGATGGTGTTCGTTTTGCCAGAAGCAAATAAGAACGTTTATTTGTCAGCTCGCAACCTGAATGCACCAAAGCAGATCGCTGTAGGTGAACTGAAGGAAGGACAGAAGCGTCGTTCAAGAAAGGCTGTTAGCGCAGAGGTTATTCCTGCTGCAAGCATCAACACCTACAAGATTATGAACGCTGATCTGCTCGTTATTACAGAAAAGTCGCTGGCTACCATCGACGGAATCTTAAACAAGTAAAAGGAGACAAACGAATATGGCATTTATCATAAAACCCCTGGTCACTGAGAAGATGACCAAGATCACAGAAAAGACTTCTGCTCCTAAGAAGCTCCGTGCTCGCGGCAAGAAGACTATTGAGAAGAATAATGCTGTAGAGGAGAAACTGTCCTATGTCGTAAAGCACAAGAACAAGGCTGACGAGACAAAGGAGAAGACTATCTACACTTATGAGAAGCCTGCTCGTCCCCAGTACGCTTTCATCGTAAAGCCCGAGGCTAACAAGGTTGAGATTCAGAAGGAAGTCGAGGCTCTTTACAATGTTACGGTTCTTAGCGTTAACACAATGCGCTATGCTGGAAAGCGTAGCCAGCGTTATACAAAGGCTGGACTCGTGAGAGGTCAGAAGAACGCTTTCAAGAAGGCAATCGTAACTCTGAAAGATGGCGACGAAATTGATTTTTACAGCAATATCGATTAATTAAAAAATGGCAGTACGTAAATTAAAGCCCGTTACACCGGGTCAAAGACACAAGGTTATTGGCACGTTCGAGGATATTACTGCATCCGTGCCAGAGAAGTCTCTCGTTTACGGTAAACGTTCTACCGGTGGTCGAAACAACACTGGTAAGATGACTGTTCGCTACATGGGCGGCGGTCACAAGAAGAAGTATCGTCTGATCGACTTCAAGCGAGAGAAGGATGACATTCCTGCTGTAGTGAAGACAATCGAGTACGATCCAAACCGTTCGGCTCGCATCGCACTTCTCTACTATGCAGATGGTGAAAAACGCTACATTATTGCTCCTAATGGACTGCAGGTTGGCATGACACTGATGTCTGGAGCGAATGCTGTGCCAGAGATTGGTAACGCACTCCCTCTCGCCAACATCCCAGTAGGTACGGTGATTCACAACATTGAGCTCCGTCCAGGTCAGGGTGCACTGCTCGTTCGTTCGGCTGGTAATTTTGCTCAGTTGACTTCTCGTGAAGGAGACTACTGCGTGATTAAGCTCCCCTCAGGAGAAACTCGCAAGGTGCTCTCTGCTTGTAAGGCTACCGTTGGTGCCGTAGGTAACTCTGACCACGCTCTGGAGCAGTCTGGTAAGGCTGGTCGCTCACGCTGGTTGGGACGTCGTCCTCACAACCGCGGTGTTGTTATGAACCCACATGATCACCCAATGGGTGGTGGTGAAGGCCGTCAGTCTGGTGGACACCCACGTTCACGTAAGGGTCTGTACGCTAAGGGTCTGAAGACACGCGCACCAAAGAAGCTTTCAAACAAGTACATTATTGAAAGAGCTAACAAGAAGTAAACAAGAAATCAGAAGAGTTAAATTATGAGTCGTTCATTAAAGAAAGGTCCATACATCAACGTATCTCTCGAGAACAAGATTCTCGCTATGAATGAGAGCGGTAAGAAAACAGTCGTTAAGACTTGGGCCAGAGCATCAATGATTTCCCCCGATTTCGTGGGACACACTGTTGCAGTTCATAACGGTAACAAATTTATCCCTGTTTACGTTACAGAAAACATGGTTGGTCACAAGCTCGGTGAGTTCGCACCCACACGTCGCTTCGGTGGTCACGCCGGTAACAAGAAGTAATCCCAGGGAAAATTGAAAATTAAAATTGAAAATTAAAAATGGGAGCAAGAAAACATATTAAGGCTGAAGAGAGAAAAGCAGCTCTTAAGACACAGTATTTTGCAAAGCTGAAAGGCTGTCCTTCTTCTCCGCGCAAGATGCGCTATGTCGTTGACATGGTTCGCGGCATGGAGGTGAATCGCGCTCTGGGTGTGCTTCACTTCTCTAAGAAGGCTGCTGCTGCCGACGTGGAGAAACTCCTCCGTTCGGCTATTGCCAACTGGGAAGCCAAGAACGATCGCAAGGCCGAGGCCGGCGAACTGTTCATCACCCGCATCTTCGTTGACGAAGGTGTTACTATGAAGCGAATGAGACCGGCACCGCAGGGTCGCGGATATCGTATCCGCAAGCGCAGTAACCACGTGACCCTGTTTGTGGACGCTAAAACTAATGACGTAAAAGAATAAGAGAATGGGACAGAAAGTTAATCCGATTAGCAACCGTCTGGGTATCGTACGCGGTTGGGATTCAAATTGGTTCGGAGGCAAGGACTTCGGAGACAACTTGGTGGAGGATCAGAAGATCCGCAAGTACCTCAACGAGCGTCTGGCCAAAGCCAGCGTTTCGAAGATTGTCATCGAGCGCACGTTGAAGCTGGTTACCATTACTATCTGCACGGCTCGTCCGGGTATCGTCATTGGTAAGGGAGGTCAGGATGTGGACAACCTGAAGGACGAGCTGAAGAAGCTCTTCGACAAGGAGGTTCAGATTAATATCTATGAAGTGAAGCGTCCAGAGCTCGACGCAACGATCGTTGCCACTAACATCGCTCGCCAGATTGAGGGCAAGATCGCATACCGCCGTGCTATCAAGCAGGCTATCGCCAACACGATGCGCGCCGGTGCCGAGGGTATCAAGGTGCAGATCTCAGGACGTCTGAACGGCGCAGAGATTGCACGCAGCGAGATGCTTAAGGAGGGTCGCACACCCCTGCACACTTTCCGTGCTGACATCGATTTCTGCCAGGCCGAGGCTCTCACTAAGGTTGGCCTGTTGGGTATCAAGGTCTGGATCTGCCGTGGCGAAGTCTATGGAAAGGTCGACCTGGCTCCCAACTTCACTCAGGAGAAGCAGGGTCCCCGTGGAAACGGTGGTAACAGGGATGGCCGTAAGTTCCGTGGCGACAAGAGAAAAAATAACCGTTAAAAGAAAGAGAAGCTATCATGTTACAACCTAAGAGAGTAAGATATAGAAGGCCTCAGGACGGACGCGGCAACAAAGGCAACGCCCACAGAGGCACGACGCTGGCTTTCGGCTCGTTTGGCATCAAGACCCTTGACGCCAAGTGGATTGACAGCCGTCAGATTGAGGCTGCCCGTGTGGCCATCAACCGTTACATGAACCGTGAAGGTCAGGTGTGGATCCGCATCTTCCCCGACAAACCCATCACCCGCAAGCCTGCTGATGTCCGAATGGGTAAAGGTAAGGGTGATCCCGCAGGATGGGTGGCACCCGTGACTCCCGGCCGTATCCTCTTTGAAGTGGAGGGCGTTCCTTTTGACATCGCCAAGGAGGCACTGCGCCTCGGTGCTCAGAAGCTGCCCGTGAAGACCAAGTTTGTTGTAAGACGTGACTACGATAAAAACGCTTAATTAGTTATGAAGACGAAGGAACTGAAAGAGCTCGAGACCAAGGAACTGGCCGAGCGCATTGAGACGGAGGTTGCCAAGTACAACCAGATGAAGTTGAACCACAACATCACTCCGCTGGAGAATCCATCACTGATTAAGGCCGCACGTCGCGACATCGCACGCATGAAGACGGAACTCCGTCAGAGAGAACTTAACAAATAACAATGGTCCAGATGGAAACAAGAAATTTAAGAAAGACAAGACAGGGTGTCGTTATCAGCAACAAAATGGATAAAACCATTGTTATTGCCGCCAAGTTCAAGGAGAAGCACCCTATTTATGGTAAGTTCGTCCAGAAGACGAAGAAGTACCATGTACATGATGAGAAGAATGAGTGCAACGTAGGCGATACGGTGCTCATTATGGAGACGCGCCCTCTGTCGAAGACAAAGCGCTGGAGATTAGTTCAAATCGTTGAAAAGGCTAAGTAATTATGATACAAGCAGAATCAAGACTTACAGTTGCTGACAACAGCGGTGCACGCGAGGCCCTCTGCATCCGTGTGCTGGGTGGTACCCGCCGCCGTTATGCCAGCGTGGGCGACGTAATTGTCGTTGCCATCAAGAACGCTATCCCTACCAGTGACGTGAAGAAGGGTACGGTCTCGAAGGCCCTGATTGTTCGCACCAAGAAGGAAATCCGTCGTGCCGATGGCTCGTACATCCGCTTTGACGACAATGCCTGTGTGCTGCTGAACAATGCCGGCGAACTTCGTGGCAGCCGTATCTTCGGCCCTGTTGCCCGCGAATTGCGTGCAGTGAATATGAAGGTCGTTTCTTTGGCACCTGAGGTTCTTTAACATTTTAAATGCAGTAATAGTAATGAGCAAGTTACATATCAAGAAAAACGACACCGTGATTGTCCTGGCCGGTGAGGATAAGGGCAAGAAGGGTAAGGTGCTGAAGGTCTTGGTCGACAAGCAGAAAGCTGTTGTCGAGGGCGTGAACTTCGTTAATAAGAGTTCTAAGCCCAGTGCCAAGAATCCTCAGGGTGGCTTCGAAAAGGTCGAGGCTCCCATCCATATTTCGAATTTAAGTCTGATCGATCCGAAGAGCGGCAAGCCCACCCGTGTTTCTATTAAGCACGAGGGCAAGAACGTGATCCGTATCGCTAAAAAGTCTGGAGAGGAGATCAAGTAATGAATACAGCACAACTTAAGAAGACTTATGCCGAGCAGATTGCTCCGGCTTTGATGAAGCAGTTCAACTACAGTTCTGCTATGCAGATTCCCGTTCTGAAGAAGATCGTGGTCAATCAGGGTCTGGGTGATGCCACTCAGGACAAGAAAATCATTGAAGTGGCCATCAACGAGATTACCACCATCTGCGGCCAGAAGGCTGTGGCTACATACTCGAAGAAGGATATCGCCAACTTCAAGCTTCGTAAGAAGATGCCTATCGGCGTGATGGTTACCCTGCGTCGTGAGCGCATGTATGAATTCCTGGAGAAGCTCGTGCGCATCGCACTGCCCCGTATCCGTGACTTCAAGGGTATTGAGAGCAAGTTCGACGGACGCGGCAACTACACCCTGGGTGTTCAGGAGCAGATTATCTTCCCGGAGATTAACATCGACTCTGTCGACCGTATCCAGGGCATGAACATCACATTCGTTACTTCGGCTAAGACCGACGAGGAGGGCTATGCTCTGCTGAAGGCTTTCGGTCTCCCATTCAAGAACGCTAAAAACGACTAAGAGATATGGCAAAAGAATCAATGAAGGCCCGCGAGGTGAAGCGCGCCAAGATGGTTGCCCGCTATGCTGAGAAGCGTGCTGCCTTGAAGAAGATCATCGCCACGGCAGATGTGACGACCGAAGAGGGTGCCATGGCAGCTTACGATGCTGCCCGCAAGTTGCAGGAGATTCCCCGCAATGCCAACCCCATACGTCTGCACAACCGTTGCAAGATTACTGGCCGTCCCAAGGGATATATGCGTCAGTTCGGCCTCAGCCGTATTCAGTTCCGCGAGATGGCATCAAGCGGTCTGATTCCCGGTGTGAAGAAGGCCAGCTGGTAAGCTGAGGGAATAAAGGAAAAGTGAATAGTGAATTATTTGCTACCGCTTTAGAAAGAGAGAGATTTTTTAATATTGTCGGGGGAGTCCCGATTAATTAAACTAATTATTTTATGACAGATCCAATAGCAGATTTTCTGACGAGGTTGAGAAACGCAATCATGGCTCATCACCGTGTTGTTGAAGTACCAGCTTCAAACTTGAAGAAGGAAATTACTAAGATCCTCTTCGAGAAGGGTTACATCCTGAACTACAAGTTCGTCGAGGATGGCCCGCAGGGAACTATCAAGGTTGCCTTGAAGTATGACCCTGCAACCAAAGAGAACGCCATCAAGTTCTTGAAACGTGTCTCAACGCCAGGTCTCCGTAAGTACACTGGCTACAAGGACATGCCGCGAGTAATTAATGGACTGGGTATCGCTATCTTATCCACGTCCAAAGGTGTAATGACAGACAAAGAGGCCGCACAGCAGAAGATTGGCGGTGAGGTCCTTTGCTATGTATATTAATTGGAGGACGAGCATTATGTCAAGAATAGGAAAATTGCCAATTAGTATCCCTGCAGGCGTTACCATTGCTCAGGACAAGGACGGTGTCGTTACCGTAAAGGGTCCGAAGGGAGAACTTTCACAGAAGGTGGACAAGTCTATCCTCGTCAAGATTGAGGATGGTCACGTTAAGTTTGAGATTGACGAGAACAGCCCTGTCAACCTGAAGCAGAAGCAGGCTTTCCATGGCCTGTATCGTGCACTGGTCAACAACATGGTTGTAGGCGTGAGCGAGGGTTATAAGAAGGAAATGGAACTCGTCGGTGTCGGTTACCGCGTGAGCAATCAGGGCAACCTCATCGAGTTCGCACTGGGTTACACACACCCCATCTTCATCCAGCTTCCCAAGGAGGTAAAAGTGGAGACAAAGTCTGAGCGTAACCAGAACCCCCAGATTATCCTCGAATCGGCCGACAAGCAGCTGCGTGGTCTCATCTGCGCTAAAATTCGTTCTTTCCGCAAGCCTGAGCCTTATAAAGGAAAGGGTATCTTGTTTAAGGGTGAAGTTATTCGTCGCAAGTCGGGTAAGTCAGCTTCAGCTAAGTAATCTTTGAGAAATTGAAAAATTGAAAAATTAAAAGATTAAAAGATTATGACAACGAAGAAAGTAGAAAGACGAATCAAGATTAAATACAGAATTCGTAAGAATGTGTTCGGCACTGCCGAGCGTCCTCGTCTGAGCGTGTTCCGCAGCAACAAGCAGATCTATGCTCAGGTTATCAACGATAATGAAGGTAAAACTCTTGCAGCAGCATCGTCACTGGGTCTTGAGGCCATGCCGAAGATTCAGCAGGCTGAGAAGGTTGGCGAACTGATTGCCGCAAAGGCTCAGGAAGCCGGTGTGAAGACTGTGGTCTTCGACCGCAATGGCTATCTCTATCACGGCCGTGTGAAGTCTCTGGCCGATGCAGCTCGTAAAGGTGGACTTAATTTCTAAACGATTATGGCAATGAACAGAGTTAAAGTAAATAGTGACATTGAACTGAAAGACAGACTGGTTGCCATCAACCGTGTTACTAAGGTAACGAAGGGCGGTCGCACCTTTACATTCGCAGCTATCGTCGTCGTAGGTGACGGCAATGGTGTCATCGGCTGGGGCCTGGGTAAGGCCGGCGAAGTCACCGCTGCTATTGCAAAGGGCGTAGAGGCAGCCAAGAAGAATCTGGTCAAGGTGCCCGTGCTCAAGGGTACCGTTCCCCATGAGATGGAAGCCCGCTTCGGTGGTGCTCAGGTGTTCCTGAAGCCGGCTGCTGCAGGTACCGGTCTGGTGGCCGGTGGTGCTATGCGTGCCGTTCTGGAGAGCGCTGGCATCAAGGACGTGCTTGCAAAGTCGAAGGGTTCGTCGAACCCCCACAACTTGGTGAAGGCTACTATCGAGGCACTGAGCCTGATGCGCGATGCATATACCGTGGCCGGCACTCGTGGTATCAGTATGGACAAAGTATTCAGAGGTTAAGTTAGGAGAAATTAGACTATGGCAACAATTAAGATTAAGCAGATTAAGAGTAAGATCGGTTATCCCGTTGACCAGAAGCGTACACTTGAGGCACTTGGTCTTCACAAGATCTCCCAGGTCGTAGAGAAAGAGGATTCTCCTGCTGTCCGTGGTATGATACGCAAGGTTCATCATCTGGTGACCGTTATTGACTAAACAGTAATCACACATTAAAAACGAATGCTATTATGAAACTGAATAATTTGAAACCTGCAGAGGGCTCAACACATTCGCGCCGCAGAATCGGTCGTGGACCCGGCTCTGGCTTGGGTGGCACGTCAACACGCGGTCATAAGGGTGCCAAGGCTCGCTCTGGTTATAAGAAGAAGGTTGGTTTTGAAGGTGGTCAGATGCCTTTGCAGCGTCGTCTCCCGAAAGGTGGTTTCAAGAACATCAACCACAAGGAGTACTTCGCCGTCAACCTTTCTACTCTCCAGAAGCTTGCTGAGACGAAGGGTCTTACCAAGATTGGAGTTGAAGAGCTCGTGGCTGCACACCTCACCAACGGTAAGGAGCTGGTCAAGATTCTGGCTAATGGCGAGCTGAAGACAAAGGTCGATGTGGTTGCCCATGCTTTCTCAAAGAAGGCTGAGGAGGCTATCAAGGCTTTAGGTGGAAACGCAACTATAATCTAAACGAAGATGAAGAAGTTAATAGAGACACTGAAGAACATTTGGAAGATCGAAGATCTGAGAACACGTATTGGAATCACAATCCTGTTCGTGGCTATCTATCGTTTCGGATCGTTTGTCGTACTTCCCGGTATCAACCCGGCAATGCTTGACAAGCTGTCGTCACAGACTGCTTCAGGTCTTATGTCGCTGCTGGACATGTTCTCTGGTGGTGCATTTTCCAATGCGTCCATTTTCGCACTTGGAATCATGCCTTACATCTCTGCTTCTATCGTTATGCAGCTTCTTGCTGTCGCTGTGCCTTATTTCCAGAAGATGCAGCGTGAAGGTGAGAGCGGGCGCAAGAAGATTAGCCAGTACACTCGGTGGCTGACAGTGGGTATCCTGCTGTTTCAGGCACCGAGCTATCTGCTGAATCTGAAGGCCCAGGCAGGTGCTGCCCTTGCAACCGGCATTGACTGGTTCTGGTTCATGTTCCCTGCCACTATCATCCTGGCCGCAGGAAGTATGTTCATCCTCTGGTTGGGTGAGCGCATTACAGATAAGGGTATTGGAAATGGTATCTCGATGATCATTATGATCGGTATTATTGCCCGCCTGCCGCAGGCATTCTTCCAGGAGGTTACCTCGCGCTTTACTGCTATTACCGGTGGTGGTTTGGTGATGTTCCTCGTCGAGATTGTCATTCTCTATGCAGTTGTTTGTGCATCTATCGTTCTGGTACAGGGTGTCCGCAAGATTCCTGTACAGTATGCAAAGCGTGTCGTTGGTAACAAGCAGGTGGGCGGTGCACGCCAGTACATCCCCTTGAAGTTGTTTGCAGCCAACGTGATGCCAATCATCTTTGCTCAGGCAATCATGTTCATCCCGTTGACATTGGCCCAGTGGTCTAACCCTGAGAATGCAAGCTGGTTCCTGCGCACGATGCTTGATCATCACAGCTGGTTGTACAACCTCATCTTTGCTGCCTTGATTATTGCATTCACGTACTTCTACACAGCTATTACGCTGAACCCGACACAGATGGCTGAGGATATGAAGCGTAACAACGGCTTCATTCCTGGCGTGAAACCCGGTAAGGACACTGCCGATTATATTGACAATGTGATGTCACGCATCACTCTCCCCGGATCGCTTTTCATTGCCTTCATCGCCATTATGCCGGCATTTGCAAGCCTGCTGAATGTGCAGGATGCCTTCTCGCAGTTCTTCGGTGGTACATCGCTGCTGATTCTTGTAGGTGTCGTGCTCGACACGCTCCAGCAGATTGAGAGCCACCTGCTCATGCGCCATTACGACGGCTTGCTCGACTCCGGTCGTATCCGCGGTCGTGGTGGAGTTGCAGCATACTAAAGAGCATGAAGATATTTCTGAAGACTGAGGATGAAATTGAGCTGATGCGCCAAGCCAACCAACTTGTTGGGAAGACGCTTGGCGAATTGGCTAAACATATTAAGCCTGGTGTAACGACCCTCCAATTGGATCAGATTGCCGACGAGTTCATCCGTGACCACGGTGCCGTCCCAACCTTTAAGGGCTTTCCCAATCCTTATGGAGGGCCGTTCCCCGCAAGCATCTGCACATCGGTCAACGATGTTGTAGTGCACGGGGTTCCTGACACCAAAACAGTGCTCAAGGAAGGCGACATTGTTTCTATTGACTGTGGAACACTTCTAAACGGATTCAATGGTGATTCTTGTTACACGTTCTGTGTAGGTGAAGTGTCTGAAGAGGTTAAGAAGTTACTGCGCACGACGAAAGAGTCGCTTTATAAGGGTATTGAAAATGCTATTGCCAACAAACATGTCGGTGATATAAGCAGTGCAGTACAGGAACATTGTGAGGCTCAAGGTTATGGTATCGTCCGTGAGCTAACAGGTCACGGTATAGGCCGTGAGATGCATGAAGACCCGCCTGTTCCTAATTACGGACGCCGTGGAAACGGCGTTACGCTGAAAGCAGGAATGTGTATTGCCATTGAGCCAATGGTAACTATGGGGAAACGTGACATCTACTTGAAAGAAGACAGATGGAGCGTATGTACTCAGGACGGCAAACCGTCGGCTCATTTCGAACACACCATTGTCGTACGGCGTGGCCAGGCAGAAATATTGTCCTCGTTTGAAGAAATAGAAACTATAGAAGGTAAACTTTACTAAGTATGGCAAAGCAATCCGCAATTGAGCAAGACGGAACCATCATCGAGAGTCTCTCGAATGCTATGTTCCGTGTGGAACTTGAGAATGGAGTACAGATTATTGCGCATATATCTGGTAAGATGCGCATGCATTACATCCGCATTCTGCCAGGTGACAAGGTGAAGGTCGAAATGAGTCCATACGACCTCACAAAGGGAAGAATTGTATTCAGATACAAATAAAACGTTTACAAAGATATGAAGACAAGAGCATCATTGAAGAAGCGCACCCCCGATTGCAAGATCGTGCGTCGCAAGGGCCGCCTGTTCGTTATCAACAAGAAGAACCCTAAGTACAAGATGCGTCAGGGTTAAAATGTTAAATAAGCATAACAAGGGTGGGAAATATGAAATTATTTCCTTACCTTTGCATGCTTTTTAGCAAATTTCGAAATTTTACACTATTATTTTTTATTATTAATTATCAATGGCAATAAGAATTGTTGGAGTAGATTTGCCCCAGAATAAGCGTGGCGAAATCGCATTGACCTATATCTATGGTATAGGTCGAAGTAGTTCAGCAAAGATATTGGACAAGGCCGGCGTGAGCCGCGACCTGAAGGTCAGCGAATGGAGCGACGATCAGGCAGCCAAGATCCGTGAAATCATCGGTGCTGAATTCAAAGTGGAAGGTGATCTCCGCAGCGAGATCCAGTTGAATATCAAGCGACTGATGGATATTGGTTGCTATCGTGGAGTACGTCATCGTAACGGTCTCCCTGTTCGTGGTCAGAGCACCAAGAACAACGCTCGTACGCGTAAGGGTAAGAAGAAGACTGTTGCAAATAAGAAGAAGGCCACGAAGTAATTCTAAAACGTAACAATTAAAAGATTAAAGAATTAAAGTTATGGCAAAGAAAACAGTCGTTTCTAAGAAAAGGAACGTGAAGGTTACTGCTCTCGGTCAGCTTCATGTTCACAGCTCTTTCAATAATATCATTGTTTCTCTGGCTAACGACGAAGGTCAGGTGATCTCTTGGTCGTCGGCTGGTAAGATGGGTTTCCGTGGTTCAAAGAAGAATACTCCTTATGCTGCCCAGATGGCTGCTGAGGATTGTGCCAAGGTTGCCTATGATTTAGGTCTTCGTAAGGTGAAGGCTTATGTGAAGGGTCCAGGTAATGGACGTGAGTCTGCTATCCGCGCTTGTCATGGCGCAGGCATTGAGGTTATCGAGATTGTCGATGTTACTCCGCTGCCGCACAATGGCTGCCGCCCTCCGAAGCGTCGTCGTGTATAATTAGGATTGAAGAATTATTAATTGAATAATTGAAATTTTAACCGGAAGCACTATGTGAGAATAGGAAGACTTCAATTCTTCCATCTTTCAATTCTTCCATTTTATAAAAGTTATGGCAAAGTATATTGGACCGAAATCTAAAATTGCCCGCCGTTTTGGTGAAGCCATCTACGGACCGGACAAAGTTTTGTCCAGGAGAAACTTCCCTCCTGGACAGCATGGCAATAACCGCCGCCGCAAGCAGTCGGAGTATGCTGTCATGCTGGCAGAGAAGCAGAAAGCCAAGTACACCTACGGAGTGCTTGAGCGCCAGTTCCGCATCTTGTTTGAGAAAGCTGCTAAGGCTGATGGCATTACCGGTGAGGTATTGCTGCAGTATCTTGAGAGCCGACTCGACAATGTGGTGTTCCGTCTGGGACTCGCTCCTACCCGTGCAGCTGCCCGTCAGCTTGTAGGCCATCGTCACATTGTTGTTGATGGTAATGTAGTCAACATTCCTTCGTATTCAGTGAAGCCTGGTCAGATTGTGGGCGTTCGCGAGAAGTCGAAGTCGCTCGAGGTCATCGAGGGTGCACTTGCAGGCTTCAACCACAGCAAGTATCCTTGGATTGAGTGGGATGAGCAGCAAAAGGCAGGTAAGTTCCTGCATCGCCCAGAGCGTGCTGATATTCCCGAGAACATCAAGGAGCAGTTAATCGTTGAGTTGTACTCTAAGAACTAAAAATCATTAAATTAATGGCGATATTAGCATTTCAAAAACCCGATAAAGTGGTCATGTTGGAGGCCAACGACCGGTTCGGCAAGTTCGAATTCCGTCCGTTGGAGCCGGGCTTCGGTGTAACCATTGGCAACGCCCTTCGCCGCATACTCCTTTCATCGCTCGAGGGCTATGCTATCAACACCATTCGTATTGCAGGTGTTGAGCATGAGTTCTCATCAGTACCTGGTGTAAAGGAAGATGTAACCAATATGATCCTGAACTTGAAGCAGGTCCGCTTCAAGCAAGTAGTAGAAGAATTCGAGAACGAGAAAGTCAGTATCACGGTCGAGAATTCTACCGAGTTCAAAGCCGGTGATATCGGCAAGTACCTGACTGGATTTGAAGTGTTAAATCCCGATTTGGTGATTTGTCATCTTGACTCGAAGGCAACCATGCAGATTGATCTCACCATCAACAAGGGGCGCGGTTATGTACCCAGTGATGAGAACCGTGAGTTCTGTACCGACGTCAATGTCATTGCCATCGATTCTATCTACACCCCAATCCGTAACGTGAAGTTCGCGGTTGAGCCCTATCGTGTCGAGCAGAAGACCGACTATGACAAGCTCGTACTCGAAGTCACCACGGATGGTTCCATTCACCCGAAGGATGCCCTGAAGGAAGCTGCCAAGATCCTCATCTACCACTTCATGCTCTTCTCCGACGAGAAGATCACGCTCGAGAACACTGAGAGCGAGAACAACCAGGAGTTTGATGAGGAAGTACTGCACATGCGCCAGTTGCTGAAGACGAAGCTCGTTGACATGAACCTCTCTGTTCGTGCTTTGAACTGTCTGAAGGCTGCCGACGTCGAGACCCTTGGCGATCTCGTACAGTACAACAAGACCGACCTCTTGAAGTTCCGCAACTTTGGTAAGAAATCGCTCACGGAGCTTGATGATTTGCTCGAGAGTCTGAATCTGTCGTTTGGAACTGATATAACAAAGTATAAATTAGATAAGGAGTAAAAACAAAAAATGAGACACAATAAGAAATTCAATCATCTGGGTCGTACTGCATCGCATCGCCAGGCTATGCTTGCCAACATGGCCATCTCGCTGATCATGCACAAAAGAATCACTACGACCGTGGCAAAGGCTAAGGAGCTCAAGAAGTATGTAGAGCCCCTAATTACCAAGGCAAAGGACGATACCACCAATTCTCGCCGTGTAGTGTTCAGCTACCTGCAGAACAAGGATGCCATCAAGGAGCTGTTTGGCCCTGTGGCTCAGAAGGTGGGCGACCGTCCCGGTGGTTACACTCGCATCATTAAACTCGGTTTCCGTCAGGGTGATGCTGCACAGATCTGCTTCATCGAGCTCGTTGACTTCGACGAGGCTATGGCCAAGACCGCCGGAGCAGCCAAGAAGACCCGTCGTTCGCGTCGTGGTGGAAAGGCCGCTGCTGCCGAGGCTTCTGCTGCTGAAGCTCCCGTTGCTGAGGCACCTGCTGCAGAAGAGGCTCCCAAGGCTGAGTAATATCAGATTTCTGATTGTAAATAAAAAGGCTCTCGCTCATCAGGCGAGGGCTTTTTTGTTCATAACGGTTTTGATTCTACCCAAGGAAAAACAGGCTGACACCAATCACTGAAATGACAGCACCAACCACGGCCCGCCATGTAATAGTCTCCTTAAAAAGCCAGTGTGAGGGTAGAAGAATGATAATGGGTGTCATGGCCATCAGTGTCGAAGCGATGCCTGCAGCTGTGTATTGCACGGCCATCAGCGAGAAGCCTACGCCTATAAACGGGCCGAAGATAGTGGTGGCAGTGGCTACAGTCAGTCCCTTTTTGTCGTGCAATGCGTCGCTTAGCGGCTTCATTCCGTCGCGTAGCCAGAGTAATAACAGGAACCCGACGATACCTGCAATGCAGCGGTAGAAGTTCGCACTGAACGGCACTATCCATTCGGGTGCACCCACCTCGGCCATTGCCGTGAGGTCATAATGATCCATACCTATCTTGCTCAGCACCAGTCCTACGCCCTGGCAAACAGCAGCCCCTACAGCATAGAGTACTCCGTTTAGGGGCAGGCGTAGCGAGAAACCCGAATGGTGTGATGTTCTTCCTACGATGGAGATGCCGATACCAAAGAGTGTCACCAGCATGGCTACGATGTTCATGGTCGTCATCTGCTGTCCTAAGGTTATCCATGCCATCAACGCTGCCGACAATGGGGCAAGTGTCATAAAGAGCTGTCCGTAGCGCGAGCCTATGATGATATAACACTGAAAGAGGCAGAAGTCGCCAATGACGTAGCCTACCAGGCCTGACAATAGCATCCAGCTACATGCCTCTGAGGAGACGCCTACAGGCAGCGGTGAGCCTGTGACCATGCCGAACAGCACCATCGAGAACAGGAGAGCCATAGCCATACGTAGCACGTTGAGTGTCAGGTTGCCCAACCGCTTCGACCCAAACTCGCTAAGCAGTGCCGTGGCTGTCCACGAGAACGCCACGCCAATGGAGATCAGTTCGCCTAAATATGTCATTCGGCAGTGTTGGTGTTGGAAATGAAGGGCACCTTGTCGGTCCACTCTATTACGGGAATGCTGCCCGTGGCCTCGTTATCCTCGAAGCGTATGGGAAGCCACAGGTGCAAGCTCTCTGACAAGTGTCGCGGATTCCATATATCGGCCATGAACACTGGTTGGTCGTTGATGTTCATAATATACGTGCCCTGTGCACCGAACGTCTTGTCTGCAGGCATGTCGTGATAGCCCGTTGCCGTACCGCGGAAAGGCGACGGTAGTTGCTGCCACGGCCCCCAGATGCTTTCCGAAGTGAACATGCGTGCCTCGTTGGGATTCCAGCCTGTGCAGCCGGAGCAGATGAGCCAGTACCGCCCCTGGTGCTTTAATATGCAGGGAGCCTCGTTCTGTCCGCCGGGAGCCACCATGACGTAGCGCCCGGTGTAGTCCTGATAGTCGTCGGTCAGTTCGCTTACCAGCAGCGTTAGGTTCTCCTGTGAGGAGGTGATATGGTAGGCGTGGCCGTCGTCATCAATGTAGACCGTCATGTCGCGGCTCATCTGTCCACCCTCGAAGTCGCGCCAGAGATACATGCCTTTCTCCACCTCGCGCTGCCATTTAGGTGTCCACCATTTCGTCCAGTCACTGGCGCGTGTCTTCTTGGCCTCGGCCTGCTTCTGTTCGTCCATGTTGAAAGGCCACTGACCGGCATGCAGACGCTGGCTGCGCAGGTAGCGGAAGGGCCCCGTCGGGGTATCGCTCACGGCAAAGGCCACGCGGGCAGCATCATACCCACGGTCTTTCAGTTCCAAGTGGAAAAGCATGACGAACTTCCGGGTCTTCTCGTTATACACCACCTTTGGACGCTCCATGATGCAGCCCCGCTCAATGTCGTGCCCCTGTTCATTGCTTACTGATAGGGCGATGCCCTCATTCTTCCACGTCTTCAGGTCGGCCGATGAATACACGGCAATGCCTTTCTCAGTAGTAAAGCCTCTGTAGGGACGGTGCTCGCCATACCAGTAGTAAGTGTTGTTGTAGTGCAGGATGTTGCCGCCGTGGGCGTTGATGTGATGCCCCTCGACGTCCATCCACTGTTTTCCGTTCACGTGTTCGCCAGAATTATCAGTCATAGTCGTTTGTGCGGTGGCCTGTACTATAGCGGCAAGCAACAGTACAGGAAGTAGCGCTTTATGCACATGTGATATTACTCTCTTCATTTCTTTTCTATCTTTCTTCGCCACAAAGTTAGTTGTTTTTTTGATATTATCATTGGGTAGAGACGATTATTTTTCGTTTGCGTAGCAACTTACTGTTGTTGTCGAGCTGTAGAAGCGAAGTAGCCGACAGATTGTCTGCTTTAACTGACTTTTTGTCGGTACAATTTGGATGGGCACGGAGTTTGAAGCACGATAGTCAGGAATAACACAAAATTTAAGGAGGAAACAAACTATGACATTCGACAAGTTTACCATCAAGGCGCAGGAGACCGTGCAGCAGGCAGTCGCCATTGCGCAGCAGAACGGACAGCAGTCCGTCGAACCCACACACCTGCTGAAAGGAGTTATCGACAAGGCTGGCGATATCGTAGGCTTTCTCTTCCAGAAGCTGGGTGTTAGCATCCAACAGATCTCACTGCCCGTCGATCAGGAGCTGAAACACCTGCCTCGCGTTGACGGTGGTCAGCCCTATTTCTCTAACGATACCAACAAAGTGCTCGTCAAGGCACAGGAGCAGTCTACCCAGATGGGCGACGAGTTCGTCAGCATCGAGCCGCTTTTGCTGGCCCTGCTCATGGTGAACAGTACCGCCAGCCGTATCTTGAAGGACGCCGGCATGACCGAGAAGGATCTGCGCCAGGCTATCCTCGAGTTGCGTCAGGGACAGCGTGTGCAGAGCCAGAGTGCCGATGACAACTATCAGTCACTCGAGAAGTACGCCAAGAACCTCGTCGAGCTGGCCCGAGCCGGAAAGCTTGACCCTGTGATAGGTCGTGACGACGAGATACGTCGCCTGTTACAGATTCTTTCACGCCGCACGAAGAACAACCCTATTCTGATAGGTGAGCCAGGCACAGGTAAGACTGCTATCGTCGAAGGTCTGGCTGGACGTATCGTACGTGGCGACGTGCCCGAGAACCTGAAGGACAAGCAGGTCTATTCGCTCGACATGGGTGCCCTCGTGGCTGGAGCCAAGTACAAGGGCGAGTTCGAGGAGCGCCTTAAAAGCGTCATTGGCGAGGTGACGCGCAGCGAGGGTCGCATTATCCTCTTCATCGACGAGATCCATACCCTTGTAGGTGCCGGAGGTGGCGAGGGCGCCATGGATGCCGCCAACATCCTGAAGCCTGCTCTGGCACGTGGCGAACTGCGTGCCATCGGTGCCACCACGCTTAACGAGTACCAGAAGTATTTCGAGAAGGACAAGGCACTCGAGCGACGCTTCCAGACCGTCATGGTCGACGAGCCCGATGAGATCTCAGCCATTTCCATATTAAGAGGTTTGAAGGAACGCTACGAGAACCACCATAAGGTGCGTATCCAGGACGATGCCTGCATTGCTGCCGTCAAGCTTTCGGAGCGTTATATCACCGAGCGTTTCCTGCCCGACAAGGCCATCGACCTCATGGACGAGGCTGCCGCCAAACTCCGCATGGAGCGTGACTCGGTGCCGGAAGAGCTCGACGAGATTAGCCGCCGCCTTGCACAACTCGAGATTGAGCGCGAGAGCATTCGTCGCGAAGCCGGAAACTCTGGACAATCCGGAGTCACGGGAAAACTCGCTGCCCTCGACCGCGAAATTGCTGAGCTGCGCGATCAGGAACGCGAATTCCGTGCCAAGTGGGAGGGTGAACGCCAGCTGGTCAACCAGATCCAGCAGGACAAGCAGCAGATGGAGCAATTGAAGTTCGAGGCCGAGCGTGCTGAGCGCGAAGGTGACTATGGTCGCGTGGCCGAGATCCGCTACTCCAAGCTGAAAGCACTCGAAGACCACATCGCCTCCATCCAGCGTCAGTTGGACGGCAGTGTGGTCGGCGGTTCAGCTGCTGGAGCTTCCCGCCTCGTCCGCGAAGAGGTCACCGCCGACGACATCGCCGAGGTCGTCTCCCGCTGGACGGGCATCCCCGTAGCCCGCATGATGCAGAGCGAGCGCGAAAAGCTGCTCCACCTCGAAGAGGAGCTCCACCGCCGTGTCGTCGGACAGGACGAGGCCATCCAGGCCGTCAGCGATGCCGTGCGTCGTAGCCGTGCTGGCTTGCAAGACCCGAAGCGACCCATCGCCTCGTTCATCTTCATGGGAACCACAGGCGTGGGTAAGACCGAGCTCGCCAAGGCACTGGCCGAATACCTCTTCAACGACGAAGGGATGATCACCCGCATCGACATGTCCGAGTACCAGGAGAAGCATACCGTCAGCCGACTTGTCGGTGCACCTCCGGGCTATATCGGCTACGACGAGGGTGGACAGCTCACCGAGGCCGTGCGGCGCAAGCCCTATAGCGTCGTGCTCTTCGACGAGATCGAGAAGGCCCACCCCGACGTGTTCAACATCCTCTTGCAGGTACTCGACGACGGACGCCTCACCGACAACAAGGGCCGCACCGCCGACTTCAAGAACACCATCATCATCATGACCTCGAACGCCACGCGCGAACAGCTGCGCATGGTCATGCGACCCGAGTTCCTCAACCGTATCGACGAGATCATCACCTTCCAGCAGCTCACCGAGCAGCAGATAGCACAGGTGGTACGGCTCCAGCTCACACGCGTACAGCAGATGCTTCAGCCACAGGGCTTCGACCTTCAGTTCACCGACCACGCTGTCGAGTGGCTGGCCCACGAAGGCTACGACCCCGACATGGGCGCCCGTCCCGTCAAGCGCGCCATCCAGCACTACGTGCTCAACGACCTTTCGCGTCAACTGCTTGCCGACCAACTCGACCGCTCCCGTCCCATCATCATCGACGAGTTCGGCGAAGGCCTGGTGTTCAGACAGAAGTAAGAATCACGGCACCATACTTTGTTTCAGTTTTATGGAGCAGGGATGCTAAAACAGAAAATCTTTCCGAATCGCTTGGCGGTTCGGATTTTTTTATTTATCTTTGCGGCATGACAGAGAATAGCAGATATGTACGTTTCGATTGGGCCATCAAGCGTATCCTTCGCGACAAGGCAAATAAGGAAGTGCTTGAGGGGCTTATCACCGTGCTTCTGGGTGAGTCGCTGACCATCACTGAGATACTGGAGAGCGAAGGGAATCAGGATGCTCGCGAGGACAAGACCAACCGTGTAGATGTGAAGGCCAAAACCTCGAAAGGCGAGTATGTCATTGTGGAGGTACAGTTGACCAAGGAGCGCGATTTCTTCCAGCGCATCCTCTTCGGGACGGCTAAGAGTATCACTGACCAGATAGGCATAGGCCAGGACTATGGTGTTATCAAGAAGATTTATTCCATTAACATCCTCTACTTCGACTTCGGCTATGGTGACGACTATGCCTATCATGGTGTCACCACCTTCCACGGCATGACGAAGAAGGACTCCGTGCTGCGCTACAACAACGAGAAGGAGGAGCGCTATATCAGTGAGAGCACGAAGCGTATCACTCATCCCAGAGAGGTGTTCCCCGAGTACTTCCTGTTGTTGGTCAACCATTTTAATGAAGTTGCAAAGACTCCCATTGAGGAGTGGATGGAGTACTTGAAGGATGCCGTCATCCGCGACGACACCACCACGCCCGGTCTACAGGCTGCCCGCGAGAAGCTCGCCTACATGAGCATGACGGAAAAGGAACGCCGTGCCTACGAGGACTACATGATCAGCGTCCATGCCGCACGCGATGCATGGGAAACGCTAAGAGACGAAAGTCGTGCTGAAGGTCTTGCTGAAGGTTTTGCTGAAGGACGTGAGGAAGGTCGTAAGGAAGGACGTGCTGTAGGTCTTGCTGAAGGTCGTGAGGAAGGACGTGCTGTAGGACTTGCGGAAGCAAATCTCGATCATGCAAGAAAAATGAAGGCTATGGGTCTTACAGAAGACGTCATTGCCCAAGTCACTGGGCTCACTGACGAAGAGATACGTTCACTGTAAGGTCTGGGCTGTCTTAGAACCTTTGAATAGAACAAAATAACAACTTTTTTCCGAATCGCTTGGCGGTTCGGATTTTTTTGTCTATCTTTGTCCCGTACATTCCGATGTACACACATTTTTATTTGCTCAATCGCATGTCGGATTGGAACCTTGGAAAGTGAACGGGCAATCTCCGATTATTAATATTTGAGTCCACTTTAAAAAGTCAGGACATGTCGCGCACGAAGGCGCAGCCACTCCCCTCCCATCAAGGGGAGGGGCAGGGCTGGGGTCTGTAATATCCTGTCTATGAGAAAGATACTGACCCCACCCCAACCCCTCCCCTACAAGGGAGGGGAGTGGCTGCGCATTGATTATTCCCCCTTTTTTTCTCATGTCCTGACTTTTTAAAGTGGACTCATATTTAAAACATATAACCTTATGAATTACAAAGAGAAAAAGCATTTCAAATGCAAACTCCAAAGAATGATTATTCCTTGGATGGTACTTTTGCTATTTGGTTTAGTTCAAAATGTGTACGCCCAGGATGGGCCAAAAAAACTCCTACTCGCAAAGCCAACAGATATTCAAGTCTGCCCAGTGGCTACAGTCAAGTTGGCACTACCCAATTGTATTACAAGCAGAACTCTAACGCCATTGATATGATTTCTGCCAGCAATTCACCATGACTTGTACTAATATAGGTAGACACATTTAGTAACAATTTAAATGTATACCTGTTATGAGTCAAACAAGAAAGCAGTACAGTGAAGAATTCAAGTTATCTGTTCTTCGCGATTATTATTCCTCAG